>PDWI01003030.1_pt1 | contig 30601 bp, 26 predicted proteins | sample 1430891 | NCBI WGS metagenome assembly PDWI01 (sample SAMN01162508, study PRJNA174530) | Oral metagenome, whole genome shotgun sequencing project. | biome: Marine environment; feature: Marine mammal; material: Swab sample of the gingival sulcus; isolation source: swab sample of gingival sulcus... | reverse complement strand
CATACGAGCTGTTGCTCACTACCCCCTCAAGATAGCGTGTCTGCCGTTCCACCACATCTGCATTTATCGATGACAACGATAATTATAGTACGGCATAACGCTGTTGTCAAGTAAAGCTGTACTTTTTGTTTTCGTTGCGCTATCTCGCAAACTGATATATCTGTTTTTCGGTGATAACACCATCCATTTTACGGTCATCTTTATCAGTTGGTACAGCGTCTACCAATTGGCATTCAAATGCTAAACCATAAACTTTTATCAAGTGGCGTATTTCGCTATGTGCGTCAAACAAACGGTCGTAGTAGCCACCGCCATAGCCAAGTCGGTTGCCTGCTAAGTCAAAGGCGACACCAGGGGCTAATACCAAGTCGACATCATATAGTGAGCGCGTGTCATCTCTTGTAATAGCAGGTTCTAAAATACCTAATTTTGACTCGATAAATGTTGTGTTACTGTCAATTTGAATTAGTACCATTTGAGCTGTTGTTTCGTCGACAACGGGCACGATTACATCTTTGTCATGTGATAAACAATGACCGATAATTTGTTTGGTTTGAACTTCGCTGCGAAAGTCCATATAGATCATTACCGCGTCAGCTTTTTTGAGCACAGACCAACTGCTTAATATATCGAGTATTTGCCTGCTCTTTTTAGCGATTTCGGTTTGACTTTGGCTTTTGCGAAGCGCAATTATTTTTTTGCGAAGTGCTTTTTTTTGCACGTGTTCTCCTTATAGCTATTCCCACTGTAATCTGTTATACTATTATAAAGATATCACATGTGACCTCAAACGTAAATAGAACTGAATATTATCATAATATAAAAATAACAATTTTATTAAATTATTGAATAATACTTTCAAAATGGTCGAAGTTAATTGTATAATGTCTAGGTAAGAAGCATCTCCAAGATTGTTTGCTACAATGTTCAATATTGTGGATAGTCTGGGTAAAAAATGAATGGAGTGTCAATTTGATTGAAATGATAGATGTTTCAAAGCACTATAAACATGATGTTGTCGCTTTGAAGAATATAAGTATTGAAGTTAAAAAAGGCGAATTTTTGTTTTTAGTTGGCCAAAGTGGTGCAGGCAAGTCAACTTTGATGAAGCTACTTTTAAAGGAAGAAGAACCCACTTCCGGCATACTTATATTAGACGGCCAAGATATTACTAAATTACATCATCGCCGCATTCCTAAATTGCGTCGTAAAATGGGCGTTGTCTTTCAAGATTTTAGGCTTTTGCCGCAAAAAACAGTTTATGAAAATGTCGCTTATGCGATGGAAATTTTAGGTACGCGCACGCGCGATATCAGGCGACAGGTGCCGACGATGTTAAGCATGGTTGGCTTATCTGAAAAAGCTAAACACTATCCCGATCAGTTGTCGGGTGGTGAAAAGCAACGCGTGTCAATTGCCCGTGCGATGATCAATAATCCTCCCTTGTTAATTGCCGATGAACCAACGGGAAACCTTGATCCTGAAACGTCGTGGGAAATTATGAAATTGTTACGCCAAATCAATCGTCGTGGCACGACGATTTTAATGGCGACGCACGACAAAGAAATCGTCGACGCGATGAAACGACGTGTTGTCACACTTAAAGAAGGCGCTGTCGTACGCGACCATAGTCAAGGGAGTTACGATTATGATATTTAGAAATTTTGGTTCAAGTATCGTCGAGGCTTTTAAAAATTTATGGCGCAATCGCATGATGAGCATTGCGTCGATCATTAGTGTTATGCTTTCGCTTTTGATTTTGGGTTTTGTCTTTGCTATTATTATTAATATCAACAGTTTTGTTGAAGGAGCGCAAGATCAATTTGAAGAGATCACCGTTTATTTAAAAGAGGGTCTCGACAGTGAAGAAAAAGCTACGTTGATAACTGATATAGAGGGTATAATTGGCGTGAGTAAAGTAACCTATCTATCAAAAGACGATGCGCTTGTCAGTTGGAAATACGAATGGGGTGACAAGGCATATTTATTAGATGGTCTCGACAGCAACCCACTACCAGATTCAATTATTATTTCGCTGAAAAATTTAGATGTAGCAGATAGCGTTGTCAAAGTGTTGAGCACACTGTCTGGCGTTGAAGATATTAAGTTTTATAGAGATGTTATCGATAAAATTTTGAGCGCATCGCGTTTTATTCGCACGCTCGGTTTTGGGATTATCGTTATATTGTTAATCGTTTCGACCCTAATTATCAGTAATACGATTAAGTTGGCGGTCAATTCGCGCAATCGCGAAATCAACATCATGAAGTATGTCGGTGCAACTAACTGGTATATAAAGCGACCCTTTATGATAGAGGGTACTGTATTGGGATTGGTTGGGGCATTAATTGCGGCAAGTATAATTTTCATCAGCTATAGCTATATGTATAATTATTTTTCTTCCGAATTCTACGTCTTAATTGCTGCTCACTTTGTGCCAGTTGATGCTGTTATTTCTGATTTATTAACAATATTTGTCGTGTTGGGCGTTGGTATTGGTGCATTGGGTTCAATTAATGCAATGCGCAAACATTTAAATGTGTAGGTGAACGATGAAGTTTAAGAATAAATTGATTATCGTTTTGTTAATTGCTTTGATATTTAATATTGTCTTTGCGACACTTGAAGATAAAATTAAGGAAAACGAAGCAGCTAAAAAACAGTTACAGAAAGAATTAAAAGAAATCAATGATCAACAGGCGCAAAACGAAGCTAAGCAATCGGCGCTTGAAAAAGAAGTTAAAAAACTAAACGAAGAAATTCGCGTTGTCGATGCTAAAATACAAGAATTATCGCAGCAGATTAGCGAGACCGAAGTGGCGATAGCGGTTAAGCAAGAAGAACTTGAGCAAGCGCGTAAAGATGAAGTGTATCAGAATGAACGCATGAAAAAGCGACTGCGTACGATGTATAAGTCAGGGCACTTTTCATATTTTGAAATCGTGTTGGGTGCCGATGATTTTTCTGATATGTTGACGCGCATTGACAAAGTACAATTTTTGCTTAACTATGATGAAGAAACGCTTGAGAAATTAATTAATATTCGCAAATTTATTGCAGAAACCAAGCAACAACTAGAAGAAAACAAACGCCAGCTCACTGCAATGAAAGAAGAAGAGACCGTTCAACAAGTTAATCTTAAGGCCAAGCACAATCAATTACAAGAAAAGCAAACTGCGCTAAAACAAGAAGAACAGGCGCTATTAAATATTGAGAATCAAGTTGTAAAAGATGCCGACGAGCTAACTAAAATATTAAAAAAACAGTATGCTGATAAGAAGGCACAAGAAATAGCAGCTTCGGCAGCTAAGTATACGGGCGGCAAATTAATGTGGCCGGTATCGACGAGTTATCGACGCATTTCTTCAGATTTTGGTATGCGTTTGCATCCGACGTTAAAACGTCGCTTGTTACATACTGGTATTGATGTTCCGGCGCCTCGCGGCACGCCAATTTACGCCGCAACAGATGGCCGCGTTATTCATTCGGGTTGGCTGGGTAGCTATGGTTATGCTATTATCGTCGACCACGGCGGAGGTATTATGACACTATATGGGCACTGTAGTAGTTTAGTTTCATCAAAAGACGACAGTGTTAAGCGCGGTCAAGTAATTGCAAAAGTAGGTTCAACAGGCCGGTCAACAGGTAACCATGTACACTTTGAAGTGAGAAAAAATGGTGAATACGTCGACCCAAAACCATATGTTATGAAATAGATAGGAGAAATCATTGCCAAAGACTATTAAACGTTCAACTGCGATTGCACTTATTTTCTTAAGTGTCGTTATCACACTTGTATTAAGTATTTTTGTCAACTTTGCCATTCAAATGTATGTCGGAAATATTTTTGATCCCGTGAACATCGTTTCTCAAAATGAATCAAATAAAGATGAATCACACGACGCAACGTACAATAAAGCCGATAAGCTGATCGACTTTATTGAAAAAAATTATTATAAAGACACGTCTGACATCAACTTTGACACAGGTATTTACAAGGGTATTTTCAGAAGCTTAAATGACCCCTATTCGATTTATATGGATGCCGATGAATTCCGTTCTTTTAACGAGTCGTCAGAAGGTAGTTACGGTGGCATCGGCATTCAAATTGAGCCGGGCAAAGACAATTTAATTACGGTAGTAAGTGCATTTGAAGATACACCAGGTGAGCGCGCTGGTCTGATTAACGGTGATAAGATTATTAAAGTAAATGGGCAAGAAGTTTATGCTGAAGGCATGGACGAAGCAATAAAAATGATGAAGGGTGAACCGGGAACCGATGTTACAATAACTATTTTACGCCCTGACGAAGATGTTTTTGACGTCGAGATAACCCGCGCGAAAATTGTACTTAAATCAGTAAAGTCGCATATTATTGATCAATCTGCTCAAAAAATTGGCTATATCAAAATTAATTCGTTTGACAACAAAGTATACCAAGAATTTGTCGATCACTTTGAAAAGTTAGAAGCTGATGGCATCAAATCTTTAATTATCGATTTACGTAATAATCCGGGCGGAAGCCTCGACCAATGCGTTAAGTTGGCAGACTATATTTTAGGTGAACAGTTAATCGTCTACACTGAAAATAGAGCGGGTACGCGCAATGATTATCAGTCTGACTCGCGCAAAATAGATATTCCCTATGTCGTTTTAGTCAATGGTGGCAGTGCATCGGCTTCAGAAATATTGACGGGAGCAATAAAAGATACCAATTCGGGCGTTATTATTGGTGAAACGACATTCGGTAAAGGTTTAGTACAAAGCGTTTTACCGCTTGCCGGCGAAGATGGATTTAAAATAACAACGGCGCAGTATTATACGCCTAATGGTTCTTATATTCACGAAAAGGGTATTGAGCCCAACATTGTCATCAAGCAATCAGAAGATTATGATGCTGATGATGAATCGACTGACGTTCAGTTACAGAAGGCAATTGAAGTACTTTCTAATTAGCGATAAAAAGTTGAGGTATGTTATGATATTACGTAAGGCAAACATTTACGATATTAATGGCATTGCAAAAATTCACTGTGATGTATGGGAAGATTTTTATGGTAAATATGTAACGCCTGAATATTTGGCAAAGCTTAGTTTTGAAAATCGCAAAAAGTTTTGGTTGCGCTATATTAACGAAGGTAAAATTGTCTTTGTGATGGAAGAAAAAACTGGTGGTATTGTCGGTTTTGCAGTGCCTAAAGTTGTAAAAGTTAACACTAATTATAGCTATGGTGAAGTGATTGCTCACTATGTTGCAGAAAAGTTTATGCATAATGGTTTTGGCGCAGCGTTATTAGTAGCTTGCGCTAAACTATTTGATAAAAATAACGCCACTTACATGTCACTTTGGATACATCGTGATAATCCATCAACTGCCTTTTATCGCAAGATGGGTGGCGAAGAAAAAGGCGCCAACGTCTTTCGCTTAGACAATAAAGATATTGTCAAATTAAATTATGTTTGGGATGATTTGCCAACATTTATTGAAACGCATCAACATGTAATGGATAATATATTAAAAGAGTATTAGAGGTAGAATAGCGATAATGAACAAGAAAAGTATTAATTTTTGGCGGTTTTTGCCACTTTTATTACTGGCATTTATTGCTTTTAAGTTAATTAACCAAACTGAAATACTTTATAATATCTACAATATGGTGATGACTTTAATTTCGCCTATTATTTGGGCCATTGTGCTTGCCTATTTGTTAAATCCTGTACTTAAAGCCAGTCAAAAACACTTCCGCATGAATCGTCTGGTTGGCGTGCTATTTGTCTATGTATTACTATTAATTCTCTTAGTTGGATTGGTTTTGATTATCGTGCCGACGATGAGCAATTCAATTAGCGATATTGTGCTCGATTTTCCAAGTCACGCCCAAGATGTCAATAAGTGGGCAATGGATCGCATACAGGATATGCGCAGTTTAGAGAAGTTTATCAATGCTTATGATATAAAACTCGAATCGCTTTTCCCCAATTCAATAGTCGATCAAATATCGGAAATGACCAATGATTTAAAAGATGTCTTTTTGTCAATGGGTCGAACTATTTTCGACATTACTTCGGGACTATTTAAGTTTATTATGGGGCTTATTTTATCGTTATACATCTTGCTCGACAAAGAAGGCCTTGCCGCAAGCTTTAAGAGAACAATACGCGCCTTTTTGGGAGAACAAAAAGCGCGGCGTATATTTGATTTATTACAAGAAATTGATGATGTCTTTGCGAAGTACTTGATTGGCAAGACAATAGATTCGTTGATTATCGGTGTTATTTGTTATGTTGGTCTTATCTTGCTGGGTGTCAAGTACTCACTACTCTTTGCCTTTATTGTAGCAGTCACCAATATGATTCCTTATTTTGGACCATTTATTGGCGCTTTTCCAACAATTGTGGTAACTTTTTTGTATTCACCGATCCAAGCACTTTGGGTTGCAATTTTTATTTTAGTATTGCAACAGGTTGATGGCAATATCATCGGTCCAATGATATTGGGCGAACGCGTTGGCATGTCGCCACTTTGGATTATTATCGCGATCTTATTTGGCGGGGGATTATTCGGTATCCCAGGTATGCTTTTGGGTGTACCGGTTAGTGCGGTTATACGCAATATTGTCAATCGTCATGTTGATAGCGTGTTGGAAAGCCGTCAGGAACCAGAAAAATTGTCTGACGGGTGCGTTTGACAAGCACTGGTTAATCGTGTATAATATAGCGAACAAATGTTTGCTATACAGAGGTAGATATGAAACAATTTAAAGTCGTTTCCCCCTTTAAACCGACAGGGGATCAACCAAAAGCCATTAGTGAACTCGTTAATGGCTTTCAATCTGGTCAAAAACATCAAACACTATTAGGTGTAACCGGTTCAGGTAAGACGTTTACAGTTGCCAACATCATTAAAGAACTCGGTGTACCTACTTTAGTGCTGGCACATAATAAGACACTGGCGGCTCAGTTATGTAGTGAATTTCGCGAATTTTTCCCCGACAATGCCGTTGAATATTTTGTCAGTTATTATGATTACTATCAACCAGAAGCCTATGTGGCGGCATCGGATACTTACATTGAAAAAGATTCTTCAATTAACGAAGAAATAGATAAGTTGAGACACTCGGCGACGGCAGCCTTATTTGAACGCAAAGACGTCGTTATTGTCGCTTCGGTATCCTGTATCTACGGTTTGGGCAACCCGATTGACTACAAAAAAATGGTTTTATCACTCAGACCGGGCATGATAAAATCGCGCGATGAAATTCTGACGCGTCTCGTCGATATTCAGTACGTTCGAAACGACATTAATTTTACGCGCTCAACTTTTCGGGTACGCGGCGATGTCATTGAAGTCATGCCAGCTGCCAGCTTTGACAAGGCGATTCGAATTGAAATGTTTGGTGACGAAATTGAACGCATTAGTGAAGTTAATGCTTTAACTGGCGAAATATTAGGCGTACGCAACCACGTTATATTCTTTCCGGCGTCGCACTATGTCACGCCGCAAGATAAAATAGAAATTGCCATTAAAGAAATAGAAAGAGAACTGGCTGAGCGCATTGTTTACTTTAAGGACAATGGGCAATTAATCGAAGCGCAGCGCATTGAACAGCGCACTCGCTACGACATTGAAATGCTCAGAGAAGTAGGTTTTTGTCAGGGCATCGAAAACTATTCGCGCATCATGTCAATGCGACCACCGGGCAGTCGTCCCTATACGCTAATTGACTATTTTCCAGATGACTTTTTACTGGTGGTTGACGAGTCGCATGTCACTTTGCCGCAAGTGCGCGGTATGTACGGTGGCGACCAGTCGCGCAAACAAAGCTTGGTTGATTATGGCTTTAGGTTGCCTTCGGCACTCGACAATCGACCGCTTAACTTCGACGAATTTACCAAGTTAACCGATAAATGCCTCTACGTCAGTGCGACGCCAGCAGATTACGAACGCAGCTTATCAAAGCAAATTGTTGAACAGGTAATTCGACCAACTGGTTTATTAGATCCGGCGATCAATATTCGCCCCGTCCAAGGGCAGATTGACGATTTATTTGGCGAAATCAATAAGCGCACCGCCAAGTCAGAGCGGGTACTTGTCACAACTTTGACTAAGCGCATGGCTGAAGATTTAACCGATTATTTTAAAAATTTAGATGTTAAAGTCAGATATATGCACTCTGATATCAATACCTTAGAACGCATGGAAATTGTGCGTGATTTGCGTTTGGGTAAGTTTGACGTCTTAGTTGGCATTAACTTATTGCGTGAAGGGCTTGATTTGCCGGAAGTTTCGTTAGTCGCAATACTCGATGCCGACAAAGAGGGTTTTTTGCGTTCTGAAACCAGTTTAATTCAAACGATTGGTCGTGCTGCAAGGCATATCAATGGTGCTGTCATTATGTATGCTGACAAGATAACACCATCGATGCAACGAGCGATTGACGAGACAAATCGCCGCCGCGCTATTCAAGAAAAATATAATAAAGAGCACAATGTGACGCCAACCAGTGTTAAGAAACGGGTACACGCCTTGATTGAAGCGACCAAGGCAGCTGAAAGTGAGGCGGTTTATCAGGTTGAAACGGTTGATATGACAATGACGCCTGATGAAATTCAATTCAAAATCGATGTATTGACCGATGAGATGAATGAAGCGGCCAATTTATTAGAATTTGAACGTGCCGCCGTGATTCGTGATGAAATTGAAGGATTAAAAATGTTGAAAAACAGAAAGTAGAAAGCAAAAAACATGAAAGAATATATTGAAGTTAAAGGTGCCAAAGAGCACAATTTAAAAAATATCAACGTTAAGATACCGCGCAATCAATTTGTCGTCGTCACCGGTCTAAGCGGATCGGGCAAGTCGTCTTTAGCCTTTGATACCATTTATGCCGAAGGTCAACGTCGCTATGTCGAGAGTTTATCGGCCTATGCTAGACAATTTCTTGGACAAATGGAAAAGCCTGATGTTGAATATATCGAAGGCCTGTCACCGGCCATCTCAATTGACCAAAAGACGACATCGCGCAATCCGCGGTCAACAGTCGGAACAGTTACCGAAATATATGATTATTTTAGGTTGCTCTATGCGCGGGTCGGCACACCGCATTGTCATATTTGTGGACGCGTTATCGAACAGCAGTCGGTCGACCAAATTGTCGATCGCATTATGGGTATGGAAAAAGGCGCTAAAATTCAGCTGATCGCCCCTTTGATTCGCGGCAAAAAAGGCGAACACAAAAAAGAAATTGAACGGCTAAAAAAAGAGGGCTATATTCGGCTGCGCATTGACGGTGAGGTTGTTTCGATTGAAGATGATATTAAACTCAATAAAAATCAAAAACACAATATCGACATCGTGATTGACCGGCTTGTCGTCAAAACTGGCATTGAAAAACGGCTCAGTGATTCAGTTGAAACAGCACTACGTGAATCAGATGGTCTACTCATCGTCAATCTAATCGGTGATGGCGATTATATTTACAATACCCAATTTGCCTGCCCCGAACACGGTGTCGGCATTGCCGAAATGGAACCGCGTGCCTTTTCGTTTAACTCGCCATTTGGCGCCTGTCATGCCTGTAAGGGCATTGGCCATTTGCAAAAAGTTGATCCTGAATTGGTCGTGCCAAATACGGCGCTATCAATCGACGAAGGCGCTATTTCACCATTTGCCAGTAGTACCGAGGGCAGCTACTATCTGCAATTAATTAAATCTTTGGTTGATGACCACCATGCTTCGACAGCCATTCCGTTCCGGGATTTACCGACGTCATTACAAAAAGAATTGCTTTACGGTACCGGTGACCGCTCAATTGCCTTTAGTTACGAGAGCAAATACGGTGGCATTAGAAAGTACCGTGCGCCATTTGAAGGCGTTATAAAAAATTTAGAACGACGCTATCGTGAGACTAATTCTGATTACATGCGCGGCAAAATAGAGCAGTATATGAGCTTAAGTCCCTGCGCCAGTTGTCATGGTGAGCGCTTAAAGCCAGAAGTTTTAGCTGTTACAGTGGGTGATGCAAGTATTGCACAAATTAGTGAAATGTCGGTTGAAACATGTCTTAGTTTTTTAAATTCTCTCAAATTAAATGAAACTAAAACCTTAATCGCCGAACAAATATTAAAAGAAATCGTTGCGCGCTTGCGCTTTTTAAGCAACGTCGGGCTCGGTTATTTAACACTGTCGCGCTCAGCCGGCACTTTGTCGGGTGGCGAATCGCAACGCATTCGCTTGGCTACACAAATTGGCTCGGGGTTGTGCGGTGTTTTGTATATATTAGATGAACCGAGTATTGGGCTACATCAGCGCGACAACGCCAAATTACTGGGCACTTTGCGCGAATTAACCGATGTTGGGAACACTTTAATTGTGGTTGAGCACGATGAAGATACCATCCGACATGCCGATTATATTATCGATATTGGGCCAGGTGCCGGTGAACATGGTGGCGAAATAATTGCTGCCGGCACATTACAAGATATATTACAAGAAGAAGCTTCAATTACTGCGCAGTTTTTATCGGGTAAGCGCGTGATTGCCTTGCCAGCAGAACGGCGTCCCGGCAATGGTTATTTTTTAACTGTTAAAGGTGCGCGTGAGAATAATTTAAAAGACATCGACGTTAGCTTTCCACTTGGTAAATTTATTGCAGTAACTGGTGTTTCTGGCTCTGGCAAGAGCTCGCTGATCAACGAGGTGCTTTATAAAGGGGTTGCTTCGCGTGTGTCGCGCGCCAAGTTAAAACCGGGGAAACACCGTGATATTGTCGGGCTTGAGGCAATTGATAAAGTGATCGATATCGACCAATCGCCGATTGGGCGTACGCCGCGCAGCAATCCGGCGACTTATACAGGTGTGTTTGATTATATTCGAGATATATTTGCCGCTGTGCCCGAATCAAAAGTGCGCGGCTATAAAAAAGGGCGCTTTAGCTTTAATGTTAAAGGTGGGCGTTGTGAGTCTTGTAAGGGTGATGGTATCTTAAAAATTGAAATGCACTTTTTACCCGACGTCTATGTACCTTGTGATGTCTGTAAGGGTAAACGTTACAATCGCGAAACGCTGCAGGTTAAATACAAAGGCAAGTCGATTGACCAAATATTGGCAATGACAGTTGAAGAAGCGTTACATTTTTTCACCAATATACCACGCATTAAACGCAAATTAGAAACCTTAAACGACGTCGGGCTAGGTTATATTAGATTGGGCCAACCATCAACTCAGTTGTCCGGCGGTGAAGCACAGCGTATTAAGTTGGCCACTGAACTCAGCAAACGCAGCACTGGCAAAACGCTCTATATCTTAGACGAACCAACGACTGGGTTACATTCAGCTGATGTCGATAATTTAATTCAGGTGCTCAATCGCTTAGTTGATGTCGGCAATACAGTGGTCGTCATTGAACACAACTTAGATGTTGTCAAGTCGGCAGATTACATTATTGACATCGGCCCTGAGGGCGGTGATCGTGGTGGCCAGATTATCGCTTTGGGGAAGCCGGAAGAAATCGTCAAAAATAAGCAGTCCTATACGGGAGAATTTTTAAAAGCGTTGTTATAGCACTAGGCGGGTGGTAGTTTGAAAGACTTTTCCGACAAAATTAAAAAATTGCCGACCAACCCCGGCGTCTACTTAATGAAAGACGATCGTGGCGCTATTATTTACGTCGGCAAGGCCAAAAATTTAAAGAATCGGGTAAGCTCTTATTTTAGAGGCTTTAACAGTCATACGCCAAAAACGCAGACATTAGTCGTCAATATCGATGATTTTGAATATATTATTACATCAACCGAGGTTGAAGCCTTAATTCTGGAAGGCAATTTAATAAAAAAGCATAAACCGCGCTTTAACATTATGTTAAAAGACGACAAAGCCTATCCCTTTATTGTCGTGACTAATGAAACCTACCCGCGCGTTTTAAAAGTGCGTAAAGTCAAAAAAGACGGTGGTCGCTATTTTGGACCTTATAGTAGTGCGTATGATGTCAATCAGACGCTGAGCGTTATTCAAAAGACTTTTCCAATTAGAAGTTGTAACCGCGACCTATCAAAAAAGTGGTCACGACCCTGTTTGAATTATCACATCAAACAGTGTTTAGGGCCATGTAAGGGCAATGTCAAGCAAGCCGATTACCGCGAACTAATCAATGATATTTTAACATTTTTATCTGGGAAACAAGATGAACTAATCGGTTCGCTACAAGTTAAAATGCAGCAGGCTGCTCAAAGTTTACAATTTGAAAAGGCTGCCGAGCTGCGCGATCAAATACAATCGCTTAAGAACTTAACAATCAAACAAAAAGTATCAAGTGCAGTAGATATCGATCAAGACGTTATTGCCGCCTATGCCAATGACGAAATGGCCTGTGTCTTTATCTTTTTTGTGCGCCAAGGGCGCTTAATCGGCCGTGAGCACTTTACGTTTGATAAGGCGACCATTGACAGTAAGCAGCAGTTAATTGAACAGTTTATCTTGCAATTCTATGCTGGGACGGCCTTTATACCGAAAGAGATACTGGTTTCTGATCTGGTGAGCGACATTAAAGTGTATCAAACTTGGCTAGCTCAAAAGAAAAATGGTGCTGTGCGCATTTATCAGCCAAAGCGTGGTGATAAGAAAAAGCTGGTTGATATGGTAATTGAAAATGCCAAAGACTATTTGGACAAACATCTTGAAAATGAACTGCGCAGTCGCGAGCTATCAAACGTGCGCAATTTGCAGTTAAAAGACTTACTGTCGCTAGCGCGTACACCGCAGCGCATCGAGGCCTACGATATTTCCAATATTATGGGCACATTTTCAGTTGGCTCAATGGTCGTCTATGAAGATGCCAAGAAAAAGCGTAGCGACTATCGTCGCTTTAAAGTGAAGACAATCGAAGGACCCAATGATTATGGCAGCATGATGGAGGTTTTATATCGCCGTTTTAAACGCGGTGAAGACGCAAAAAAGGGGCAATCAGTTTACTTTGGCTTTGATAAATATCCCGATTTAATACTAATTGATGGCGGGCGCGGTCATGTTTCAGTTGTCAAAGAGGTTTTAGCTGCCCTTAAAATTGACATTCCAGTTGCCGGCATGGTAAAAGACAAATCGCATAAAACTGATAAACTGTTTTTTGAGGGTGAAAATTATTCGTTAGACAAACGCAGCGAACTGTATCGCTATTTATACGATATTCAAGAAGAAGTGCATCGCTTTGCAATTAGCTACCATCGCAGCTTGCGCGATAAGCAAATGATCAATTCGCTACTTGACGACATCAAAGGTATTGGCGCTGTGCGCAAGGCCAATTTACTAAAGCACTTTAAGACAATAGATAAAATAAAAACAGCGTCGCTTGACGAATTGATGACAGTGTCTGGCATGACCGAAAAGGCGGCGCAAGCGGTGATTGATTTTTTTAAGCGCAGTTGCTAAACTGGGACAATTTAACACAAATATAACATTGCTTTTCTCTAACAAGGGTATAATCGTATTATAACTTGATTATTCACTAAAGGAGGCGCTGGTGGCATATAAGATATTGGTGATAGAAGATGACGAGAATATAAGAGAATTATTGGAGTATAATCTCACTGAAAACGGCTATCAAGTACATTTGGCAGAAGATGGCAATTCTGGCTTGGCTTTAACAGAAACGCTTTTTCCTGATTTAATTTTACTCGATTTAATGATTCCTGAACTCGATGGCATAGAAGTTTGTAAAGCGATTAAAAACAATCATCAGATGGCGCAGATACCGATTATTATGTTAACCGCTAAAAGTAGCGAAACGGACAAAGTATTAGGCTTAGAATTAGGTGCTGACGACTATATGACAAAACCCTTTAGTGTCAGAGAATTACTGGCAAGAATAAAGGTTGCCATTCGTCGTAATCAAAAGACAAGTGACCAAAAAACAGATATTTATTGGCTAGATGATCTTAAAATTGACGTTGCGCGCCATGAAGTCACTCGTCAAGACGACGTATTTCATTTGACATTAAAAGAATTTGAATTACTACATGTTTTGGTTAAGCATCGCGGCAAGGTATTGACCCGAGAATTTTTACTAGATGCGATTTGGGGTTATCAGTATTTTGGTGAAACGCGAACAGTAGATGTTCATATTCGTTACTTGCGCAAAAAAATAGAAACGCCTGACCACCACTACATTGAAACGATTAGAGGAGTCGGTTACAAGGCAAAATAAGTGATTAAAACAATCTAATATAGGTTGTTTTTTTTATACAATTTAGTCTTAACATGAAATTAACACTGCCCTAGTTTGGATTTAACAGATTGCTGTTAAACTAATGATGAACATATGATTTGAAAGGAGTTCGCATGATACGAAATGTCGAAATTCATACACAAATACACAACAATGTAAATAGTAAATATCGACTAGTTGCTAAAGTAATGCCGCGCATACTAGCGCTTACGGCTTTGGTTTCTGTATTAGTGACGCTTGGAATAGTCGTTACACTTTTAAGCGATGCTGTTCGTTTCTTTCAAGCAGTTAGTTTAACAGAAATATTTGGTAGCGAGTTGCGTCCGCTCAGTGTCGAACCGATTTTTGGTTTTTTGCCAATTATCAGCGGTACTTTTTTGACAGCGCTAATTGCTATCGCGGTGGCATTTCCAATTGGCTTAGCTAGTGCAATCTATCTCAGTGAATTTGCAAGTGATTCGACCAGGCGCATCTTAAAGCCACTCATTGAGATTTTAGCAGGCATACCAACAATTGTTTACGGTTTTTTTGCTTATCAAGTGGTGACCCCTTTATTGATGAAAATAATACCGCAATTGGCGCCTAAAAACGCATTAAGTCCCGGTATTGTAATGGGTATTATGATTGTTTCGATGATTGCATCGCTGTCTGAAGACGCCCTACGCAGTGTGCCCAATGCCCTACGCGAAGGCGCTTTGGCATTGGGAGCAACTCATTTTGAGGTAGCATCAAATGTCGTCTTACCAGCGGCGATTTCTGGGGTTGTCGCATCGGTTGTTTTAGCGGTTTCAAGGGCAATTGGTGAAACAATGATTGTGACAATTGCTAGTGGCAGTGCCAAACGACTAACTTTTGATATCACGCAGTCGATGCAAACGATGACTGGCTACATCGTCGAATTTACAAGTGGTGATGCAGCTAGCGGCACAATCGGTTATCACAGCCTATACGCCGTCGGACTATTGTTGTTTACTTTTACATTAATCATGAATTTGGCGGCTAAACACATCGCGCGTAAATATAGAAAGGACTATTAAATGAATCATTCATTCGTTAACGAAGCAACTTTTCTAGCAGACAAGTCCAAACCCAAACGGGCGGCTGTTAAAAAGCATCTTATCAGCGGCAGATCAATTGCTAGCAGGGTGTTATTCAGCAAGATTATCAATCGATTATTTTTGTTGGCAACATGTTTTGCACTGTTTGTTTTGGCAGTATTAATACTTCGTATTTTGTCAGATGGATTACATTATATAAATTGGCGCTTTATTACAGCGACATTGTCTACAAAAGTTGAAAGGGCAGGTATTATAGGTGCAATAGTAGGAACAATAGGTCTTATGATTATCGTTGTACCTGTCACTTTAACGATTGGCGTAGGGGCTGCTATCTATTTAGAAGAATATGCACATAAAGGGTATTTTCAAACCTTTATAAAAATCAATATTTCTAATTTGGCAAGTGTGCCCTCTATCATATTTGGTTTGCTTGGGTTAACTGTATTCAGTCGCTTTCTTAAACTTGGTTCAAGTATATTAGCGGCTGGGTTAACACTTTCTCTGTTGGTGTTGCCGATCGTAATTGTTGCCAGTCAGGAGGCCATTAAAGCTGTACCCAGTTCTTTAAAAGAAGCATCATATGGATTAGGTGCTAACAAGTGGACAACAATCAGACATATCGTACTGCCAATTGCGTTGCCAGGCATATTAACTGGTGCAATCTTGGCAATTTCGCGAGCAATTGGCGAAACGGCGCCGCTTGTTGCGCTGGGTATTCCAATGCTCATTATTAAACTGCCCACCAGTTTATTAGATAATTCAACGGCGTTGCCGATTCAAATCTATTATTGGACACTCGATTCGGTTTTAAATGCACAATATGCCAATTTAGCAGCGGCGACGATTATCGTCTTAATGACGCTACTGACGCTATTAAATGCAGCAGCAGTTGTTATTCGCAATAAATTTTAAGGAGGTAAAGTGAAAGATAATTATCAAGCAAATGACGTTGTCTATGACGTACAAAATTTAAATCTTTGGTATGCTCAAAAACGCGTCTTAAAAGATGTCAACATGAAGATTTTAGAACATGAAATAACTGCTATAATTGGGCCTTCTGGCTGTGGTAAATCGAGCTTTATCAAATCGCTTAATCGCATTGTAGACATTATTCCTGATGCTAGAATAAGTGGCCAAATTCGCTATCGTGGAGAAGACATTTTCAGTAAAAAAACACCTGTCGAAGCGTTGCGTAGTAAAGTTGGTATGGTGTTTCAAAAGCCTAATCCTTTTCCAAAATCAATTTATGATAATGTTGTTTACGGACCTAAAATTCATGGTATTCGCGACAAAAAAACACTTGATCAAATTGTCGAAACATCGTTGAAAGGTGCAGTTTTATGGGATGAAGTAAAAGATCGCTTACGCACAAATGCTTATGCTTTGTCAGGGGGGCAACAACAGCGGCTTTGTATTGCGCGCTGCTTAGCGGTTCAGCCCGATGTTATTTTAATGGACGAACCAACATCAGCACTCGATCCAATAGCTACATCTAAAATAGAAACATTAATTGAGCAATTAAAAAGTGATTACTCGATAGCCATTGTGACGCATTCTATGCAGCAAGCGGCACGCATTTCAGATAAGACGGCCTTTTTTCTAATGGGAGAATTGATTGAATACAATGATACAGTGGCCGTGTTCAATACCCCACACGATCAACGGACAGCAGATTACATTTCAGGTAAATTTGGTTAATATTTAAGGAGATTATATGAAAACAATTAAATTAATTGCATTGCTAATGATGCTATTTTTGCTAATTGCCTGCGGCACATCTGATATAAACGATAGTGCTAAGAAAACCGATGACAAAGTATTAGAAGGTTCAGTTATCGTCGACGGTTCGGGCACGGTTTATCCGCTAATGGCGAGTATTGCCGAAGCTTATATGGTAGATAAGCAGACATCTGTCAGCGTTCAAGTGGGTCGCGCTGGTTCAAGCGCTGGCTTTAAGAAATTCATTAAGGGAGAAACTGATTTTTCAAACGCGTCACGTCAGATAAAGGACAGTGAAACCGACCAATTTGTAGCAAAAGGTTTTTCGACCGATCAATTGTTAGAAATAAAAATTGCTCTCGATGGACTGACAATGGTGATTAATAAAGAAAATGATTGGGCAAGTAACATGACACAACAAGAAGTCGTCAATATGTATGTTTCGGGCTCATATCGAGCAGACGACAAGGTTAAATGGTCTGATATTCGTAACGAATGGCCAAGTGAAGAGATACATTTTTATGGGCCAAACGAAAATCATGGCACATATGAATTCTTTTATGAACGCATCTTAGGAGAACAACCGCTTGTTAAAACAGCCAATTTACAACAAGAGTATGCGACATTAGTCGATCTCGTTTCAAAAGACAAAAATGCCATTGCGTTTTTTGGCTATGGTTATTATGCTAGTAATAAAGACAAAATAAAGGCAGTAGCAATCGACTTTGGTGATGGCAATATCGAACCGACTTTAGATACAATTGGTGAAAAACTAGCCTATAAAAATTTTACGAGACCAGTTTTTACATATATCAATTTGGCTCATGCTGAAAAAAGTCCACAAGTACTCGACTTTGCCAAATTCGTCGTATCAGAAGAGGGCGCAAGACGCTGGGCGGCAGAAAATGGCTTTGCACCACTACCAGCAGAGCATTATCATGCTTATTTAGACCAATTAAATGCATTGAAATAAACAATTGCTTAATTCTTGAAATGCCGCCAATAATATGGGTATAAGCGTCATAAGGAGTAAAAGATGAAACGCAGAATATTTATTTCATTTACGCTTTTAATCATCATATTAATGGCGGTTTTTGTATTTTTTATCAACCGCAGTTTATCTGAAACGATACGGCAACAATATGTGATACACTTTCAAAACGAACTCAATTTATTGGTTTATTTATTAGATGATGTTGATGAAAGCGACACGCAGTTAGCAAAGTATGCAACAGATCTCAAACGTTTTGACAATACCCGTCTGACGTTGATTGATCCGCGTGGCAGAGTTATATATGATAGTTTTGAACAAGCGCTCACGATGGACAATCATCTCAATCGCCCAGAAATCAAACAGCTGCTTAAGGGTGCAAACTATGGCGTTGCGATACGCCATTCTAATACCTTAGGTGAAAATTTTATTTACGTTACTAAAAGGGTTAAGCGGCGAGATGACTATTTGTTTTTAAGAATTTCTGCCCCTTTGACAGAATTGTCACAGCTTAACAGAAACAATATAAAACTCGCTGTATTGTTTGCCATTATAGCAGGTGCAATGACATTGTTAATCGCTTGGATTGCAAGCGAACGCATTACCAAGCCGATTAAAGCTTTAATTCGCTCAACTGATTTAATCGCGCGGGGCGAATACAGTGCTGATATTTTGGTTGAAAGTGATGCTGAAATGGCACATTTGGCGAATGCTTATAATGTGATGCGTTCAAATTTAGCAAGTACAATGAGCGACTTAACGACACGTAATGCCGAACTCAATGCAATGCTCAACAGTATGGTAAGCGGTATTATTGCACTTGATTTAAAACAAGAAATTTTGCTGATTAATCAAAAATGCACAGAAATTCTCGAAATACCAAGCGATTTAATCAAGGTTTCGAGCTCGATATACAAGTTAGTTGACAATCAACAAATCATTGATTTAATCAAGGCGGCCTGTTCGGCAGACGATACGTTTAGTCAACAGATTCACTATAATACAAGTGACAAAGTGCTGCGCGTTTACGCTCAACCCATTAAAACCGAAGGCGATATTTTAATGGGTACAATGATTGTTTTTGAAGATATAACAGCAATTCAGCGACTCGAACGGGTGCGTTCAGAATTTGTTTCAAATGTAACACATGAATTAAAAACACCATTGACTTCTATTTTGGGATTTGTCGACACTTTGAAATCGGGCGCAATTAACAATGCCAATAAAGCAGAGCGATTTTTGACGATTATTGAGAGCGAAGCCACGCGCTTAAATCGGTTGATCAGTGATATTTTGCTGTTGTCTGAAATTGAATCAATGCAAGCTGAAATAGATAAAGACACTATTGATATCGGCAGTGTTATTGATGAAGTCGTTGATATGTTGGCAGTCAATATCGGCTCAAAGGCAATTGAATTAAATTTTATTAAAACGCAAAAGGTATTGTTTGCCGCTAATTACGATCATATTAAGCAATTAATTATTAATTTGGTTGATAATGCTATAAAGTACACTGAAATAGGCTATGTCAATGTTTACCTAACAGAAGAAGATAAATATATAATAATTGAGGTGGTTGATAGTGGTGTCGGGTTTGACGAAGCCGAAAAAGTACGGTTATTTGAACGGTTTTACCGCATCGATAAAGCGCGTTCTCGCAAGGTCGGCGGCACAGGATTAGGTTTATCAATTGTCAAACATATTGTATCACTTTATCGTGGCAATATTGCCGTTGAAAGCTGTAAGGGTGAGGGGACAAGTTTTACAATTAGATTACCCAAAAACAGCTGATTGTGTTATGAAAATTTGACTTTAAAGGTTGAGAATAGTACTGACTAATGATAAGATATAACAAATAAAAACTATATGGGAGGTACTCATGCACAAAAGATTGTTTATCCCGGGACCTGTCGACGTACGGGAAGATGTTTTACAAAAGCTGGCAACACCACAAATCGGGCACAGAACGCCTGAATGTACTGAACTGCAGCGCAGTATTTCTGAAAAACTGCAAAAGTTGATGTACACCAAAAACGATATTATTTTAAGCACATCATCAGGTAGCGGTTTAATGGAAATGGCGGTAAAATCGCTCACCAAAAAACGCGCTGCTGTCTTTTCGGTTGGCGCCTTTGGCGACCGTTGGTACAAAATGTGTACTTCAAATGGTGTACCAGCTGACAAGTTTAAATCTGAAATTGGTAATCCAACGACGCCTGAAATGGTCGAAGAAGCGCTTTCAACTGGCAAATACGATGTCGTTACGGTTACGCATAATGAAACTTCAACTGGCGTGATGAACCCACTTGCAGATATTGCAAAAGTGGTCGCTAAGTATCCCGATGTCTGCTTTTGTTTAGATACGGTTTCGTCACTTGGCGGCGCCAAAATCCCGGTTGACGAATGGGGCGTTGACATGTGTGTTGCCTCTACTCAAAAATGTCTTGGTCTACCCGCTGGCCTATCAGTTGCATCTGTTTCAGAAAAGGCATATCAACGCGCTTTGACAGTTGAAAATAGAGGCCTTTATTTTGATTTAATCAGTGTTGTTGACAAGGCGCGCAAAAACTATCAGTATCCTTCAACACCAGCGCTACCGCATATGTTTGCGTTAGATTATCAGTTGAGTTATATTTTGGAAGAAGAAGGGCTTGAAAACCGCTTTGCCAGACATTTAGAAATGGCAAAGTATACACGTGAATGGGCTAAAAAACACTTTGCGATGTTAGCTGAAGATCGTTACGCTTCAAATACGCTGACAACCATTGAAAACACATTGGGAAATAGCGTTGCAGACTTAAATAAAGAACTCGCCAAGCACGGCTTTATGATTTCTAATGGTTACGGAGACTATAAAGAAAAGACCTTTAGAATTGCCCATATGGCAGATACGAAAATGGAGACATTGCAAGAATTATTGGCATTAATCGAAGATATTTGGAACTTAAACAAGTAGGTGAACTATGTTAAAAATACTAGCTAATGATGGCATGGATAAAACCGCAATACAAAAACTGGTCGATGCAGGTCACGTTGTGATTGACCAATTTTTTGAGGGTGATGCCCTTGCTGAAAAACTAAGAGAAGTCGACGTCGTCGTGATTCGTTCTAAAACTAAAATTAGGCAGCCGTTAATCGACCAAGTTGCCGGTGGCCAGTTAAAATTGATTATTCGGGCGGGTGTTGGCATCGATAATATTGACCATGTCTATGCTGAAGAAAAGGGCATTGCCGTTCGCAATACACCTAATTCAAGTTCGGCGTCAGTTGCCGAGTTGGCGATTGGCCATATGTTTGCGTTAGCGCGCCACCTTCACATTGCCAATGTTACCATGCGCAGTGGTCAGTGGAACAAAAAAGCCTATAAGGGCATTGAACTCAATGGTAAAGTGCTCGGTTTAATTGGCTTTGGTCGGATTGCTCAAGAAACAGCCAAGCGCGCTTTGGCACTTGGCATGTCAGTTGTCTATTATAAGCGCAGTGGTGCGGTTGATGGCGAAACGCAGTGTCAATACGCGCCATTTGATGAGCTACTAGCTAAGTCTGACTTTATTTCATTACATATTCCATTTGACAAGACAGCTGGCGCAACCATTGGTGAAGCAGAATTTAGGAAGATGAAAGACGGCGTATATTTGGTCAATTGTGCGCGTGGCGGTGTTGTCGATGAAGCGGCACTGTTAAATGCACTCGACAGCGGTAAAGTGGCTGCAGCGGCAATTGATGTGTTTGAACAAGAACCAACGCCAAATCAAGCGCTTTACACACATGATAAGGTTTCTTTGACGCCGCACATCGGTGCATCAACAGCAGAAGCACAAAAGCGCATTGGCGACGAAACGATTGACGTCATTAATAAGTTTTTTAACTAGGAGGATACTATGGCAGTAGTAAGACCATTTAAAGCGGTTAGACCGGTTAAAGATTTAGTTGAACAAGTGGCGAGTTTACCCTATGACGTAATGAACCGTGCCGAAGCAAAACAGATGGCAGTGGGTAATCCGCATTCATTTTTACATGTCGTGCGTTCTGAAATGGATGTACCTGACGAGATGGAAATGTACGATCCTGAAGTTTACAAGACAGCGCGTAAAAATTTAGATAAATTTCAAGCCGATGGCGTATTAGTACAAGATGAAACAGCTCGTTTTTACATTTATCGTCAGTTAATGTGGGGGCGTGTACAGACGGGTATTGTCGCCTGTACCTCAATTGACGATTACAGCAACAACATCATCAAAAAACACGAGTTTACCCGCCCGGTTAAGGAACAGGACAGAATAAATAATTTCGATTATTGCGACGCCAATACGGCACCAATTTTCTTAACCTATCGCAAAAATAAAGAAATTGATCAAATTGTCAACGACTGGATCAAGTTCCATAAGCCAGAATACAACTTTATTTCAGAAGACGATATTACACATATCGTCTGGCAAATTACATCAGATGAAATCAATGCTAAAATCGAAAATATCTTCAAGGGCATTGACTATCTCTATATTGCAGATGGTCACCACCGTTCAGCTTCTTCTGTTAAGGTCGGCTTAAAACGACGTGAAGCCAATCCCAATTACGATGGGTCTGAAGAGTACAACTATTTTATGTCAGTCATCTTCCCTGATGAAGATCTCTTCATTATGGATTACAACCGCGTAGTCAAAGATTTAAACGGTTTATCGGTTGAAGATTTTAAAAAGTTAGTAAGCGAAAAGTTTGACATTGCCGAAGCCGATGGCAGTGAACCCTATAAGCCAACGGAAAAGAAAACCTATGGTATGTATTTAGAAGGCAAGTGGTATAAATTGACGGCTAAGTCGGGTATTTTTGATCCAAATGACCCAGTTGATCGCCTCGATGTATCTATTTTACAAAAAAATTTATTAGAACCAGTCTTGGGCATTGCTGACCCACGCACTGATAATCGGATTGATTTTATCGGTGGAATTAGAGGGTTAGAAGCACTTGAAAAGCGTTGTAATGAAGACGCTGTTGTTGCCTTTAGCATGTATCCGACAACCATGGACGATCTATTGGCAATCGCCGATGCAGGTGAGGTAATGCCACCAAAGTCAACTTGGTTTGAACCAAAGCTACGTTCTGGCTTATTTGTTCATAAATTGAGCGACTAGTAAAAAAGTTAAATAAACATTAATGAAACGGCGCTGGGCTTAGCTTGGCGTCGTTTATTAATGCTTTTAAGGAACCTGGCACCCTTATGAAATGCTTTCGTTTCAATCGCGGTAAATATTTTATTTGTCTCCGTTATAATAGCAACCCGGCACCTTTGTGAAATAATGCTTTTTACGCATTGACACGAATCATCTAAGCTATATTATATAGATTTAAACATTTTTTGAACTTGGCGCTTTCATGTTAATTTTGGAAATTATTGAAATAATGACTTGATATTTTTTGAAAGTAATGAGAAAATAACCAGTAAGTGAGAATTGCTATTGATTGGCAATATCAATAATTTGATAAATAAGCTAATCAATAAAAAAGAATAGAGAAGAGAGCAAACTGACGTGCGTTTTTTAGCGCAATTATCACGAAGGATTGTCATAGCATAGCAATGCTGTGATAATTATTGGCTTTTTAGCCATCAGGAGGAGATTTTGAAGACGTTATTTAAAAAACAACTAAGTGTTATTTTGACGCTTTTAATGGTGTTTAGTTTTGCGTTTAGTACAGGTATCTCATACGCTGACCAGACATTGCCCGATGGCACCTATAACGTGCCGGTTTCATTGATGAAAGCAACTAACATCAATGAATCGTCAATGGCTGCGGGTGCCTTAGCAGAGATGGGAGAACTTAAAGTAATAGAAGGCCAGTGGCATTTAACGGTCGAGTTTAAACCGATGTCCTTTGGTCTACTTACGGGTCGTGCTTATGACATCAAGTATTATGAAGATGATCTTGAGTCAGAACTGCACCCGGTTGAAGTTTACACAACTTATGAGCACAATGGTTATGATTATCCAGCAAAAGTGGGCATGCCTGTGAATTATAATAATGAAGGTGTTTTTATAAAAATGTCAGTTTCGGGGATGCCTTTTTCACCGAAAGCCTTTATTAAAATCGACACCAGCAATATTGTCTTACATACCATTACTGCCAGTGCAGGCGAAAATGGTAGCATATATCCAGAAGGGGATACCATCGTTGCAGATGGTGAAACTGTCAATTATGATATAGTACCTAATTCGGGCTATCATATTAAGGATGTATTGGTTGATGACGTAAGTGTTGGTGCGGTTGCTGAATACAGCTTTGACAGTGTCACTGCAGACCATACAATTTTACACCATTACCGCCAGCGCCGGCGAACATGGCACGATTGCGCCGGATGGTGAAACAACTGTAGCCGAAGGCGGCAGCCAAACCTATACAATTACAGCCGATACGGGCTATCATATTAAGGATGTATTGGTTGATGACGTAAGCGTTGGTGCGGTTGATGAATACAGCTTTGACAATGTCACTGCAGACCATGCAATTAGCGCAAGCTTTGAACAGGATACCGTTTATTACACGATTACTGCCAGTGCGGGTGAACATGGCACCATTGCGCCAGATGGTGCGACAGAGGTTGAAGTAGGTACAGCACAAACGTATCTAATCACAGCAGAAGCTGGTTATCATATTAAGGATGTATTGGTTGATGGTGAGAGCGTTGGCGCAGTTGAAGAATACACTTTTGACAGTGTCACTGCAGACCATACAATTAGCGCAAGCTTTGAACAGGATACCGTTTATTACACGATTACTGCCAGTGCGGGTGAACATGGCACGATTACACCGGATGGTGAAACAACTGTAGCCGAAGGCGGCAACCAAACCTATACAATTACAGCAGAAGCTGGCTATCATATTAAGGATGTATTGGTTGATGACGTAAGCGTTGGTGCGGTTGCTGAATATAGCTTTGATGACGTTGCTGCAGACCATACAATTAGCGCAAGCTTTGAACAGGACACGGTTTATTACACCATTACCGCCAGTGCCGGCGAACATGGCACGATTGCACCAGAGGGTGCGACAGAAGTTGAAGCAGGCACAGCACAAACGTATCTAATCACAGCAGAAGCTGGCTATCATATTAAGGATGTAATGGTTGATGGTGAGAGCGTTGGCGCAGTTGAAGAATACAGCTTTGACAATGTCACTGCTTACACCATTACCGCCAGCGCCGGCGAACATGGCACGATTGCGCCGGATGGTGAAACAACTGTAGCCGAAGGCGGCAGCCAAACCTATACAATTACAGCAGAAGCTGGCTATCATATTAAAGATGTAATGGTTGATGGTGAGAGCGTTGGTGCGGTTGCTGAATATAGCTTTGATGACGTTGCTGCGAATCATACTATATCAGTAACATTTGAAGAGGATAATACAACGGAGTATTATACGTTGACAGCCAGTGCGGGTGAATATGGCACGATTACACCAGATGGTGAAACAACTGTAGCCGAAGGCGGCAGCCAAACCTATACAATTACAGCAGAAGCTGGCTATCATATTAAGGATGTATTGGTTGATGACGTAAGCGTTGGTGCGGTCGCTGAATATAGCTTTGATGACGTTGCTGCGAATCATGCTATATCAGTAACATTTGAAGAGGATAATACAACGGAGTATTATACGTTGACAGCCAGTGCGGGTGAATATGGCACGATTGCGCCAGATGGTGCGACAGAAGTTGAAGCAGGTACAACACAAACTTACATAATCACAGCAGAAGTTGGCTATCATATTAAAGATGTATTGGTTGATGGCGAGAGCGTTGGCGCAGTTGAAGAATACACTTTTGACAGTGTCACTGCAGACCATACAATTAGCGCAAGCTTTGAACAGGACACGGTTTATTACACGATTACCGCCAGTGCCGGTGAACATGGCACGATTGCACCAGAGGGTGCGACAGAAGTTGAAGCAGGCACAGCACAAACGTATCTAATCACAGCAGAAGCTGGTTATCATATTAAAGATGTATTGGTACTGAATACAGCTTTGATGACGTCGCTGCGAATCATACTATATCAGTAACATTTGAAGAGGATAATACAACGGAGTATTATACGTTGACAGCCAGCGCGGGTGAGCATGGCACGATTGCGCCAGATGGTGCGACAGAAGTTGAAGCAGGTACAACACAAACTTACATAATCACAGCAGAAGTTGGCTATCATATTAAAGATGTAGTAGTCGATAATGCCAGCGTTGGTGCGGTTGCTGAATATAGCTTTGATGACGTTGCTGCAGACCATACAATTAGCGCAAGCTTTGAACAGGACATGGTTTATTACACGATTACCGCCAGCGCGGGTGAACATGGTACGATTGCACCGGATGGTGAAACAACTGTAGCTGAAGGCGGCAGCCAAACCTATACAATTACAGCAGAAGCTGGTTATCATATTAAAGATGTATTGGTTGATGACGTAAGCGTTGGTGCGGTTGATGAATACAGCTTTGACAATGTCACTGCAGGCCATGCAATTAGCGCAAGCTTTGAACAGGACACGGTTTATTACACGATTAGCGCCAGTGCGGGTGAACATGGTACGATTACACCAGATGGTGAAACAACTGTAGCTGAAGGCGGCAACCAAACCTATACAATTACAGCAGAAGCTGGCTATCATATTAAGGATGTATTGTACTGAATACAGCTTTGATGACGTCGCTGCGAATCATACTATATCAGTAACATTTGAAGAGGATAATACAACGGAGTATTATACGTTGACAGCCAGCGCAGGTGAGCATGGCACGATTGCGCCGATTGGTGAAACAACTGTAGCTGAAGGCGGCAGCCAAACCTATACAATTACAGCAGAAGTTGGCTATCATATTAAAGATGTAGTGGTCGATGGTACAAGCGTTGGTGTGGTTACTGAATATAGCTTTGATGACGTCGCTGCGAATCATACTATATCAGTAACATTTGAAGAGGATAATACAACGGAGTATTATACGTTGACAGCCAGTGCCGGTGAACATGGTACGATTACACCAGATGGTGAAACAACTGTGGGCGAAGGCGGCAGCCAAACCTATACAATTACAGCAGAAGCTGGCTATCATATTAAAGATGTAGTGGTTGATGACGTAAGCGTTGGTGTGGTTGCTGAATACAGCTTTGACAATGTCACTGCAGACCATACAATTAGCGCAAGCTTTGAACAGGACACGGTTTATTACACGATTACCGCCAGCGCGGGTGAATATGGCACGATTACACCAGATGGTGAAAAAACCTTAGCAGAGGGATCTGATCAGGATTATACAATAACTGCAAATAATGGTTACAGAGTTTCAGATGTATTAGTTGATGGCGTTAGTATAGGTGCAAAAAATAGCTATACTTTTGGCAATGTTGATGCTAATCACGTTATAGAAGCAATCTTTACAACTGATAATTCGCAACTTGTCAATCGGGATGATGACGATGATGACAGTACGTCAATTTCAGTAACAGTGAATGAACAAAATAGCGAAGCTGACACAGATACAGATACAGCAGAGTCAGTAGCCGAAGTAGAGATTGATCAAAATAAGATACCACTTGCGCAATCAGAGTGGCGTTATCAAGACGTAAGTCCACAGCGCGAGTTCTATCGTGCAGTTGAGAATTTATCTCAAAAAGGCTTATTAAAAGGCACGGGCAATCGCTTGTTTACGCCTTATAAAGCAGTAGATAGAGCGACGTTAGTGACGCTAATGTATCGCATAACGGGCCAACCTGCTGTTCAACAAATGCAAACCTTTAACGACGTCATGCTTAATCAGTGGTATTCAAATGCCATTATTTGGGCCAAACAGAACGAGGTTGTAAAAGGCTATAGCGAAGTAGAATTTGCCCCATTTGATGTGTTGACCAAAGAGCAAATCATTACGATTTTATATCGTTATCAACAGCAAGCAGGTAAAAATGTAGTAGATAATTCGGTTAATTTAATGGATTACCCAGATTATACAAAAATTTCACCTTATGCCCGACAGGCAATAGCTTGGGCGATTGCTAATGATATGCTAACACTTGATGATTTTGGCAGAATAAATCCGCAAGAAAAAATCACGCGCGCGGCAATGGCAATGTTGCTCGATAAAATAGTTGACTAATCCATCAGTTTTTAAATAATGCTCAAAGGCGTTTAACAAATTGTTAAGCGCCTTTGCTTTAAAAATGGGGTTTTTATTAATTCGATTTATTGCTATAATAGAGGTAAATAAAATTAAGGAGTAATCATTTGCAACAGAACACACCAAATCAACTGTATACAATTTCAATTTTAAAATCAGTTGCATTATTGGCATTGATATTTTTAATTCAAAATATTAGTATTTTTTTGACCGAATCATTATTACCAATTAGTCAGGCAAAAAAAATAATTATTTCACTCGCTGTTCAATTAGTAACTTATTTATTTGCAATCTATCTATTTTATTGGCGTTCAGCCAATCGGCTTGATGTTGCCAAAGTTAAGGGCGTATCAAATTGGTATATCGTGCTGCTGGCGGTTGGCATGGCAATATTTGCCAATATTACTTTAATGCCGCTTGTCGAACAACTGCCGCAATCACCTGAACTAGAAGAAGCAATGGAAGCGCTCGTTCAAATTCCGATTATAGCATTACTTTATATTGTGGTGATTGGTCCTTTTTTTGAAGAAATCATCTTTCGCAATATTGTCTTTAAAGGGCTAAAAAATAAGTACAATACAACGGTTGCAATGATTATCAGCAGTTTGCTGTTTGGTGTTTTCCACTTTAATTTTCCACAATTTGTCACGGCAACATTACTGGGTTTAGTTTGTGGTACTATCTATTTGATTACCAGTTCAGTGCGTTATACAATTATTTTTCACATGTTTTATAATTTTTTTGTGGTGTTTTTTAGCGGTTTAAATAGTCAATACAATATAGCCGAACAGATTGCACCACCCTATGGAGCACTGTTGTTACTCTTGCTTCCAATTGCCTTATTGGGTATTAAAAATGGTGTTACGCGTCACAAAGTCGACATTGACGAGACGACTATTTACGATTAAAAGGGGGCGTTATGATACATTTAATAAGTGGTGGGGCAAGAAGTGGCAAAAGCAGCTACGCTGAAAAAATAGTCGCTCAGTTTGGCGATAATATCTGCTATATCGCAACGGCAATTGCCTTTGATTCGGGCATGAAAAGTCGCATTGCCAAGCATCGTGCGCAACGGCCAAGCGACTGGCATACAATTGAGGCCTACAAGGCGATCGATCAACAGATTAAGCAAAACAAGGGGCGCTACGATGCCTATTTGTTAGATTGCGTTACAATTATGATATCAAATTTGTTATTAGATAGTCAGCTTGACTTTGACAAGGCAACTGAAAGTCAGCTTGACAACTTAGAAGCAATAATTAAAGACGAAGTAGTTCGTTTAATTGACAGCGTGGTAGCTACGGGTGATCATATAGTTTTAGTGACCAATGAAATTGGCTATGGCATTGTGCCGTCTAATCGCATGGCGCGCTATTTTAGAGATGTTGCCGGCCGCATCAATCAATACGTTGCCGGTCGTGCCGACAAGTTGACCTTAGTTGTCTGCGGACAGCCGCTACAGGTGAAGCCATGATAAAATCACTTATCTTGATATTTCAGTTTTTAACACGTCTGCCAATTCCAATTGCGGTTGATGCTGATGAGCAGACATTTAAAGATGGCATTTACTTTTTTACGCTTGTCGGTACAGTGTTAGGCGCTATTTTATGGCTGACCAATGGCGTTTTGGTGGCGCTTCAGATTGATATTTGGAGTCGTGCTATGCTGTTGACAATTGTTCATATTTTTACAACTGGTGGTCTGCACCTAGATGGCATTGCCGATACTTCAGACGCGCTATTTAGCAATCGGCCAAAGCAGCGCATGTTGGAAATACTGCGCGATTCGCGGATTGGCAGCAATGGCGTGTTGGCGTTAATCATTACGCTAGCACTTAAAGCTGTCGGCATTCACTTTGTACTCAGCCAGCACTATACAATTGCCTTGTTGCTGATGCCAGTAATCGGTCGCTTTTGTGTGGTCTTGTCTTTTTACTGGGGCAAGTCACCGCGCAGTAGTGGCATGGGCAATTTATTTATTGGCAGTGCCACGATAAAGCATATTTTAATCAATGCCATTGTGCCGGCAGTTGTCTTGATAGTTGCCGCGCCGTGGTTAGTATCACTTTTGCTAGCGAGCTTGTTTAGCTGCTGTTACGTCGCCTTAGTGGTTGCCTGGAGCACAAAAAAAATCGATGGCATCACCGGTGACCTATTGGGATTTATTATAGAATCATCAGAAGTTATTTTTGTTTTCAGTATCATGTTAATCATTGGTATAGGAGGCTTACAGTGAAGACCGTTTACTTAATTAGACATGGCGAATCAGAATTGAATCGCCAAAAGCGCTTTGCCGGTTGGACAGATTGTTGCTTAACCGACTTAGGTGTCAATCAGGCAACTGAGGCGGCCTTACGCATGGCGGAGGTTGGCCATGTTGATGCCATTTTTTCATCAGATTTGGTTCGCGCCAAAAAGACGGCGCAAATTATCGCCGATAAATTAGCGCGCCCTTTGACGATT
>PDWI01002099.1_pt1 | contig 30606 bp, 23 predicted proteins | sample 1430891 | NCBI WGS metagenome assembly PDWI01 (sample SAMN01162508, study PRJNA174530) | Oral metagenome, whole genome shotgun sequencing project. | biome: Marine environment; feature: Marine mammal; material: Swab sample of the gingival sulcus; isolation source: swab sample of gingival sulcus... | reverse complement strand
GTTTATTCAGGACTTGTTTTGCTTGTTTTCTTAGCTCTTGGTTCTAGTTTACTTAAATTATTGAGCATTGATATCTATTCTTTTGGCGTTGCGGGGGGCATAATTCTTTTTGTTATGGCGGTAGAAATGGTTTTCGGTCTGGAAATCTTCAAAGAAGACAGCCCTTCAGCAAATGCAACATTCGTGCCATTGGTCTTTCCGCTCTTTGCAGGGGCTGCCGCTTTTACGCTTTTGCTCACGCTCAAGAGTCAAGGTTTAGCTCCGTTTAATATCGCTATAAGTATTGGGCTAAATATGATATTTGTTTACCTAGGTCTAATCTTCGTAAACCCAATTGAGCGTTTCCTTGGAGAGAGTGGGGCTTATATTCTTCGTAAGTTCTTCGGCGTTGTGCTTCTTGCTCTATCGGTAAAGTTTATTGCCGACGGCTTAATTCAAGTGATTGCAACGATTAAAGCAGGGGTTGCTCAAGCAATTTCATAAATCATAAAAGGAATTTTCCTTAGCTAATAGAAATAAGAGAGGGACTGTCCAAGGGGCAATTCCTCTCTTATTTTAATTATGTGCTTTTGAATAGCTCTATTTTATAAAATTGTATTAAGAAAGAGTGTTATTCTTAAAAGCTTTTAGATGAGTCTTGATGTATTTAAGATTTTTGATGAATTTATCCTGTTTTTTCTATAGTTAATTAGGAAAATATGGTATATTTGTCCTTAGAATAATCATTTATCTAAATTACGTTATGGAGAAATTAAGAAATAGTAAGTTTTACCCTTGGGTTGTAGTTGCTCTTCTTTGGGTCGTGGCATTGCTTAATTATATGGATAGGCAGATGCTCTCAACGATGAAAGATGCAATGAGTATTGACATTACGGAATTGCAATCAGGCGAAATCTTCGGTGCTTTAATGGCTGCCTTTATGTGGATTTATGGCTTGGCAAGTCCTTTTGCTGGTTTTATTGCAGATAGAATGAGCCGTAAGTGGCTGATTGTTGGTAGTCTCTTCGTTTGGTCGTCGGTTACGCTCCTAATGGGACTTACAGATGATTTCTCAACGCTCTATGCCTTGCGTATGATAATGGGGCTTAGTGAAGCTCTTTATATTCCTGCAGCTTTGGCTCTTATTGCGGACTTTCATACAGGGAAATCTCGTTCTCTAGCGATTGGTATCCATATGACAGGTTTGTATGTGGGGCAAGCCTTGGGAGGTTTTGGTGCGAAGCTGTCGGAAATCCTTCCTTCTTGGCACGAAACTTTCTTTTATTTTGGTCTAGTTGGAGCGATTTATTCAATCATTCTAATGCTCTTTTTGTACGAAGCACCTGCTCGTTTGGAACGCAATAAACTAGACAAAGCAGACAGCTTATTAGACAAACCAATGAACGCTAAGGTGTCGGTGCTGGACACTTTGGCAAAGCTTTTCAAAAGTCCTGCCTTCTGGGGAATGCTACTTTTCTTTACGGCTACAAGTCTTCCAGGTTGGGCTACAAAGAACTGGTTACCAACGCTTTTTGCTGAGAACCTTGGCATTGAAATGACTGAAGCAGGTCCTATCGCAACCTTTACGATTGCAATCTCTAGCTTTATTGGGGTTTTCCTCGGAGGTTATATTTCAGACCGTTGGGTACAGTCTAACATCAAGGGACGTGTCTATACAAGTGCAATCGGCTTATCGCTAATGGCTCCTGCCTTGCTCTTACTTGGTTTCGGACATAGCTTGCTGATGATTGTTAGCGGAGGCGTAATCTTCGGAATTGGTCTTGGCTTCTTTGATACGAATAATATGCCTATTCTTTGTCAATTCTTCTCATCACGCTACCGCTCTACTGCTTATGGTGTGATGAATATGTCAGGCGTTTTGGCGGGAGGTTATATTACGAAGAAGTTAGGCGAAAGCCTTGACGGAGCTAATCTTGGGCAAGACTTTGCTCTACTTGCAGGGCTTGTGGCTTTGGTTGTCTTCGTACAACTCTTCGTCCTTCGCCCCAAGACGGACGATATGACGGACTAGAAATAAACATATATCTTTATAATATAACAAAATGGAAAAGATTATTGGGCTAATTGATGCCCCATTTACGCCGTTTAATGCAGACGGTTCGGTGAATTTGACACCGATTAAAGCGTATTGCGAACTGCTTGTTCGCTCAGGAATGAAGGGCGTTTTCATCAATGGTTCTTCGGGCGAAGGCTATATGCTTACCGAGGACGAAAGAATGAAGCTTGCCGAGGAGTGGGTGAAGGTTGCTCCTCAAGACTTTAAAGTGATTGTGCATATTGGTAGCACTTGTCAGACAACTAGCGTGAACCTTGCTAAGCACGCCGAGAAAATCGGTGCTTGGGGTATCGGAGCAATGGCAACGCCATTCCCAAAGTTAGGCTCTATTGCTCAACTTATTGACTATATTGAACCAATGGCTAAGGCAGCTCCTTCGCTTCCTTTCTATTACTATCACATTCCTGTGTTCAATGGTGCATACCTTTCTATGCTTGACCTTCTGAAGGCTGTGGACGGACGTATTGAGAACTTCGCAGGTATCAAATATACTTTCGAGAACCTATACGAATACAATCGTTGTATGCTTTACAAAGACGGCAAGTATGATATGCTTCACGGACAGGACGAAACAATCCTTTCTTCGCTTGTAATGGGCGGTGCTAAGGGCGGTATCTGTGGAACTTCTAACTACAATGCTATTTGCTTGAACAACATCTTGAAGGCTTATAACGAAGGTGACCTTGAGACTGCTCGCAAGGAGCAAAACTACGCTCAAGATGTGATTGATGTTATTGCTCGCTATCGTGGTAATATCTGTGCAGGTAAGCGTATTATGAAGCTCATCGGTCTTGACCTAGGTCCTAACCGCAAGCCATTCATCAACATCACAGACGAGGAAGAAGCTAAGATTAAAGCTGAACTAGAAGCTATTGATTTCTTCAATCGTTGCAACAAGTAGACTAAGGTTTAAAAATTAAAGAGGGCGTGTCATTTGGGCACGCCCTTTTTTTGCTCTAATGCCACAAATCCGCTTCTCAGCGGGGGGCAAAATGCGAGAACATTTTGTATTCTGCGACAAATAAAACCTATAAACTAACCCTTTATTCCGAGCTTTTTCCTTGGCAAAATCCCACAAATTACCCTCACAAAGGGTTTTATTCTCTTGATTAAATGCCACAAATCGCCCTCACGGAGGGTTTTATTTTTTGTCAAAATATCACAAATCGGAACAGTCGCAGACTGATTTCTTAAATCCCTACTAATCAGCCTTATATGACGACTTAATTTTGTTAAAAAAGTTTCCCCGAAAACTTTTCAAAGTTTTCCGTGTAATTTCAAAAAGTTTCTGGGAAAACTTTTCAAAGTTTTCCGTGTAATTTCAAAAAGTTTCTGGGAAAACTTTTTTGAGTGATAGGGATAACTTTCTAAACTTGCTTAAGTATCACAAATCGGAACACGTTTGCAAACCATTTTCTTATGCGATTTCTTTATCTTTGTGCAGGACTGAAAAGAGAAAAACATTATAATGACAAAAACAATAAATAAGGAAGAGCTACATCAAGAAAGGCAAACGAAATCAATGTACAGCCTTATTCTTGGTTTGGCTTTGCCGAATATCATTTCTAATATCAGCGTGCCACTGCTTTCAATGGCAGATACAGCCATTGCAGGACGATTAGGAACGATGACTGCCCTCGGAGCGGTCGGCATTGCTTCGATTGTGGTAAGCTTTACTTTTTGGCTTTGGGGTTTTCTCAGAATGGCAACGACAGGTTTTACTGCTCAAGCTTTTGGTCGTGGCGACAAGCGAGCTATCTGCCGTCAGTTTAGCGTCGGCACTTCTATCGCTTTGCTTGGAGGCTTACTTTTGCTCCTCCTAAGACCTTATCTCTACGGCTTGGCGGGTTTGCTTAGTCAAGGGGCGGAGACGCTTACTCCAGAAGCCATTGATTATTTAGAAATCGCTTACCTTGGAGCTCCTGCAGCCTTGCTTTTATACGTTTATAATGGTTGGTTCGTTGGCTTGCAGAATACAATTGTACCGATGTTTACCACTATTATTAGTAATGTCTTGAACATCGCTCTATCTATGCTCTTTGCGTGGAAAATGGATATGGGCGTGCAAGGAATTGCTTTGGGGACGGTTGTGGCACAATACCTAACGGTCTTGATGTTGCTTGGCGTGGTCTTTTGGCGTTATAGCACTTATTTTGAGGACTTTCATATTCGAGATTTCTTCTCCGTTGGCGAAGTTTTTACCTATATACACGTGGGGAAATACCTGCTTATTCGCACGATGATGATGGGAGCTGTCTCGCTGTATTTCGTGCGAGCAGGGAGCAGTTTCGGTGCTATCACCGTTTCGGCAAACACCCTGCTGATGCAGCTCTTCACAGCTTGCTCGTATTTTATGGACGGCTTTGCCTTCGCTGGCGAAGCCCTAACAGGACGATTTATTGGAGCGAAAGCGTGGACTAAACTAAAGGAAATGCTTAAAAAACTTTTCATCATCGGCTTTGTCCTCAGTCCATTGCTCTCACTTGTTTATTGGCTTTGGGCGGACAAACTGCTTTGGCTCTTGAGCGATAAGGTAGAAGTGCTTAAGCACGCTCTTGAGCATAGCCTTTGGATTATTCTAATTCCGCTTGTTTCTTTTGCCTCTTTCCTGTGGGACGGCATCTTCGTTGGAGCGACGACAAGCAAACCGATGAGCCTCGCCGTACTGAGTGGCACGCTCGCCTTCTTTGTGATTTATTTCCTGCTTCGAGGCGTAATGGGGGAAGATGCTCTTTGGCTTGCCTTCCTCTCTTACTTGGGCGTCCGCTCACTCCTCTCTTATTTTTGGGGCAAAAGAATGATTCGTTCGCTTACTTCTAAAACTTTACTCTAAAAATTCATTGAGCATAATTAGGCACTATTCCAATGATAAATAGGAACTTAAGAGTATTATCAACAGCTTTAATAAGAAAAAAGTACGATTTTTCCTGCAAAACATTTGGTCAATTCAAAAAAACATCTTACCTTTGCAGTGCAAAAGAGAAACAAATGAGTTTCCCCTAAAGCAAAAGATTCTGCGGTTGTGGTGTAATTGGTAGCCACGTCAGACTTAGGATCTGATGCCGAGAGGCGTGGGGGTTCGAGTCCCTTCAACCGCACAAAAAGAGAGCTTGCTAATTTAGTAAGCTCTCTTTTTTATTGCCTAAATCTTAATTTAAGATAAGCTAAACATTTGTTTTTAGTAAGAAAAGGGCTTGAATTTAGGACTTTAAGCCTTTTGGCACTATCTTTGCGACTTATTATGCAGAAAATTTATTTAATCAAAAAGATTAAACACAATAAAGAAGATATAACATTAAGGAATAGAGAGATATGAAGACAAAACACGAGGAAAAAATTGCAGAAGAGCAAGAAGAAGTAAAAAACGAGGAGCTTGCTCAAGAAGAAGGTCAAGAGCCTGATACTGAAGAAAAGGCAGAGGAGTCTGACAATTCGGCAGAAGAAAAAGAAGAAGAAACACTTGAAACTAAATATGAGCGTCTGAGTGATACACATCTTCGCCTTATGGCAGAGTATGATAACTATCGCAAACGTACGCTGAAGGAGAAGAGCGAACTCATCCGTAATGGAGGCGAAAAAACGCTGAGAGACCTCTTGCCTGTGATTGATGACCTTGATATTGCTCTGGCTAATATAGAGAAAGCGGAAGACCTTGCCTCTGTCGTTGAGGGAGTTAAGCTAATTCATCATAAATTTTTGGAGTACTTAAAGCGTCAAGGCGTGCAAGTGATTGAGACGGAAGGAAAGGCTTTTGATGATGAGCTACACGAAGCTATTGCGACTTTCCCCGCACAGGAGGAAGAGCAAAAAGGGAAAATTATTGACTGCGTGAAGAAAGGTTATACCTTGAATGACAAGGTTATGCGTCACGCTAGCGTAGTCGTTGGGCAATAAGCAATCAAAAGATTATGGCAAATAAAAGAGATTATTATGAGGTTCTAGGGGTTGATAAATCGGCAGACGAAACGGCTTTGAAAAAGGCTTATCGTAAGCTTGCGATTAAGTATCACCCTGATAAGAACCCTGGAGATAAGGAAGCGGAGGAGAAGTTTAAGGAAGTTGCTGAAGCCTATGATGTGCTGAGCGACCCTCAGAAGCGTGCAAGATACGACCAATTTGGGCACGCAGGTATGGGCGGTGCTGGAGGAGGTGCTGGCTATGGCGGTATGAATATGGAAGATATATTCAGTCGTTTTGGCGACCTTTTTGGTGATGGCTTTGGTAGTTTTGGCGGTTTCTCTGGAGGCGGTCATTCGCAGAGACAGAAAAAAGGCACGAACCTTAGAGCTAGAGTTAAACTTACGCTTGCAGATATTGAGCAAGGGGTCGAGAAAAAGCTTAAACTAAAGAAGCACGTTACTTGCTCTACTTGTAGCGGTAATGGGACGACAAGTAGCGACGGCAAACGTAGCTGTTCAACTTGCCACGGACAAGGGTATGTAATGCAAGTGCAGAATACGCTTTTCGGTGCGATGCAAACGCAGAGCGTCTGCCCAACTTGTCAAGGACAAGGCGAAGTCATTACTAAGCCTTGTAGTAGCTGTCAAGGTAAAGGGATTACTGTCGGCGAAGAAGTTGTTTCTTTCCGAGTGCCTGCAGGTGTAGAGGAAGGTATGCAGATGACCGTGAGAGGCAAAGGGAACGCTGCTCCTTTTGGAGGCGTAAACGGCGACTTGCTCGTGGTTATCCAAGAGGAAGAAGACCCAAATCTTATCCGCAATGGTAACGATGTGATTTACAACTTGCTGATTTCTGTTTCGGAAGCTGCCCTTGGAACAAGCGTTGAAGTGCCAATGATTCAAGGAAAAGCTAAGTTACGTATTGAGGCAGGTACGCAACCAGGTAAGATTCTTCGCCTAAGAGGTAAGGGCTTGCCTGAAGTTAATGGCTATGGTCGTGGCGACCTTTTGGTTAATGTGAACGTACACATCCCGAAGACTTTGACTAAAGACGAGCAAAAAGCTCTTGAGACTTTGGCTAATTCGGAGAATTTTAAAGCCGACGAAGCGACTCGCAAAGAGATTGATAAGCAATATCGTCAGCGTATCTTTGACTAGCCCAGAGAACGTTTTTATAGATAAATTAAAGAGGGAACAGAATGATTTTCTGCTCCCTCTTTACTTTTTGCAACTAATCTAATAGTTCTATTTTGAAATATAAGACTTTACTTCTCCGTTCTTCTTCACCAATAAGCTCTTGAAGTCTGCAGTTAGATTGAACTTGCTTGACTTTAATTCCTTGATGATTGGTTTTAGTTCTTTGTCTAAAACCTTATCATCTTTAATAGGAGTAAAGTTCTTTGAATAAGATTTATCAACAAGTTCCTTTAGCGTTATTTTATTGTTTGTCTTATCCCAAGCATAATTAAACTTAAGAACTTTATGGAAGTTCTCTTGCTTGCTGATAGAGAAATGGCTTTCTAACACCTGATAAGAGATAACTTCGTTGCTCTCAAATAAGAAGAACCAATTATAATTAACCCCTGAAACTAAACCTCCTTCTGAAAATTCAGTCTTCTTTTGGCTGTAAGTTTTGCCAAAGAAGGGATAATTAGGCTTATAAGTTCCTCCTCCTTTGGTTGTTGTCTTAGTTGTAGTAACTTTCTTAACCTCTTCTTTTTTAGAGCAAGAAGTGAAAGCCAAACCTAATCCGAGTAAGCTAGCAAGTAGCGTAAATTTCTTCATAATTACTTATGTATTTATTGCTCCTTAACCTCAAGAGAGCGAAAAACTAAGCGTAAAGAAAACGTGAGGTTACTATGTTATCAAGCTATTTAGTCAGGCTCTTGGAATGCCTTGCAAGTATAGAATGACAACATAGTAACCCCACGCCTGTATAGACGTGGAGTTAGCTACATCAATCTTCCACTTGCTCTGAATGTTCCAAGATTCGACTAAGGAAGAATGAAGCATAACGCTTCCCAAAAATATATTAACTAAGCAACTATTACTTAGCAGAAAACAAAATTAGTAATTCTTTTTAATTTTTCAAAACTTATTATTTCTGTTATAAGAATATGATAACAAAGATAAGTCTCTAGCTTATTTTATACTTATGAGCATAGGGCTTTAAGCTCCTCAATGACACGATTGCCGAGAGCAGTCTTTCGCTCTATGTGTTCGCAAATCTCCATTACGGTGCTGTTAGAATCAAAACTACCTCGCACCTTAGCAAAGTCAAGATTACGTTCTTCTTCGCTACCGTCGTGTCCAAAACCCACACGACAAGAAAGAGAAAACTCTTTGTGTGCATCATCATAAAGCATTTTGTCAAGCTTTGTTACTGCATCTTTCCACTTTTCTACCAATTCAATAAATTGCTCTGGAGTTAGCGTTTCAACTTTACGAGCAAAAAGCTTTTCAAAAAGTCCTGCACCCCATTCCCATTCCAAGTCGTAATAAGCTTGATGTAATTGCTTAAAAGCTTCGTGTATTGCTTCTATTGAAGACAGATTTTGCTTCTCAATATCCTTAAATATCTGTTCAAGAGCATTAAGCGGACAGATAAGTCCTGCTACATCTACCCACTTCCCTAAACCAAGTGTTCCTCTGGGTTTTAGGACATCTTGTAAGTCTTTAACGCTCTGAATCTTTTTGTTATGAATACGGCTGATTAAGGAGTTCCCAAGAAATTTATACATTCCTATTTCGTACAAATCCTTTCCTTTAGTCAAAGCATTGACGATAGATTTTCAGACCTCTATAATTGTACTCTTTCACAGCCGTATCCGACAGCTCTTCTATTTGTTGAAGCAACTCTCGTCCTTGATACATTTTATCTATTGTAAAGGGATTTAACAAGTTGAAATTCATGCAATTATTGCGATAATCTTCGTGCCTTCTATCTCTATTTGGCCACTTATGAGCATCACGAACCGTCCCTACGCTTTTTAGGTTTATGGCAGGAACAAGGATTGTTTGCCCCTTCTCTTCAATCAAATAAGAGCCACAAATAGCACCTAGATAAACTTCGCCAGAAAAATGGACATTCTGTAGCCTTGCAATATCCGTTTCGGCACTAATCCAAACTTTGTCCCAATGATTTGCTGTACAATACTGTCGCTCTAGTTGCTGAATTTGTTTTTCCTTTAGTTTTAAGTAATTTGTTCTGTTCATAAAATATGTTTGTTTGTATTTTTATTTGCTAAAAAACGCTCGTAAAGATAACAAAAATGAATTAACCCGCATTATTGCGATTTATCTTTAAGCTAAGCTTAGCAAAATGCTTAAATAAGCCTCGTAGAAGGGGGGATTTTTTTTGCTCAAATATCACAAATCAGAACACTCACAGAGGATTTTATTAAATACTTGATAATCAATCCTATATAAAGATTTGTTTTTGTTAAAAAAGTTTCCCCGAAAACTTTTTTGACTATTCTCTCATACTTTTCAAACTTATCCAAATACCATAAATCGGAACACGGAACACTCGCAGAATGGTTGTCGCAGACCGAATTATTAAGCGGTTAATCCTGTAGAAGTATTGTCTAGCTTTATTTTTGTATTTTTGTACTACCTTATAAAAAGATATAATATACATATATAAATAGAATATGGATAATACAAGAATGAGCCGTATCAATCGGCTAATACAAAAAGAGATGGGCGAATGGTTTCGCTTGCAGACTTCGGCAATGGGAGGTGTACTTGTCTCGGTTACTTCGGTTACAGTTAGCCCTGACCTCGGCGTGGCTCGTATTCGTCTCTCAATCTTCCCTCAAGATAAGAGCGAAGAAATAATGAAGGGTATTCAGCACAATACGAAACAAATTCGCTACGAACTCGGACAACGTGTGCGTATGCAATTGCGTAAACTACCCGAATTACATTTTCACTTAGATGATTCGCTTGATTATCTTGAGCGTATCGACGAATTGCTTGCTAAGTAAGAGCTTCAGAACTAAAGCTTTCTAGCCTTTATGCGTCTTGCTCTGAGCTTTGCTTTTCGCTATCTTTTTGGTCGCTCTCGCTTGGGAGCTGCCAATTGGGTTTGCGTCTTATCCGCTGTGGCGATTTCGCTCGTTTCAATGGCTTTGCTCATTGTCTTATCGGTGTATAATGGTTATGTTGCTTTGCTCCTAGAGGGTAACGAAAAGCTTACACCCGAACTTGTGCTAAGTCCTCAAGAGGGGAATAGCCTTTCGCTCAGTGATGATAGTCTAAAAAGCTTTCTTAGTCGTCCAGAGATTGCCTCTTATAGCTTGCAAATTCAGCAGAGAGGCGTGCTTAAGACAGGGACGAGTGAAGAGTTTGTAGAAGTATGGGGGATTAGTTCGGAGCAAGAAGAAATTAAAGGACTAAGCAATGCTTTAATGGAAGGACGCTTGCCAAAGTTTTGCCTAAAAGGGGAGGCTATGGAAGCAAGCATTGGAATAGCTCTCACTATAGAGGGTAAACTCTCTATCAATGAGGGAATAGGGGAGGAAAGCTCGCCTTACCGCTTGGTTTTTCCTAAGCGTAAAGGTTTGATTAATCCGCTTGCCCCTGCTACAGCCTTTCGCTCTCGTGCTTTAGAGCTTGTTGGTGTGCTAAAACCCATTCGTGAAGATTATGATAGAAAAGTCTTCGTTGAGCTATCGGCTTTGCAGAGCCTTTTGGCTTATAAGTCCAACGAGGGCAATAGCCTTATGCTCGCACTAAATACAGAAAAGGGCGAAAGTGAAACGATTATCTCTAAGCTTCGTGAAGCATTGCCCGCCAAATACCAACTCCTTAACCGAGAAGAACAGCAGTCTGAATTAACTTTCCTTATTAAAATGGAGGGCTTTATGGTTTATCTTGTAATGAGCCTTATCCTCCTACTTGCGACTTTTAACCTTGCTAATGGCTTGTCAATGCTTGTGATTGAGAAACGAAATGAACTAGATATTCTCACAGCTCTCGGAATGACTAAGCAAAAACAAGAGCGAATTTTCTCGCTCTCTGCCCTCCTTGTATCCTCATTAGGAGTTGTCTTAGGACTAATATTGGGGCTGATTTTCTGCTATCTTCAGCTTGAATTTGCCTTCCTTTCCGCAGGCGAAGGCTTGATGACGCAAGCGTTCCCTATAGTGCTTAAAGGGAAAGATATTTTACTTATTCTAGTATCAAACCTAATCATTTCCTTAGTAATAACACTCTTTATTAAATATATTATTAAAAAGCTCTACTAGATTTCTTTGGGTTTAATGAAAATTGCTCTCTGATTTGCTTGCAGAATAAAATTATCTTGCTACATTTGCATATATAAAGATTGAATTAACTTAATAGTTCACTAAATAAATTAACGCAAACAAAGCAAGGGACTTATGAATGCTAATGAAATTATGCAAGCCCTAGAGGCTAAGCACCCTGGAGAAAAAGAATTCTTACAGGCAGTTAGAGAGGTTTTAACTTCTATTGAAGACGTTTATAATCAGCACCCTGAGTTTGAGAAGGCTGCGATTATAGAGCGTATGGTTGAACCAGAACGTATTATTACTTTCCGTGTGCCGTGGATTGATGACAATGGCAAAGTACACGTTAATATCGGTTATCGTGTGCAGTTTAACGGAGCAATCGGTCCTTATAAAGGAGGTATTCGCTTTCATCACACAGTAAATCTATCTGTCCTTAAGTTCTTAGGCTTTGAACAGACATTTAAGAATGCCCTAACTACTCTCCCAATGGGCGGCGGTAAAGGCGGTTCGGATTTCTCACCACGTGGACGCAGTGATATGGAAATTATGCGTTTCTGTCAGAGCTTTATGACCGAACTTTGGCGACACATCGGTCCCGATACGGACGTGCCTGCTGGAGATATTGGCGTAGGAGGTCGTGAAGTCGGCTATATGTACGGAATGTATAAGAAATTAGTCAACCAGCATACAGGTACGATGACAGGTAAGGGACTTGCTTTTGGCGGCTCTCGTATGCGTCCCGAAGCCACAGGTTATGGTGCTGTTTACTTCGTAGAGCATATGTGCCGAGTGCATAACATTGACTTAGCAGGCAAACGAATTGCGATTTCAGGCTTCGGTAATGTGGCTTGGGGTGTAGCTAAGAAAGCAGCAGAACTAGGAGCTAAGGTTGTTACTATTTCGGGCCCTGACGGCTATATCTACGATGAGGACGGTATCAATACAGAAGGAAAGTTCCAAGCTATGCTTGACCTCCGCTCTAGTGGTAACGATGTCGTTTCGGACTATGTGAAACGTTTCCCTAAGGCTGTCTTCGTAGCAGGTAAAAAGCCTTGGGAACAGCCTGTAGATATTGCGATGCCTTGTGCTATTCAGAATGAGCTAAACGAAGATGATGCTCGCAAACTGCACGAGAATGGTGTTACGCTTGTTGCCGAAACATCTAATATGGGTTGTACAAACGAAGCGATTGAGTATTTTGTTTCTAACGAGATTATCTTCGCCCCTGGTAAGGCTGTCAATGCAGGAGGTGTAGCAACTTCTGGTCTTGAAATGACGCAGAATGCAATGCATATCAGCTGGACAGAGCAAGAAGTTGATGAAAGACTTCATCAGATTATGAAGGACATCCACGCACAATGCTTGGAGTATGGACGTGATGCAGAGGGCGTTCGTGGTTATATCAACTATGTAAAGGGTGCGAATATAGCAGGTTTCCTTAAGGTTGCCAACGCTATGCTTGAGCAAGGTGTTCTGTAGTTAGTTTTTTAGGAATTAAAATCGTCCCTAGCGAAACCTCTGTTTCGCTAGGGACGATTTTTTATTTATCCAAATACTATTCCCGCTCTTTCTAAAAAAACAAAGTATCACAAATCACCCTCATAGAGGGTTTTATTTTTTGTCAAAATACCATAAATCGGAACACTCGCAGAGTGTTTTCTTAAGCACCTACTAATCAACGTTATACAAAGATTTAGATTTGTTAAGAAAGTTTTCCCAGAAACTTTTCAAAGTTTTCCGTGTAAGTTCAAAAAGTTTCTGGGAAAACTTTTTTGACTATTCCCACACATTTCTCAAACTAATCCGAATACCACAAATCGGAACTTTCGTAGACTGCTTTTTTAGACTTAATAAGCTGAACTCATCTAGCTTGAATTTCAAGGGATATGATTTGCCTCATAAATCAGTATTTTAATTTGATTAAATTAAGCTTATTTAAGTATTATTTTTAATTTGTTTAGCCTATTATTCTGTTATTATGATAGTTATTCGTTGTTTATTTAGGCTAATGTAATTGTATTGCCTTATTCTTAATAAAATTTATATTGACTATGTCCTAGAATTTTATTATCATTGTAGGGGAAATGAGTGATTAGGCATTATATGCGTTGAAATAAGTGATTGTATAATTATAGATTAGTTCAAATGAAAAGTCTAAAACGAATTTTGTATTTGACGCTACTATGCACCCTCGCTATAGGGACGGCAGTAGCCCAGACGACGGTTAAAATCGTCGGAGTAGTCAAAGACGTCAAAGGAGAACCAATGATTGGCGTTCAGGTCGTGCCTATTGGGGCAACTCAGAAAGGCGGATTGACCGATTTTGACGGTAAGTATGTGCTGAATAATATCCCTAGTTCTGTTGATGAACTTAGCTTTAGCTATGTGGGCTATATTACTCAGAAGGTTAAGATTAAAGGTCGTAAGCAGATTAACATTGTCTTGAAGGAGGACAATCAAGTGCTTGACCAAGTAGTCGTAACTGCTCTCGGTATTAAGCGTTCGCAGAAGGCATTGAGCTACAACGTTCAAGAACTGAAAGGCGATATTCTTCAGACCAACAAGGACGCTAACTTCGTTAGTTCACTTAATGGTAAGGTCGCAGGGGTTACGATTAACCAAAGCTCGGCAGGTATCGGTTCGGCTGCTAAGGTCGTGATGCGTGGTACTAAGTCTATTGAGAAGAGCAACAATGCCCTCTACGTTATTGATGGTGTACCTATCTATTCTACTACTGCCGAACAAGGTAAAGGGAAATTTAACTCAATGGGTTCTACAGAAGGAGCTGCGGATATTAACCCAGATGATATTGAGTCAATCTCTGTGCTGACAGGTGCTTCGGCTGCTGCCCTCTATGGTTCTTCTGCCGCTAATGGTGCAATCATTATTACGACAAAGAAAGGTAAGAGCGGAGCTGTGAAAGTAAACTATGCTCATACGAATGAATGGGGCGAAGCTCTTCGTTTGCCTGAGTTCCAAAATACTTATGGTTCAGATGGAAAACTTGAAAGCTGGGGGCATAAGCTCAGTCAGAGCAAGAGCGATTGTCCTTATAAAGTAGAAGATTTCTTCCAAACTTCACGTATGCTAGGGCATAGCGTTTCGCTAAGCGGAGGAACGGAAAAGAATCAAACTTATGTTTCTTTTGCTTCTACTCGTGCTAAAGGACTTGTGCCAAATAATGCTTACAGCAGATATAATGTAAGCGTTCGCAACACAACTTCTTTGCTTAACGACAAGCTCAAGCTAGATGCTTCGGTTACTTACGTTAATCAGTACCACAGAAATATGATTAACCAAGGGCAATATATGAACCCAATCGTTTCGGCTTATTTGATGCCACGCTCGGAGAGCAATGAGTCAGTTAAGGCATTTGAAACGCTTGATGTGAATAGAAATATCTACGTTCAGAATTGGCGTTATGGGGCAGGTAACTATACATTACAAAACCCTTATTGGATTGCTCACCGAAACCTAAGAGAAACAGACCGTGAACGCTATATGCTTTCTTATAGTGCTAGCTATGAATTGATGAAATGGTCGGAAGCTGATAAGTGGAATATCTCGGCTCGTGTACGCTATGATAATACAAGTCTCAAATCTACAGATAAGCGTTATGCAACTACAGACGCGACACACGATGTGAGTGTTAATGGTTTCTATGGAGAAGCTAAGGGTAAGGATACACAGACTTATGCAGATGTAATCTCTACTTTTAATAAAGGCTTTGACCTTGGACATAACAATCGCTTGAATATCAACGCAACTGTCGGTGCCTCTATCCAAGACTCTCGCTACGAACAAAGCTTGATTGAAGGTCCTCTTAATAAAGCAGGTATTCCTAATCTCTTTAACATCTTTAATATCGGTCAGACAGAGAAGAAGACAAATATCCTTCCTTCTGGTTGGCAGGAGCAGACTCAATCAATCTTTGCTTCAGCTGAAGTGGGCTTGAATTCTTACTTATATCTAACATTAACAGGACGCAATGACTGGGCTAGTCAGCTTGCTAACTCGCCTAATGCGTCATTCTTCTATCCTTCTGTAGGGCTTTCTGCTGTGATTACAGAAATGCTTTCTAGTAAAGCGAGAGTTAAGATTCGTCCTGTACTTAGCTATCTTAAGCTTCGTGCTTCGTATGCTTCTGTAGCTTCTCCATTTATGAGAGGTCTGACTTCGCCTACTTATGAGCCTGATAAGGATAGCAAGACTTACAAGTCTATGACACATTATCCTATTGGCGAGCTTTTCCCAGAGCGAACAGACTCGTATGAAGTGGGGATTTCTTCTCGTTGGCTTAATGGTATTTTGACTTTAGACGGCTCTGTTTACCGCACGATTACTAAGAATCAAACAATGGGTGTAGGCGTTCCTCCTGCTTCGGGTTATGATAAAATCTACTTGCAGACAGGTAGTGTGCAGAACCAAGGTATAGAGCTTGCCCTTGGACTTAACTTTGGTAAGCGTGATGGCTTCTTCTATAATACAAATTTCACTTTTGGTTGCAACCAAAATGAAATCCTAGAACTTGCAGAGAATTATGAAAATCCAATCACTAAGCAGAAAGAATCAAAGGAGTTTCTTACTTATGGAGGCATTGGTTCGCTTTCTTATGAACTGAGAAAGGGCGGAACGCTTGGAGACATCTATACGAATGCAGACTTTAAGCGTGATGTGAATGGTAAGATTTTTGTTGATGCAAGTGGTATCATTGCGACAAAGGAGTTTGAGAATGGACGCAAGGAAAAGCTAGGCTCTGTCTTACCAAAGGCAAACTATGGTTGGTCGCACGAGATTGGTTACAAAGGTTTCAGTGTTGGTGCTATGCTAATGGCTCGTCAAGGAGGTTTAGTTGTTTCTGCTACACAAGCAGCTCTTGACTATATGGGCGTTTCAAAAGCAACAGCAGATGCTCGTGAACAAGGTTACGTTCGTGTTGGCGACCAGTATCTTGACCCTAAACTTTATTTCCAAGCAAGAGGTCAGAATGATGGTTTAGCTCAATATTATACTTATGACGCAACGAATATTCGCCTTGCAGAAGCTCATATTTCATACAAATTGCCACGTAAATACCTATATAATAAAGTTGATTTGACGCTTTCACTAGTAGGACGCAACTTAGGCTTCCTCTATGTCAAAGCTCCATTCGACCCTGAGAGCATTAGCTCAACAGCTAACTATTCACAAGGTCTGGATTACTTTATGACTCCTAGCCAACGTACTATTGGCTTTAGCGTTAAGGTGGGATTTTAGGACTAAAAGGAGATAATCAAATGAAAAAGATATTATTACTTGCAGGTCTAACGCTTTCTGTCGTTAGCTGTACGAAAAATTTTGAAGACATCAATAAGTCCACTTACGGCATTACGGACAAAGAACTTGAACGTATTCCGAATGGTGGAGCTCAGATAAAAGATGCGAATATTTGGATTTTGCCTGACCAAGAAAACGGTTGGCAACATAATATGCAAATGGTTGGTTTGTATTCTGGTTATTGTGTTACGGGGAAGTTTATGAATGACTTTAACGCTTACACACCTCGTGCTAGCTGGAATGAATATCCTTATTCGGATACTTATAAGCACCTTTATTCAAACTACAACCCTATCAAAGCAAAGACTAAAGGGGATATGTCTAAGCCAGAGTTTGCTCTAGCGACAATCATTCGCTGTGCGACTACTCAACGCTTGACAGATGTATATGGACCTCTACCTTATACCAAAGTAAATGGTATTGATCTTCAGGTGCCTTATGACAGTCAAAAGGATATTTACTTTACTATTCTGGAGGAATTGAAGGCTGCTTCTGAAGCTCTTGATAAGTTGCCAGCGAACTATCGTCGCTACAAAGATTATGACGTTATTTTTGGTGGTGATATGCAGGCGTGGGCAAAGTATGCACGTTCTATTATGCTCCGTATGGCAGTTCATATGGCGAAGCAAGAGCCTGCTAAGGCTAAGGAATATGCCGAGTATGCCGTAGATAAAGGCGTGATTATGACCAATGCAGAGAATGCTCTGAAAGCGTCAAGTGATAATCCTGCTTATAAAATGGCTTATTCTTGGGGTGACTCAAAAGTGGCAGCAGATATTGTTTCTTATATGACGACGTTCCAAGACCCCCGTCAAGAAGCTTATTTCACAAAGGTTGCTTCTCGTAATAAAGTTTTTGGATTACGTAACGGACGTAAAGAGAAAGGCAATATTGATCTTTATTCTAATCCTAAGATAACGAAGACTAGTCCTATTGTTCTTTTCTCAGCTTCAGAGGTTACTTTCCTTCGAGCAGAGGGCGTGATGAAGGGTTGGAATGTTGGCTTAGGTAAAAGTTCTCAAGAACTTTACGAAGAAGGAGTTAAACTTTCCTTTGAGCAATGGGGCATTGATGTAGCAATGTTGCCTGCTTACCTTGCGAATACAGCTAAGGTTGGTGCTTTTGTTGATCCTCTAAATCCAACACTAAATGAGCCAACATTTAAGTCAGATATTACTGTTGCTTGGAGTGATGCAGGAGGAGATAAGGAAAAAGAATTGAGCAAAATTATCACACAGAAATGGATTGCAATGTTCCCTTACAATACTGTTGAAGCGTGGACAGAGTGGCGTCGTACAGGTTATCCTAATCTGATGCCTTCGCAGAATAATAAGAGTGCAGGTGCTGTTAAGGATATTACACAAGTAAACGGCAAAGATGTCGGAGGTATGCGTCGCTTAAAGTTCGGTATCAAAGATTGGGAGCAGAATACAGCTAATGTGCAAAAAGCTGTAGAGTATCTCGGAGGTGCTGATGAGTATGCAACAGACCTTTGGTGGGCGAAGTAAATAAATATGCATCATCAAGCCTTAAACCTTCGTAAATTAAGGCTTGATGATGATAAACAACAATAAATAGCATAAGAAATGAAAACAAAATATCTGATTCCTTTTCTACTTTTTGGTGCTGTGTCGTGCCAAACAAAGGAAGAACCGATTGAAGTAATTACTCCGAAGCCAATTCACGAGCTAAATGTGAAGACTCTAAAGGCTTTTAAGGCAACTGCAGAACAGCGTACGCAAGTCATCGCAATGTTCTCAGGCTTGGGGCAAGCTCCTGCTTATCTTACTCTCTCAAACTTGCCTGATAGCTTAGATGTTGTTGTCCTTAGAGATAACTATGATAAACTAAGTGAACAAAGTCAAGCAGAGCTTAAGCTTGTGCAAGAGCAAAAAGCAACCAAAGTATTGATTGCTCTTGATTTGCAGAAGCCAATCGCTTCAGCTTCAAAAATGGCTAAGGAAGACTTTAAGAAAGAAAAGAAAGCTCTTGCAAAAGAGTGGGGAGCTACTACTCCTGTTGATGCAAATGAACAATTAGCAGAGTTAAAGAAGAATGTCATTGCTAAGCATAAGACTTCGCTTATTAGCAATATTACTGCTAAGCAAAAGGCGAACATCGCTCTGCTTAAGCAATATGGTTATAAGGGCTTAAGCCTTAAATTGCCTTATGACTTTGACTTTCTTTCTGCAGAAGAAGTTCAGCCACTTCTAAAGGCTTATACCGATGTAGCAGGCAAAGAAAAAGGGGCAATGTTGATTATTGAAAACCCAAAAGTTGAGCTACGTGAACTTGTAGAGACTGCTAATCTTCTTGTTATGGCGAAGCCTGACCAGAACTTGATTGCGACTTTTGACCAAGAGGCTAGCGAGTGGGCAAACTCTGCTTATTGCCCTTCTTTTGACAAAGCAGACGCTAATCTCACTGGAGGGTTTGAAGACTTTGATTTCTTTGGTTCTAATGGGATTTTGTCTAAAGATATTTACCTAGCTAAGTGGTCTGCTAAGAATAAGAAAGGCATTGCTATCTACAACGCTGAAGCATATTATGCTGATACGGATAATATCAATGGTTATGTCCTTCCATACAGTACACTACGTAAGTATATCAATTTTGTTAATGCTCAAAAATAGATTAAGAATATGAATACAAATATTAAGTATCTAATGCTTACGGCTCTTGCCTCTCTTGCTTTGTTTAGTTGCCACGACAAAGCAGAGAAAGAAGGGGGAGACCTTATCAGTCAGAATGCAACCTTCTATTCAATAGATAATGGTGTTAATACACGTGCGAATTTCTTCAAGACTAATGCGATTGAGCTAGAAGAAGCTGCAATGGATAATGTGGAGAAAAGCTTCAAAGTAGAGTTTGCCAAACCATTAAGTCAAGATACCAAACTTAGTTTTGTTCTGTCTTCTGAGGGTGTTGCTCAATATAATAAGCTAAACGCTACAGACTATGAGGCTCTTCCTGCGGACTTGATTACGCTTCCTGAGACGATAATGATTAAGAAAGGACAGACGGCTACGCCAGAGTTTTTGCTTAGTGTTAAGATTACGGAGGCAATTAAGCTCAATAAGCCTTACGTCTTTGTTTTGGAATTGCAAGATATGTCAGCTAGTGGTGTTAAGCTTTTCCGTGAGAATAGTCGTGTCGTTTATACGCTTATTCGCAATGAAGAATCAACAGAACTGAATAAATCTGTTCAACTTAAGCGTGATGTTTATCTAAGTTCTAAAAAGTTAGATAACAATCTTCACGATGTATATAATTCCTCTTCTTTTACAGTTGAAACTTTGCTTAACGTGCAGAAGTTCCGAAACGATGATGATCCAGGGGAAGCTTTTATCTCTACCCTTTTTGGCGTTGAGGGTAAGACGCTCTTCCGCTTTGGTGATAATGGTGTCCCTGGGAACGTATTGCAGGCAGCAGGTAATAAGATTGACGAACAGGTGTTTGCGACAAATAAATGGTATCATCTAGCGATTTCTTTTGATAACGCTTCTCGTGTAATGAGGGTTTATGTCAATGGTCGTTTGATTCGTAAGCAAGCTAATGTGAACGCGTCGCTTGACACAAAGCCTTGGGAAGGAAATCGTGGTTGGTACATTGGTCGCAGTTGGAACGAGAAGCGTGGTATTTATGCACGTTTTGCCGAAATGCGTATTTGGACTGCCGTTCGTTCAGGCGAAGAGATTGCTAATAATATGTATCAAGTTGACCCTAAGTCTCCAAACCTTCTTGCTTATTGGCAGATGAATAAGCTAAAGGGAACGTCAGAGGTCGTTGATGCAACAGGCAATGGTTATGACCTAACGCTTAGAACGCAGAAAGAACGTACACCAAAGGACGTTACAATTGTAGATGAAGCAGAGCCTATCTCTGTTGAGTAATGCTTGTAAACAACTAAAATATTATGATGATGAAAAAAATAATTTTCTTAGCTTTAGCTCTTGCCTCACTGAGTTTATCTTCTTGTAAGCAAGATAGTTTAGACCTTGAATTACCTACACCTCCAGGGATTGCTCAGGGCAAAGAGCTTGGTCTTTCGCTTTCTAATCCAAGTGATGAGGGGGCAAGTCTTTCGCTTTTGGGTAAAGAAACTTCATCTTTAGACCTAAAGCTTAAAATCAATAAACTGACTTCAGACTATATGCCTACTATTCTTACTCAAGGAGAGCTAAAGTCTTATATGAAAGCTTTTGCTAGACGTTTGGGCGTACCTGAGGTTTACCTTTTGCCTGAAGACTGCTTTGAGCTACAAGTGCCAACCATTAAGGCTGGGCAAACAGAGGGAACAATTAGTATTAAGTTAGTAGACTATGAAAAGCTTCCTTTTGGCACGCATTATATTCCTGTAGTAGTTAAGGACGGAATGCTAGAGACTAGTTACCTAATTCGAGTAGAGAAAGACGGAGACTATGTTAAGCTAACTGAGGAACATAAGAAGCCTCTTCCTCCTAATCATAAGGATAAGTACACAGAGCCTCTAAAGATGATTGCTTATGTTGAAACCAACAACTGGGATATTCGTAATATGGGACAATTTATCTTGAAGGATACGAAAGAGCCTGTCTTTGATATGGTTGTTTTGTTCGCTGCGAATATGAACTATGATGCTAAGAATCAGAAACGTTATATCTTCTTCAACGATAAACTGCAACCAATTATTAAGAACCCTGAGCTATACATCAAACCTCTTCAAGATAGAGGTATCAAGGTGATTATAGATATTTTGCCTAATCACCAAGGTGTGGGTTATAATAATTTCCAAAGCTATGATGAAGCTCTTGAATTTGCTCGTGAAGCGAAGATGTGGACAGATAAATTAGGTATTGACGGTTGGGATATTGACGAAGAGTATGCAGAGTATCATAAACAACCACAGCTTTATACCAATGGTCGTTCAGGGCTTTGGTATGCTCGTGCAATGAAGGAAGTAATGCCTGATAAGTTGCTAACAGCTTATGACTTTGGTTTGCCATTCTATAGCTTCTCTACAGACGAGCACGGCAAGAAGGCTAAGGACTATATTGACTTTATTGTATCTAACTATTATGTAAGATCTACTAATAGTATCGGTCTAGCTCGTAAGCAGTATGCAGCTAATTCTATTGAAGCCAATGGAGGGACTGGCGGAGCTGGTTATGCAGCTGCTTACAATCTTCAAGAAGGTAATGGAGGTTTGATGTTCTTTAACATTAGGGGAGATGAAATTCGTAGTGGTGATACTGCTAAAAATCTTTCTGAAGCTACTCAACACTTCTATGGACAAGATTGTATTTTCTCAGGAAAGTATCACAAAGGTCCAAATGATTATTAGTTGCTAATAACTTAATCGTAATACAATAAAAGAGGGCGTTTCCAATTGGAGACGCCCTCTTTTATTGTATTTGTTTTATTCTATTTAATTATAACAGAGTTGTATAAGTAGAATAATTCTACTAGTAGCCGAGGTAATTAGAAGGCGTAATTTGCTTCATTTCCTCCTTAATCTCGTCCGAAACTTGAAGCGTATCAATAAAGTTTGCAATCGTTTCGCCTGTAATTTTTTCATTCGTGCGGGTTAGAGCTTTCAGAGCTTCGTAAGGCTTTGGATAACCCTCACGACGAAGAATTGTTTGCAAAGCTTCAGCCACGACAGGCCAATTATTCTCAAGGTCTTGAGCAATCTTATCTTTATTGATAAGTAGCTTGTTCAGTCCTTTCTTCAAGCTGTTAAGAGCAATTAAGCTATGCCCAATCGGAACGCCGATATTACGCAGAACGGTAGAATCCGTGAGGTCTCGTTGCAAGCGAGAAATCGGTAATTTACGAGCAAGGAAGCCAAAAAGAGCATTAGCCAAACCAAGATTGCCCTCTGCATTCTCAAAGTCAATAGGATTAACCTTATGAGGCATTGCCGATGAACCCACTTCTCCTTCCTTAATCTTCTGCTTGAAATAATCCATAGACACATAAGCCCAAATATCACGAGCAAGGTCAATAAAGATTACATTGATACGCTCCATTGCGTCAAAGAGAGCAGCGGTATAGTCGTAGTTTGCGATTTGCGTCGTGTACGCTTCACGTTGCAAACCAAGGTCTTGAGCAATAAAATTATTAGCAAAAGCTAACCAATCGTGCGAAGGATAAGCTACTCTATGAGCATTTAGATTACCTGTCGCTCCGCCAAACTTAGCTGTATGTGGCACTTTGACAAGCTGGTTAATTTGCTCTTGTAGACGATAAACAAAAACCATTATCTCCTTACCCAAGCGAGTAGGCGAAGCAGGCTGTCCGTGTGTGCGAGCAAGCATCGGCACATCTGCCCATTCCTCGGCGTACTTTTTTAGAAGTTCTAGCACCTCTTCCAAGAGTGGTAGATAAACCTTAAAAAGCGATTCCTTAAGCATCAAGGGGAAAGAAGTATTGTTGATGTCTTGAGATGTCAGACCAAAATGCACAAATTCCTTCTCAGCCTCAAGTCCAAGCTCGTCAAAACGCTCTTTAATAAAGTATTCTACCGCCTTAACGTCGTGGTTCGTAATGCGTTCAATATCCTTAATACGCTGAGCATCTTCGCTTGTTAGCTCCGAGTAAATCTTATGTAATTCATCAAGGTTTACACGCTCTTCCAAGCCTTTAAGCTGAGGAATCTCACGGCTTAATGCAATGAAATAAAGTATTTCAATACGAACACGATAGCGAATAAGGGCTTCCTCTGAAAAGAAATTTGACAACGCCTCTACTTGACGACGATAACGCCCATCAATAGGAGAAATAGCTTGTAATGGATTCATTGATGAATGATGTTTAATTATTTCTAAATGATATATTTACTTGCACTGAAAGGTCTTATGAATAAGCTTCAAAGCAAGTCCAAGACAAAAATAAGATTTTTATAGATAGTTCGCAACTTTCCCCTCTCCTCGTCAAGCAAAATAGCACAAATCCGCTTTCCAGAGGGGGGGGGCAAAATGCGAGAGCATTTTGTATTTTTTAAGAAATAAAACCTAAAATCAAGCACTTTAATTCTATCTCTTTTATTGCCAGAATATCACAAATCGGAACACTCGCAGAGTGTTTTATTAAACCTCTACTAATCAGCCTTATACAACGACTTGATTTTGTTAAAAAAGTTTCCCCGATAACTTTTCAAAGTTTTCCGTGTAATTTCAAAAAGTTTCTGGGAAAACTTTCTTAAGTATTCCCTCATACTTTCCAAACTTAGCCGAATGCCACAAATCGGAACGTTCTTCTAAATTCAAGTTTAACTAAAGTTGAAAGGAATTTTAATACATTTTCTAAATTTAATTTGTGTGCTTAGGTTTCTTTTACTATATTTGACGATATATTAACAAACTTATTGTGGACTTTGAAAGAATTAGCATTATGAAAAAGATATTTCAACTTATAGCAGTAAGCCTGTTATTTCTAGGCTTATACGCTTGTGATAGTAAGGAAAAAGATACTCCTAAACAAAGTGAATTAGGACTTATTCAGAACTTTACAAATTCAGGATGTAAGGACAAGAGTTTTCGTAGCCTTAAGGCTGAGAACGAGAAGATTTTTGAAAAGCTTGTCTTGAAAGCTCTAAAGAATGGATACGTGCAAGTTAGGCATCTAAATCATCGAGACTATTGTGAACGAGACGATTCGTTCGTTATTAAGACTAAGGTAGAGGGGGATAAAATTACTATGATTGAGGAAGTTGTGAATGCTCCTATGCCGAAGTGTATGTGTTATTACGACTTAGGCGTGGAGCTTGGCGGGTTTGAAGTTGGGCAGACTTATACGCTTGTCCTTCAGAAAGATAAATGGACGCTTGCAACGCTCTCTTTTGTCTATACTTCGGAGCTTAATCAAGAAATCAAAATTAAAAGGAAATAATTAAGGTATGATGAAAAGAGTATTTCAATTCGTAGCAACAGCCTTGCTATTAGCTACGTTCTTTGCTTGTGATAGTAAGGATAAGGATGTTGTTGCAAGCAAAGACTTTGGAGCTGTTAAGAGCTTTATAAACTCGGGTTGTAAGGGGCATTATCAAGGCTTTAGAGCAATAAGTAATGAGCCAGAAGTGATTGTTTGGGAGGCTCTTAAGGGCGGAGTTTTGAAGCTCAGTCATAATGATATTGTGGCAGGTTGTGGTTTGGATAAGGCTTATAGCATTTCTACTAAACGTGAGGGCGATAAGCTTTATGTGGTAGAGCATATTGATGAACAGAGCGAGATTGCGACAAATTGTATTTGTCAATATGATTTGACTACCGAACTCAAAGGTTTTGAGATTGGGAAGTCCTATACGCTTGTTTACAAAAAGAATGATTGGGTATTAGGCACGATAAACTTTACTTATACTTCGCTACTTAAAGGCAAATCAGTCATTAAGAGAGGATAAAGTTAAAGCTATTAGATTTATAATTTGACGGATAGGCATCGTAATTGATAGCTATCCGTCATTTTTTGTTTGCTCTTTGAGAGGGGAGCTTTAGGAATTGTTAAGCATAGCTACACCTTTGTCCAAGAGAAGTTCAGGGCGATAGGAGAGCTTGCTCTTGCGTAAGCCTTCTAAACCAAGGTCTTCTTCTCTATTGACATAAATGTATTGCTCGGGAATGAGGCGAGCGAAAGTTCGGTTAATCATCGCAAAAGCCCCCTCGTATTCGCTAAGAGCCTTCTCTATATGTACGCAGAAAGTCGTCTCGTTGATAGGAGAACCAACGCTAAAAGCGACAAGTTTTCCCTCAACACGAAGCAGAACACCGAGCAAACCAAGAGCTTCAAAGTTGCCAAGCATTCGCTCAATCATCTCGAATTCATCGTTCTCGCCATTCTTACGTTCTCTGCTTTCAAACCACGCACGCTCAAGGTTAAGACATTCAGCGATGTTTGTTTCGTTGATAAGTTCGCTTGTGTAATTGGGGTAAAGCTTCTCAAACTTATTGATATGATTGCGTTTGCTCTGCAACTTTTTACCCGATAGAGTTGCAAGTTTTTCCCTTAAATAGAGGTAATCACAGCTTGCTCTATCATTGAAGAATTGAAAAGCATTTGGAAAAATTTGCTCCAAGTATTCGCAACATTGAGGGGCTAGAGCCATAAGAACTAGAGGATAACCTTCACTATCACAGTGAGCTTTTAGGGTACTAAGTGTTGATTTTAGGCTTTCTTGCTCTTGACAAACGGGGAGAAGGTAGGCGGGGTGTGGTCTATCTTTGGGATTAAAACGTATGACCAAACTATTATTAAGCTCGCCCCAAGAGGTATGATAGCATTTGCCCCAAGCGAAAAGGTTGGCAAAGGCGAGGTCGCAAACTTGCGACTTCCCCTGCAGAGTGTAAGCTTGTATCTGCTTTTTGTCCGAGACTTCTACGGCTTTGAATGTTAGTTCTTTTGTCATTTTGCCAAAGATAAGTTTTTTTATTTAACCTTTTATGAAACATAATTTGAAGAATATTGTTGCTCCTCGTGTCAATATCTTTGGCTATGTTTAGTTTTTTTTATTGTGATTTTTCTACAATGTATTAGGTATTAAAGGCAAATAAAATTAAAATAATTACATAGAATTAGGTATTGTGTCATTATGATAAGTAAACTACCTTTGTAAATGAAATAAGTGCTTTGTTTCATTCAGTTAGTACTTAATCCATAAATAGTAAACCGTTTAAGTGATAAATCGTATAAGCGTGTCTTCCTTGGGAAAGGAGGACACGTTTTTTATCGCTCCAAAGTTTGCACTATTTATATTATTTTTGTGAGGATTGCGTTAAGAGTTAGAAAAAATTAAATATGGGCGAAGATAATCATAAGGAAATAAACTATTTCAGACGCTTCTGCCTGCTGTTGTTCGCAGTGGCAGGAGTGCTGTTTGTACTGAATTTCCTTATTCCAAAAGATACGACATTTACGGCGATTGATATGCTCGCTGATGTACGTGTCGATAGGGAAGAGGAGGATGAAGCCTCTGATGAAGAGGGAAAAGAACAAGAGGGAAGAAAAGGAAGTCTACTCCCCAAAAAAGAGGATAAACCTAAGGCAGAGCCTACGAAAGCGGAGCTACGCCTCAAGTCAATAAAGGAAATAAGTAAGCAACAAGGTCTTGACGCTGATGAATTTCTTGCGATAGAAGACTTTAGTCAAGAGGCAAATGCTTTGGTTAGTTTTTATGAAAAACTGCAAGAAATCAAGGAGTTAGACAGACCGCTTCGCATAGCTTTTCTTGGAGACTCATTTATAGAATCGGATATTTTTACTGCACCACTAAGAGAACGTTTGCAAAATAAATTCGGCGGTTTAGGCGTTGGATTTATGGGTTTGTGGGCGGAAGCTCTTGGCTATCGCAAGTCTATTATTCAGCGTGTTAAGGATTGGTCGGATAAGTCGGTTTTAACGTCTGGGAATGGCAGTCAGATAATTTCAGGACATAAGTTCGTAGCCAAAGACGGAGCTTGGGTTAGCTATCAAATGCCTGAGGGAAAGGACTGCTTTGAAGAAGCGACAATCTATTACACAGCTAAGAGAGAGGCGACGATAAGTATCAAGATTGCAGGCGAGACAACTGCAAGAACATTGCGTAGTACAGGGGGAGCATTGCAGAGCTTTAGCTTATACAAAGGTAAGGCTCAGAAAAGCATTACATTATCTGTCCTTGAGGGGGCAGAGGACTTGCAGGTCTTTGGTCTTGCTCTTGAAGGGCATAAGGGGATTACTTTGGATAATTTCTCTCTAAGAGGAGCTTCGGGCGTTCAGCTTGGCGGAATAGATGATGCCTTGAGCCGTTCCCTTGCTTCGCTTCGTCCTTACGACCTCATCGTGCTAGAGTACGGCTTAAATGTTGTGAATAAAAAGCAGTCAAACTATTCAAGCTATAGGAAGAGAATGTCTAGCGTTATTGATAAGCTAAAGAAGTATTACCCCAAAACGGATATATTGCTTTTAGGGATTTCGGATAGAGACCAGAAGAATGGCGACAAATTGCATAAAAACACGCTAGCTCTCCTAAGAGAACAGCGTCGTTTGGCTCAAGAGAAAGGTTTGGCTTTTTGGTCAATTCTTGATGCTGTTGGGCAAATGGGGGGCGTAAAAGCTCTTGTAAAGAAAGGTTTGGTTGGTAAGGACTACACGCACCTAAGCCACAAAGGAGGCGAAGTCGTCAGCGAAAAGCTTTACGATGCTCTAATGATTGAAAAAGACTATTATGATAAATAAACTATACAACAAAGCTATTTTATTTTGTTTGCTCTTGAGTTTTGGATTAAATCAAAGCTTGCAGGCACAGAAGAGTGATTTTATTCCGAAAGATAAGTTTGCAGAAGTCTTTGAGACGCTTCGCAAAAGCAAAGAAGAGGGGAAGCCTTTTCGCATTTTGCATTTGGGAGATAGTCATATTAAGAAAGGTTTCTGCACAGACCCCATTCGAGAAGAACTGCAAAAACGATATGGTGTTTTGCTTAAGGTTGAGCCAATGGGGATTAACGGAGCAACTTACCTTACTTTTAGCTCAAGTGAGAAAATAAAAGAAATTGCGGACTTTGAGCCTGATTTAATGATTGTCTCTCTTGGTACAAATGATAGCTATTCCCACAGCTTTTCGGCAGAACAGATGAAGTTTAATATGGAAGTTTTCTTCACAATGCTTGAAGAGAAATGTCCAAATCTGCCTATTATCTTGACTACGCCTCCTGCGTCGTATTTCAAACATCGTCAGCGTATTCGTCGCCGTCGCTACAGCACTTATTACACTTATAATAGGCAGACGGCGAAAGCCAGCCAAACGATTAAATATCTTGCACGAAGTCGTAATTTTGCTTTGATAGACCTCTACGCACGCTATGGCTCGCAGAAGCAGACAGAGACTTGGCTTCGTCAAGGGCTTATGCGTCAAGACCACGTGCATTATTCGGCAGAAATTTATAATAAGTTTGGCGAGGCTATTGCGAAGGCTTTGATTAAGTTCGTTGAAGGCTCCAAATCTTAAAATCAATCTACTTAAACTAATTATAGATGTTTGCCTTTATTTCGTGGGAAAAACTACTCAATCAATTAAGCTATCATAGTGATAGTCCGATTATCTTCACGAGTGGTCTCTTTTTCTTTCTTTTTTTACTTTTTCTTCCTGTCTATGGCACATTACGCAATAGGTTAAAGCTCCGTATTGTGTACGTCCTAGCTTTTTCGCTCTTTTTCTATTATAAGAGTAGCGGTTGGCACGTACTTTTGCTCTGCGGGTCGGCTCTAAGCGACTTTCTTATTGCAAGTATGATGCACAATAGCAATGACGATGATTTTAGGAAAAAGCTTGTAACGCTGAGCGTGGTCATCAATCTTTCGGTGCTTTCTTTCTTCAAATACTTCAATTTCTTGGGGGATACTTTTGTAATGATTCTGCAAGATATTGGTGTGATGAGCGGAGAGAGTGCTTGGTCGCCTTGGGAAATCCTTTTGCCTGTTGGGATTTCGTTCTATACCTTCCAGACGATGAGCTACGTGATTGATGTCTATCGCAGACAAGTAACGCCTCTAAAGTCTTATTTTGACTACCTCTTTTATGTTTCGTTCTTTCCTCAGCTTGTGGCAGGTCCTATCGTTAGGGCGAAAGACTTTATCCCGCAAATCTATAAAGCTCCCTTTCTGACCAAATCACTTTATTCGGAAGCTTTAGCCCTAATTATTAGTGGAGTTTTCAAGAAGGCCATTATCTCTGATTATATCAGTTTTAACTTTGTAGATAGGGTCTTTGAAGCACCTACTCTATATACAGGTTTTGAAAATTTAATGGCAAGCTACGGCTATTCGCTACAAATCTACTGCGATTTCTCTGGTTACTCGGATATCGCAATAGGTATTGCCTTGCTTATGGGCTTTCGCTTTAATATAAACTTTAATTCGCCCTATCAATCAAGCAACATCACTGAGTTTTGGCGACGTTGGCATATCTCACTCTCTACGTGGCTGAAAGACTATCTTTATATTCCTCTTGGGGGAAATAGAAAAGGGCGTGTGCGTACCTATGCGAACCTGCTCATCACAATGCTTTTAGGAGGTCTGTGGCACGGAGCGGCTATTCGCTTTATCCTTTGGGGAGCAATGCACGGCGTTGCTCTAGCTATCCACAAAGCTTATAGAAACTTGCTCTCAAAATTTGGCTTTGCAAAGGGGAAGGATACTCTCAAACCTAAGTGGAAGCTTTGGCTTTCTCGCCTGATAACTTTTCATTTTGTCGTCTTTACTTTCATTTTCTTCCGTGCGGAGAATATGGATAAAGTAAGCGAATTGCTTGGGCAGATATGGAATAATTTTCACCCTGAGGTCATATTCCAATTCATTGACGGCTATCGTATTGTATTCTTATTGCTTGTTTTGGGTTACGCTCTGCACTTTACGGGCAAGAAGTCTGAGGAAAGCTTCCGCAATTACATCGGTTCAGCCTCTTTCCCAATGCAAGTTTTAATGCTAACGGCTCTGATTGTTTTAGTTATTCAAATGCGTTCGGCAGATGTCCAACCCTTTATCTACTTCCAATTTTAAGGCTTGCCTTGAGCGAATGAATGAGCTTGGACGCCTGTCCAAGCCTTTCTTTTTCGTGCTTGACTACGAGGGAAACGAGGGCTTATGCCTAGCTCTTGACGAACTAGATGCGAACAGTGGACTGATGTTCTCCACAGAAAATTACCACTTCCCTCAAACGCTTCCCAAAGCCCTCGACAACAAGCCTTTTATCTCCTGCATTAAGGCAGAAAGTTTTGGTACTTATGAACAGAGATTTAAGCTTGTGCATAAAGCTATCCGTAATGGGGACAGCTTCTTACTAAACCTTAGCTTACGCACACCTATCACTTTATCAACAAGTCTTGAACAGCTTTTTCCTTATTGCGAAGCCCCTTATAAGTTGTACTTTCCTCATCGTTTTTTGTCTTTTTCGCCCGAATGCTTTGTGCGTATCCAAGGCGATACAATTTCCACTTATCCGATGAAGGGGACGATTGATGCAGAGGAAGAAAATGCCAAAGAGAAGCTTTTGACCGACTACAAAGAGGCTTGTGAGCATTGTACGATTGTGGACTTAATGCGTAACGACCTCAACCGAGTAGCGGAG
>PDWI01003204.1_pt1 | contig 30611 bp, 20 predicted proteins | sample 1430891 | NCBI WGS metagenome assembly PDWI01 (sample SAMN01162508, study PRJNA174530) | Oral metagenome, whole genome shotgun sequencing project. | biome: Marine environment; feature: Marine mammal; material: Swab sample of the gingival sulcus; isolation source: swab sample of gingival sulcus... | reverse complement strand
CAAATGAACGATAAGCAACAAAAAATATTACCAAACAGACAATGGCACCAAAGGGGGGGAGTGTAAACCATGTGCTTAGGTTAAAATGTAAACCATGTTATCAGGTTGTACAAAATCCTGCTTCCCCCTTTCGTAAAGGGGGATTGAGGGGGATTTACAGAATGACGGTACCAAATGCAGAAATTTCAGTTTTTAGATAAAGTTCTGGTACTTTAACGAGATTATTTTTTGTTCATGATAGTCATTTGTTACCTTTTTATTTTTCTTTCATGTTAAAATTATGACTTTATTTCTTATGGAATTTTGCTGATAGCCATAATATTTCATAAGTAGCTGAATTAATTTAACCAGAGGATTATAATGAAAAAAGCCATTTTTACACTTTCGGCAGTTGCTTTGATGGCAACAGGTTGTTCTAGTATGTCACAAAGCGACTTAAATGCACTTCGTGCAGATGTTGCTGCTGCTAAAGAAGCGTCTAACAGAGCTTATGAAGCTGCTCAACAGGCTAACTTAAATGCACAAGACGCCAAAGCGATGTCATTAAGAACTGATGAAAAACTTAATCGCGTTTTCCGTAAAGCACAAATGAAATAACTTTACTAGCTGATAAAGTGATTGAGTTGAAAGCCCACTTTGTTGGGCTTTTTTGTTGAAAAAATGCAGTATGGCCACATACATGACGAGGTCAATTAATTTCTGTTACAAGGTACATTGCCGAAGGTAGTATAACTAATACGGCGAGACGATGTAACGCTGTAACAGGAGTTAAGTGTCTTTACTATAGTCATAGATGATTTGCTATTTCTATTGCAGTGATAGCGATTTATTATTAGCAATAGGATTGTTAATAATGTTATTATGTTCCCAGTTAATTAAACAGATTTATTAATCTACAATTTAGGAGAAAATTATGATTACTCAAGTACCTAACGTTACTTTTAAAACTCGTGTTCGCGATGAATCAATCGGTGGTGAAAATCCTTTTAAATGGCAAGACTTAACAACTGATGATATCTTCGCAGGTAAAAAAGTTGTTGTTTTTTCTTTGCCTGGTGCGTTTACACCAACTTGTTCTAGCACTCACTTGCCACGTTATGAAGAGCTTTACGATGAATTTAAAGCATTGGGCGTTGATGCGGTAATTTGTCTTTCTGTTAACGATGCGTTTGTTATGTATCAGTGGGGCTTGAAGCAAGGTGCTGAAAAAGTTTTCTTGTTACCTGATGGAAATGGTGAGTTTACAAGAAAAATGGGTATGCTAGTTGACAAGAGCAATTTAGGTTTTGGCTTGCGTTCATGGCGTTACTCTATGTTTGTTGATAACAAAGAAATCAAAAAAGCATTTGTTGAGCCTGATTTTGGTGATAACTGCCCAACAGACCCATTTGAGGTTTCTGATGCGGACACCATGTTGAGCTACTTAAAAGGTAATGCTTAATTTACTAATTCGCTAGTTAGACCTGGCATTTAGTCGAAAAGCCAAAGCAGGAAATTGCTTTGGCTTTTTTTGTGGTTCCATTATTAGGTGAAAGGCTCGATTTTTAAAAATATATAGCGAAATAACTTAACAATTGTTACGGCGTTATGTCATCTCGTCGTACGACGGGTGCTGTCTGCGAAGGCAAGCCTTGTGTCAAAAACTAATCTATTCACTATAGAATGACGGTACTAATTTATTCAAATTATATAATGATTATTGCCTGTATTCTTAATGGTAAATATACGCGTTATAACTACCTTTTGTTATAAGTGAGGGTTTAATTGTTTCGATACAAATTTCCTATCTCAATGGTTGGTTTTGTGATAGTATGGGTGACAATTAGTGACTTTGTAAAAGAGTCCTTTATATCAATTACAAACAACTTACAGACATCTTTCGCACGGTTTTGTTATAGCCGCTTGTTTAAATAAATTTTTTTAATAACTAATTAAATAAACCCTAGAATTATTAGCGTAATTGGCTATTGCAATACAATAGTCGATATAGTGCACTTAGCATCATTTTGAGAAATTGAATTATGAATAAAATATATAAAGTTATCTGGTGTAAAGCCACCCAAACAATGGTTGCCGTTTCTGAATTTGCCAAATCAAAAGGTAAAAATTCTTCACGACTTGGTGGAGGTTCTTCTCCACGTTTTAAGCTAGCTAAGTTAAGTGTAGTCTTAATGTTGACCCTTTCAGGGCAAGCGGTGGCTGGTTCTGTGGCTGTTGGTAGGAATGAGAATTCTTATGCTACTGGTAATGCGGAGCGTGGAAATGCAAGTGCAGCAGCAGATGCCGTTGCTGTTGGTGATGGGGCTAAGGCTAGTCAAAAGGGAGGTGTGGCGATTGGTAAGTCTGCTAAGGCTGGGGACGCAAGTAATAGTGCTTCTACATTCGCCATTGCAGTTGGGGTTAATTCATTTGCAAAAACAAATCAATCTATTGCGATTGGTAGTGCTGAATCGGACGGTGAGGGAGCTCAGGCTACAGGAGATCAAGCTGTTGCTATAGGTGGGAATACTTCTGCTCAGGGTGATTCAAGTATTGCTATTGGTGGAGATGATACGGATAAAGCAGTTGGAAGAAGTGTTAAATATAAAATAACTGTAATTAAAAATGGGGTTTCTACAGACAGCACAAAAACAAAAACAATTGCTGACATTTACACTGAGTTAACAGGTGATGATTTACAAAAAATGACTCATGCTGATAATGATCTAGATAGTACAGGAAAGTTTGGTGTATATCGTAATACAAGGGCAGGTCATGCAGCAATTGCCATTGGAGACAAAGCTTATGCAGTAGGTGAGTTGGGTGTAGCTTATGGTACGGGTGCAACTGTGGATGATGTTGCTGTTGCTGGTACGGCTATAGGGGCAGGTGCAAAATCTACTAAAATCAATGGTGTTGCTTTAGGTGCTGGTTCAAGAACGGACTTAGATGCTCAACTACGTAAAAATGCTGAAGTACAAGTCCTTGATGCTTATGGCAATGCCATCCCAGGAGAAACAGTTACTTTTAATGGCTTTACAGGTGGTGCTGAAAACTTACAATCGGGTGACCAGGTTTCTGTGGGGGCGAAAGGATTTGAACGACAGATTAAAAATGTCGCTGCTGGTTGGGTAAATAGAAAATCAACCGACGCAATTAATGGTTCCCAGTTGGCTACAGTTGCTGGAGCGCTAAAAGGTGAAATAGCAAAAGCAGGAAAAAACACCCCATTTGAGTATGTTGATGCTCAAAATAAGCCTGTTGATAAACTAGATGATGGACATTATTATAAAGCAAATTCCGTAGTAATTAACCCTAATGGAAATAAAGCTTATCTAGCAGGTACGGTCCTTGGTGCTGATGGAAAGGGGTATCAACAAGGTACGGTGGTTTATAATGGCAACCCGTATCCTGCTGGTTCAGTTGTTAGTGGTGGTAACGTTTATCCGGCAGGAACGAGATTTAAAAGCGATGGTACACCTATTGATGTTAATGGTGCTACAGTTACTCCAATTACATCCGATCCTTCCTTAGAAATAACAGAAGCAGATAGAGTTTCTGCAATAACATCGTTGAAGAAAAATCCAAATACAGTTGTTATTCATGCAAAGTCAGACGCATCAAATGCACCAAAAAGAGTAACTAATGTTGCCGCAGGTGTTGAAGATACTGATGCGGTCAATGTTTCACAGATTAAAAATTATTTCCATACGAATGCGACAAATTCTGCCGCTACTGGTAATGCTACCAACTTAGATTTGGTCAATGGTATTGGCGGTGCTAAAGGCGCTTACTCAGTAGCTGCTGGGGTAGAGACTCAATCAATTGGAAAGCAATCTGTTGCAGTTGGTTATAAATCTGAGGCAAAGGCTGGTGAAAGTATTGCTATTGGCCCCAAGGCTATTGCAGAAGTTGCTGGCTCAATTGCGATTGGTGCTGAAGCACATGCAAACACTCATATAGAAAGTATTGCCATCGGTAAAAAAACCAAGGCTGTCGGAAAGCAATCTATTGCTTTTGGTAACGATGTGCGAGCAAAAGGAGAGCGTGCTATTGTCGTTGGTTCAAGATCTTTTAACAATTTGGTGGATGTGGAAGCGGATGCAACAACAGGTAATTTTGCGATTGCTATTGGTGCTGGAGAAGGTAAAGGTAAGCAGACAGATCCAAACAAAATAATAGCTACAGACCCAGAGGGCAAAGATAATATTGCTATTGTGAAAGGTGATTACGGTATTGCTTTTGGTACAACATCAAGAGTTAATGAAATGGAAGGTGTTGCGATTGGTCGTCAAGCAAAATCAGACCACGAAGGTGCTGTTGCACTAGGTAGTGGTTCTGAGACAAAGGTAGCGGTTGGTGTTTCCCAAGCTGTAGTTGGGGATGTGACTTATGATGGTAGTAAATTTGCTGGTAAGACACCAGCAAGTGTTGTTTCTTTTGGTACAGTAGGTAAAGAGCGTCAGTTAGTCAATGTCGCAGCGGGTGAAATATCTGAAACTTCAACTGATGCGATTAACGGTTCACAGCTGTATTCAATTACTAAGACTTTGCAAGAGAATAGCTCGCAAGGTTCTAAGAAAAATTACTTCCATACAAATACTAGTTCTTCAGCAGTAGTTGGAAATGCAACTAACTTAGACTCAGTTGATGGTGTTGGTGGTGCTAAAGGTGGCTATTCGATAGCCGCTGGTGTTAATGCTCAAGCAACAGGCAACTATGGTTCAATGGCATTAGGTTATAGATCAAAAGCCTTGGAAGATGGTGCAATTGCAGTTGGTACGGATGCGGTGTCTAAGGGTACAAGCTCTGTTTCAATCGGTTATGGGTCAGCAGCTTCTGGCACAGGTTCAATGTCTTTGGGGCGCATGACTAAAACATTAGGTAGTAGTGTTGCTATCGGAAACCAAGCAGATGCACGGAGTACTAGTGTCGCTATCGGAAACCTAGCAAATGCACAGAGTACCGGTGTTGCCATCGGGAACAGTTCAAAAGCTGTTAGTGCTGGTTTTGCCATGGGGAATAATGCAAAAACCACAGGGGAAAGAAATGTATCCATAGGAAATTATGCAGAAGCAAATAGTGTGCAAAGTATGGCTATTGGTCAAGGGGCTTGGGCTAAAAGTATAGAGAGTTTGGCAATAGGGTCATTTACTCATGCTTATGGAGAGCAAGCAGTGGCTATTGGTAATGATGTTTTTGCCAATGGTAAGCACTCAACGGTTATTGGTACACGATGGATTGGTAGTGGTTCTGTTGAGAATGGTCATGATGGCCAGGCGAAAGCTACGGCAACAGATGGAGATTTCTCTATTGCAATCGGTAGTGGTATTGGCTCTCATACTCAAAAAAGTATGCGTAAAGATCAAGTTGCTGAAAGTGATGCCAATTATGGTATTGCTTTGGGAACAAGTTCTCGAACTGAAAAAAATGCAGAAGCCAGTGTTGCCATTGGTCGCTTGTCGCAAGCTAGAGTTGAAGGTGGTGTGGCGATTGGTTCAGATTCAATTGCTAATCGTCAATCTATAGATTCTACAAATGTGATAACAGATGAAGCTATAGTAATAACGGCAGATGACCAAACAGGAATAGAAACAGCTAATAAAGTTTATGCCCTTGGCGTTGCTGATGATACTGATAAAAATAATATTAAAGAAACAGTTAAAGGTGGCTTAGGTGCAGTATCTGTTGGTACAGTAACTAGAACATTTAAAACAAGAGCTGCAGGCGTACAATACGATGGATCAGGTAATCCAGTTGCGGGTAGTGACCTACCTAGTGAAGAGTTCGACATTGAAATCGCAACACGTCAAATTATCAACGTAGCAGCAGGTTCTGCAGATACGGATGCCGTTAACGTCGCACAGCTAAAAGCTGTGGCAAATGTGGCTAAGAAAAATGCCGAAGTTAAAAACTATGTTCATGTTAATAGTACAGGTGTCAACCAAACAGCTAGTGGCAATACCAACACGGCAAACCTAGATTCAGTTGATGGTACGGGTGGTGCTTACGGTGTTGGGGCTATTGCTATTGGTATGAATGCTCAGGCTAAGGGCAATCTTTCAGTCGTTATTGGTGGTAATGGTTCCAATGATGCCACGGGTTATAGTGCTGTTGTTTTGGGTAGAGATAATAAGGCGTTAGCTGACGATACTTTTGTTTCTGGTCGTAGCAATACTGCATCGGGAAAAAGTGCTACAGCAATGGGCTATAAGTCTAAGGCAGCTGGCAAAGGTGCTTTTGCAGCAGGTGGTTATTATAAGAATGACTCATCTCCTGATGCTGGTGTTAAGGGGGGGCAAGCCCTAAGTGACGGCTCTATTGCACTTGGTGGTGACACTGTTGCTGGTGAGAATAATGGAAATCAAGAAGCTGTCGCAATTGGTTATAGAGCAAAAGCACTAAAAGATAAATCACTAGCTCTTGGATTTAATGCAACAGCAAATCACGCAAACTCAGTGGCTTTAGGTGAGCAATCTGAAACAAAAGCAGCAGTAGATATTGATGAGGCTATAGTAGGTGAAATTAAATATAGTGGCTTTGCCGGAGAGCCAAACGGTGTAGTGTCGATTGGTAACGTAGGTGCTGAAAAACAAATTGTCAATGTGGCAGCAGGTGAAATCTCTGATACATCAACTGATGCCATCAACGGCAGCCAACTTTACGCCACAAATGTAGCTATAGATAACGTAGTAAAATCAGTTAAAACTAACTTTGGTGGTGATGCATATATAAGTGAAGACGGTTGGTGCTGGTGATATTAAAGATATTACCAGTGCAGATGGTTCTGTAACAATTGGTACTAATAAGAATGTAGCAACAGGTAAAGTAGATTTATCAGTAAATGTAGATGATGCAACAATTGAAAAAGGTACAGATGGTAAGCTTCAAGTAAAAGATGCGGGCATTGAGACAGCTAAGATAGCGGATGCTGCGGTGACATTAGCAAAATTAAATGATGATGTTAAGGGTGTTATTGAAGCAGTACCAAATAAAGCAGGTGTATCACAAGTTAAATCTGGAGATGCAGGCAAGTTAGCGACAGTTGATAGTGTTGTAGATGCTGTGAACAAGACCGGCTTTAATGTAAAAGTCAAAGATACTGATGGTGGCTTTGTCAAATCTGGCGATGAGCTTAAGTTTGTAGATGGTGTAGGCACAACTGTCAGTGGAAATAAAGATGGCATTAAATTTGATGTAGCGAAGTCTGGCTTTACTACGGATAACACAAGTGGTGATGTTAGTGCAACTACAGGCGGCAACACATTTGCGACAGCGGATGATGTGGCGGCGGAGGATGATGTGGCGGCGGAGTTGAACAAGAAGATTGGTGCTGGTGATATTAAAGATATTACCAGTGCAGATGGTTCTGTAACAATTGGTACTAATAAGAACGTTGCGACAGGCGAAGTTAAGTTATCGGTTAACACTGATGATAAGACAATTGAGAAAGGTGCTGGCGGTAAGCTTCAGGTTAAAGATGCAGGCATTGAGACGGCTAAGTTAGCGGATGCTGCTGTGACAACAGCCAAGTTAAAAGATGGCAATGTTACAAAAGCTAAATTAGCACAATCAGTGCAAGCTACTTTGGAGAAAGTAGCAACCGGAGATGTAGTAGAAAACGATACTAATACTGTAACAGGTGCTAAAATTTACACGGCGGTAGAAGCTGCAAAAGAATCAGTAGTTGCTGATGGTTCTGATGCTGGTGTTGTAGTAACGCCTGAGGCCGTAGTAGGTAGAGGTACTAAATTTAAAGTTAAAGTTAAAAATGCTGGTATAACAACAGCTAAGTTGGCAGATAACGCAGTAACAGAAGATAAACTAGCTGATGATTTAGTTGCTGAGTTTAAGGAGAAGTCAGTAGAGACGGTAAGTTCAGGTAATGGTGTGAATGTAACATCAACAGGGACATCTGACAAAGACTATAAAGTATCGGTCAACGTAGATAATAAGACAACTGAGATTGTCACATTTGATGAAAATGGTAATAAAGTCATTAAGCAAGCAGATGGTACTTATAAAAATGTGTCAGGAACTGTCGTAACACCAACACAAGTGACAAGTGCTGTTGTCGTGAAAACAGTTCATTTGTCTCCTGAGGTTAAGGCAAGCCCTAATGATCCTAATTCGCAAGTATCAACAGGTAAAGTGAGATTACCAACAGGTGATGATGCGAAGGCATTAGTAACAGCTGGGGATATAGCAAAAGCAATTAATAACTCCGGGTTTGTTGTTACTTCATCGGAAAATGGTGGTGCAAATTCAGGTAGTCAAAATCATCTTGTTAAGACAGGTGAAAAACTTGAATTTGTTGCTGGTGAGCATATTAATATTAAGCAAGAGAATGGTAAATTTACTTTCAGTACAGATAACCAGGCTGTTGCTAATGATGCTCAATTGCCAGTAGTTTACACAAAAACGGATGGAACGAAAGTTTATAAGATTGGTGATAAATTCTATACAACTAAGACACCGAACTTAGATCCTAACAATGGTTCTGTGGATTCTGAAGTTCCAGTAGCTGAAGTGATTGCATCGATGCAGGGTGCTAGTGGTGACGTAGCACCAGCAAGATTGAGTAATGTGAAAAGTGGTCTAGTTAAGGCAGATGGAACCACTACAGATAATTTATCTGAAGCTGTTTTAACTAACGCCGTTAATGTTGGTGATTTAAAAACTATTTCTCAGAATCTAGTTTCTAAAGGCTTGAATTTTGCAGGTGATGATGGACAGAATGACGGTACTAAAGTTATCCATAAGCCATTAAGTGATCAATTAAATATAATTGGTGGTGCTAAAGGTGATTTAACTGATAACAATATTGGTGTAAATAACGTTGGTGGTAAACTAAAAATTCAACTTGCTAAAGATTTGACAGGGTTAAATTCAGTTATCTTGGGTGATGCAACAGGTGATAATGTTGTTTCACTAACAACAGATGGTATCAATGCTGGCAAGAAGAAGATTACTAATGTAGCGGATGCTACTTTAGATAGTGATGCTGTTAACTATGGTCAATTGAAAAAGTTCAAGGCACAAACAATGGAAGCTGTCAACAAAGGCTTTACTATCAAGGGTACTAGTGTAACAACAGCATCTGATGCTCAAATTGTGCCTGCTGATACTTTAAATATTATTGGTGATGAGAACAACAAAGACTTTAGTAAATCAGACTTAGGTAAAAACATTTATACAATAGTCAATGCTGATAATACCGTACAGATTGGATTGGCAAAAGACTTAGGTGGGCTAAGTTCTATTGACTTTATTAAGGGTGCGAATGGTATTGGTAAAGGCTCAATTACTGGATTGAAAGATACGATTGCCGCCCCTGTTCTTGAGGTAGGAAAAGAACTTATATCTAATCCAGTTAATGTAGCTACTAGTGGTAGAGCTGCAACAGTCCAAGATGTATTAAATACAGGTTGGAATTTACAAGGAAATAATAAAGCTAAAGATTTTGTACAGCCTTATGACACAGTAAACTTTATTGATGGTAAGGGAACGACTGCTAATGTGCTTAATACTGATGGTAAGACAACAAATATTAGATTTGACCTTAAGTTTGATGATAGTCAGTTTAAAATGGTTGGTGATAAATTAACATTGAAAGACGGTGTTGGTACTGGTTCCAGTGGTACTAATATCGGTGGTTCTGAAGGAAAATCAGCTGTTGGAAAGATAACAGTTAAGGTTGTGCCTATTAAAATAGAGGATGGTAGTACAGTTAAAGTTGTTGTAGATGATGGTGATAAAGAAAAGAAACCAATCTTAAAAACTTATAACCCACAATCTCAAGGTGAGTATGTAACTAACTCAACAGCTGAAGCCATTCAAAAAATGAATGAAGGGGGTATTAAGTACTTCCATACTAGTGGTAAGACTGTAAAAAATTATCCTAATCAAATAACGAATAAAGATGATTCAGTTGCTTCTGGTAAATTCTCTACAGGTATTGGCTATAAAGCGAAAGCAGAAGGTGAAAATGCTATTGCCTTTGGTAAGGGAGCACAAGCAACCGCTAAAGACTCAATTGCCATCGGTACAGGTAATATTGTCAATGCTAGCCATTCTGGTGCATTTGGTGATCCAAGTATTATTTCGGGAACCTCAATCAGTGGTTCTGGAGCTGTTGATGGAAGTTATTCTCTAGGTAACAATAATGCAATTAATTCATCAAATACTTTTGTCCTAGGGAACAACTCAGGGCATACCGATGAAAATGGTAATGCAATTGCAACCTTGAGTACTGTTTCTAACTCAATTTACTTGGGTAACAAAACGACTGCAAGGGTTAGTAGTCTTGATCTTAAACAAGATAAAGGACAAAATGCGGTTAACGGTTCATTCAAAAACTTAAAAGTTGATGGAACGGAAGGCGAAACGACAACAGCAGGTGACCAAGGTACTGTTAGTTTGGCGGTAGTTGATGGCGTGGCTTATGGTGGCTTTGCTGGTGAGAAGGCTGACGGTGTTGTTTCAGTGGGGGCTTCTGGTAACGAAAGACGTATTCAAAATGTTGCGGCAGGGCAAATCTCAGAAACCTCAACGGATGCGATTAACGGTAGCCAATTACATGCATTTGCTAAGAAGTTACAATCAAGCAGCCAAAGCTTGTACAAAGCCATTGGTAATGTTGATAAAACAGCTAAAGCGGGTATTGCTGGTGCTTATGCAGCTGCTGCGTTAGGTCAGCCTCATGATCCTGGTGCTAGCTCTGTTGGTGCGGCAATTGGTACTTTCCGTGGAGAGAGTGCATTATCAATTGGTGTTTCAACCATTTCTGATAATGGTAAATGGATTATTAGAGGTCTTATTAGCCACGATACTCAGAAAAATACTGGTGCAGCAGCCAGTGTTAACTACCAATGGTAGGAACTATGGCTAATTAATTCTAGTTGCTAGTAAATGAAAAACTGCGGAGAGATTTCATTTCTCTGCAGTTTTTTTGTTTATGCTGGGGTGGAGGCTTTAGTTCTGATTTAGACGAGCCAGAATGACGGTACCTTAGGGGTGTAATGTACGTTGGTTTTGTAAAAACCCTTAATCGATATTTGTTGATTTTTCTGTTAGAATTTTCTTATAAATAGTGGTGTATGAATGTGGTTTGAATCTTTGTCAGAGTGCATTCAATAGGTCTCCACGGGGTGAAAAAGTAAAGATTGTAGAGTTTATGTTTGCAAATCTCCCTCTTCATTAAAGAGGGGGTGGAGAAGATTTACAGATAGTAAGATTTACTTTGAATTTGCTCTTTGTAAATCCCCCTCAGTCCCCCTTTACGAAAGGTGGGAAGTGGTTTTGAAAATCCAGGTCAATCCTCTTTACGAAAGGAGGAAGTATAAAGTGATAAATTTTCTCATCAGGACAGATGAAACGATAAAATGAAAGATAAAATACTAAAACAACTTTTTTTCTTGTTTGCTAAGTTACCTAACTCAGTTGCACAGCGGTTGGGTGTTGTAGTCGGTTATTTATTATTTTTGATTAATAACCGTGAGAAAAGGGTGGCGGCCATTAATATTTCGCTTTGTTTTCCCGAATTGTCAGAAGATGAACAAAAAAAATTACTAAAAAATACCTTAATAGAAAATGCAAAAACTTTGTTAGAAGCTCCGCGTATTTTTCACAAAGGTGGCGACTATGCGATTAGCTTGGTTACTGAAGTTGAGGGATTGGGTGTTTTCCAGAAAGCCTTATCTAAAAATAAAGGTGTCATTGTTCTCGCACCGCATTTGGGTAACTGGGAGTTGGTGGTTCATTATCTCAGCCAATATTCCCCGATGACAGCGATGTTTGCACCGCCTAAACAGGCATTTTTAAATGATATTATGCGTCATGCTCGTCAAAGTAGTGGGGCGACTTTAGTGCCTGCTGATGCCAGTGGTGTTCGAGCTCAATTGAAACATTTGAAAAAAGGCGGATTGATTGGCATTTTGCCAGATCAACAGCCGAAAGCAGGGCATGCAGGTGTTTTTGTTCCCTTTATGGGAAATCAGGCTTATACAATGTTATTGGTTAATAATCTTGCCAAGCGAACGGGTGCCGTGCCTCTAATGGTCTTTGCCAAGCGTCTAGGTATCGGAGAAGGCTATAAACTCTGTATTCAAACTGCCCCAAAGGCCATTGCCGATAGTGATGAAGAGATAGCGGCGACCGCAATGAATAAAGCTGTGGCAGACTGCGTCAGACTCGCTCCCGCTCAGTATCAGTGGACTTATAAGCGCTTTAAGGTGCAACCAGAAGGGGAAGTGTCACCTTATGATATCTGAGTGAGTGCAGTTCAGAATGACGGTACTAATTCGCTCCAAATTGCGTGAAATTTATATCAAACTTGTAGATTGTGAATATTCTGAATATTTAAACCAATTTAAACTTACTCGTCGTGGCGGTATTGGTTATAATGGCGGTTTTAAACAAATAAGTCACTATTACTTTTATGCAATATGATATCGTTATCGGACTGGAAATCCACGTCCAATTAAATACACAATCAAAATTATTTTCAACTTCCCCAACGACTTTTGGTGCCGAGCCAAATACTCAAGCCAACATTGTCGACTTGGCAATGCCTGGCGTACTTCCCGTTCTTAACCGAGAAGCGGTGAGAAAAGCAGCAATTTTTGGGTTTGGTATTGATGCTACTGTGGCAAAAAAATCGGTATTTGATCGGAAAAACTACTTCTATCCTGATTTACCGAAAGGCTATCAAATTTCACAGTTGCACTATCCGATAGTTTTAGATGGTCATATCGATATTGATTTAGAAGACGGCAGTACAAAATCGATTTATATCGAACGTGCACATTTGGAAGAAGATGCAGGAAAATCTCTACACGAAGATTTTGCGGGTATGTCTGGCATTGACTTAAACCGAGCAGGTACGCCGCTGATTGAAATTGTGACAGGACCTGTTATGAGTAATGCCAAAGAAGCCGTTGCTTATATGAAAAAAATTCACGCTTTGGTCCGCTATTTAGGGATTTCTGATGCGAATATGCAAGAGGGTTCGTTCCGTTGCGATGCCAACGTCTCGATTAAGCCAAAGGGCAGTGAAACACTAGGCACGCGTACAGAAATTAAAAACTTAAACTCATTCCGTTTTATTGAGCAAGCCATCAATTACGAAGTTGAGCGACAAATGGATGTGATTGAATCAGGCAAGGAAGTTGTTCAAGAAACAAGGCTTTATGACCCCGATGCCGATGAGACGCGTTCAATGCGTAGTAAAGAAGAGGCAAATGATTACCGCTATTTCCCTGATCCAGATCTTGCCCCTGTTATTTTGACGGATGAGTATTTAGAGAGCATTTGTGCCGAAATGCCAGAGTTACAAGACGCAAAAATCAAACGCTACGAAGCGGATTTTGCTATTAAGAAAGCCGATGCGACATTATTGGTTGAAACGTTTGAGCTGGCTAGCTATTTTGAGCAGGCGGCTGAGTTATCCAACGAGCCCAAAACGACGGCTAACTGGATTATCAGCGATTTATTGCCAACACTGAAAGAAAATCACTTGGATATTAAAAATTGCCCCATCAGTGCGGAGAACTTTGCAGACTTAATTAAGCGAGTTAAAGATGGCACCGTCTCGGGTAAAGCGGGTAAGACGGTCTTTACTGCATTATGGAATGGCGAGAATGACGGTAATGTTGATGCCATTATCAAAGCCAAAGGCCTAGTGCAAATGAACGACACAGGCGAATTATCTGCAATGGTCGATGAAATGCTGGCTGCAAACCTTCAACAAGCTGAAGACTTCAAAAATGGTAACCAAAAACTGATGGCATTTTTCGTCGGACAAATGATGAAAAAAACACAAGGTAAAGCCAATCCGAAGATGGTTAACGAGCTCATTCGTGAGAAATTGTTAGGATAAACTATAAAAAATGACAAATAATATACAAAAATTCTTACTAAATGACCTTGATGTACGTGGCGTTATTGTTCACTTAGATAGTGAGTGGCAAGAAGTGCTTCATCGTCGAGAATACGATGAGCCAATTGCGGAACTGTTGGGGCAATCAACGGCAGCGACTTTGCTGATGAGTAGTAATGTTAAATTTGAAGGCAATATTTTATTGCAATTGCAAAGCCAAGGGGATTTGTCATTATTGCTGGTACAATCTGATAATCGCAATCACTTTAGAGCGTTGGCTAAATACCAACAAGGTCAGCTATCTTTAAAGGAAATGACGCCAGAGGGTTTGATTGCCATCGTGATTGAAGCAAAATTGGGGGAAGAACCATACCAAGGTTTAGTCGGTATTGATTCCAATTCCATGGCGGAGAATTTAGAAACCTATTTTAACCAGTCGGAACAGTTAAAGACCATGTTGGTTTTACGCGCTGATAAAGAACAGGTTGCAGGTATTTTGTTACAAGTATTACCTGATGCAGATATCAGTGACGATGATTGGTTGCGTTTGCGACATTTGATTGAGACACTTAATCCTGATGAATTAAAAACTGTCGATACACAAACGATGATTGAGCGGATTTTTGCCGAAGACGACAAAACGGTTTATGCCCCAAGTCCTGCAAAATTTGAATGTGGCTGTTCGGACGAACGAACGTTGGCAATGTTAAGCTCACTCGATGAAAAGGAGCTAAAAGAAATTGTAGAAGCACAAGAAAACGTCGTCGTCGGTTGTGATTTTTGTGGCAAACAATACGAACACGATGTGGAAACAATCTCCGCGTTATTATCAAATAAAATTCATCCTAATTAATCAGAGAGAGTAATGCATATTCATTTTATCGGTATCTGTGGGACGTTTATGGCAGGGCTTGCCCGAATTGCCACGGAGCTGGGTCATACTGTTACGGGTTCCGATCGTGAGTTTTATCCACCGATGTCGGAGCAGTTACTTGAAATGGGTGTAAAAACTTATCGCGGTTTTGGCGAAGATATTTGGGATGAAATATCGCCTGATTTGGTGATTGTTGGCAATGTTTGCAGTCGCGGCATGCCAATTATTGAGTCGATGTTGGAAAAAGGTTTAAATTACACTTCAGGACCGCGTTGGTTGGGTGAAAATGTTTTAAAAGATAAATATGTTTTTGCCATTGCAGGTACGCACGGTAAAACGACGACAACCGCCATGTTAACGCATATTTTACAACAAAATGGTATTGACACAGGTTATTTGGTCGGCGGTGTTGTACCGGCTTTGTCTGGTTCTGCTCACATTGGTTCATCAGATTATTTTGTCATTGAAGCGGATGAGTATGATTGTGCTTATTTTGATAAGCGTCCAAAATTTATTCATTATCACCCAAATACTTTTGTTATTGGCAATGCTGAGTTTGACCATGCCGATATTTACGAGCATATTGGGCAAATTGAAAATCAATTTCACTATGGTGTTCGACTTGTGCCGCCTTCTGGTACCGTCATTCTGGGGCAGGGCGAAAGCGTGAAAAACGTCAAAGCGAAAGGCATTTGGTCCAACGTGATTGATTTAAACTTGACGGGTAAAGACGCTGAGTATCAGTTACAGGGCAGGGCAATTGTTAAAAATGGTAAGGTAGTGGTTGAATTACCCGAACATCTTATCGGTGTCCACAATCAAACGAATGCGATGATTGCTTGTCTAGCTGCACAACAGGCTAGAATGACGGTACCAAAAGCCTGTCGGGCCTTGGAAAATTTTACAGGCGTTAAACGTCGCTTGGAGCAATTGGCTGAGATTAATGGCATTCGAATTTATGATGATTTTGCCCATCATCCAACGGCGATAAAATTGACGTTGTCAGCCATGCAAAAAAAATATCCCAACAAACGCATTGTCAGTGTCTTTGAGCCGCGTTCAAACACAATGAAGCAAGGCGTTCATCAAGCGGTTTTGGGTGATGTACTTTCAATTGCCGATAAGTCTTATGTTTATTTGGATAACCGCTTAGGATGGAATTTAAGTGGCGAACATCATATCGAAGACGATACAGATAAACTTTGTCAGCGTTTAGTGGAAGAGTTAAAAAGTGGTGACGAAGTGGTTATTATGAGTAATGGTAGCTTTAATGGTTTGCATAAACAGCTAATTCAACGGTTAAAAGAAAAATATCATGAGTGAAGTTGAGCGAAAAATAAAAAAACAACCTGTTGCTGTAGCGGTAACGGGGGCATCTGGCATTATTTATGCTTTGAGATTATTAGAGCAATTGTTCAAAGCAGACGAAACCGTTTATTTAATGTTTTCCCAAGCTGGATTGATTGTTTCGGCAATGGAGGAAAACTTACAACTCGGCAGTAAACCTCAAACCATACAAAAACGTCTAGTTGAGAAATTTAATTGTCGTCCCGAGCAATTACAAGTTTTTGGCGAACAGGATTGGTTAGCACCACCTGCTTCGGGTTCTGCAAAGCTCAAAGGCATGGTGATTATTCCTTGCACAACAGGCACGCTAGGAGCAATTGCTGGTGGCGTTAGTAATTGTCTCATTAATCGTAGTGCTGATGTTTGCCTAAAAGAAAAAACGCCACTGATTATGGTGGTCCGAGAAACCCCATTTTCTACAATCCATTTAGAAAATATGCTGAAACTGGCCAATGCAGGGGCGACAATTATGCCAGCAAACCCAGGATTTTATCACAATCCGAGTGATATCATAGGTGTGGTGGATTATATGGTGGCAAGGGTATTAGACCACTTGGGCATTGAGCAAAATTTACTGGCAGAATGGGGAAAGAGTGGTGCAGAATGAATTATTGAATGAATTGTCACTGACGACGCCAGCGATGATGTTTCCGGCTATTTCATTGCTGCTATTGGCGTATACCAATCGCTATTTAACCTTGTCTAATCGAGTGAGAAGTTTATTTGACCACTACAAAGAACATCCAGAAGAAATGGTTTTCTTGCAGATTGCCTCTATGCGTTCTCGTTTAAGTCTTATTCGCTGGATGCAAGTGTCTGGTGTGACGAGTTTGCTGTTGTGCGTTGTGGTGATGTTTTTTATCTTTGTCGGTTTGCCTAGTATGGCACACGTAACATTTGGCATTAGCTTGTTATTGATGATGATTTCATTGGTTTTGTCCGTTATGGAACTGCATGTTTCCAATGAAGCATTAAATATTTTGCTATCTAAAATAGAAGATTACCAAAAGTAATTGAATCAAATAAAATACTGAGAGCATTTAAGGAAAGTCATGACGCAAATTATTCTATTTAACAAGCCATTTCACTGTTTATCACAATTTACTGATAGTGAGGGCAGGGATACTTTGGCAAACTATATCAGTGACAAAGGTTTTTATCCTGCTGGTCGCCTAGATTATGATAGTGAAGGTTTATTAATTTTAACGAATAACGGTAAATTGCAAGCACAAATTGCCAATCCTAAATTTAACAAACCCAAAACCTACCTAGCTCAAGTAGAAGGCAGTATTGATAAAGCCGCCATCAAGGCTTTAAGGGATGGCGTGGTGCTAAAAGATGGCTTAACCCGCCCCGCAATCGTGAAAAAAATATCCCCGCCAAAACTATGGCAAAGAAATCCACCTGTGCGTTACCGAAAAAATATTCCAGAATCCTGGGTGAAAATAACGATTACAGAAGGTCGAAACCGCCAAGTTAGACGCATGCTGGCAAATGTAGGATTTCCGTGTCTGCGTTTAGTCCGTTTGTCTATTGGTGACTGGCATTTGCAGGATTTGCAGCCTGGACAATTTTGTCACTTGAAATAGGTAAGTTAATAAATATCTTTACCTGTAATTTAAGTTATAAAACAAACAATATGAGCTAGTATTTGAAATATAGTAAGACCAATTAATTCTTGTTACGGCGTTACATCGTCTCGCCGTATTACTTATATTGTCTTCGACAATGTGCCTTGTACCAGAAATTAATTGACCTCACTATAACCAACTGAAATTTTAATCTATAATAGGTATAATGAATCCAAAATAACAAGGAGTTAAGTTATGCCCAAATCTCAGTCACCTCAGCTCACCGATTTAAAAGCCATTTTGCACTCCAAACGTGCCAATATTTATTATTTGGAATACTGCCGAGTGATGCAAAAAGACGGACGAGTGCTCTATTTGACCGAATCCGAGCGTGAAAATCTCTATTACAACATTCCGATAGCCAACACCACCTGCATTTTACTAGGCACGGGCACGTCGATTACGCAGGCGGCGATGCGCATGCTTGCCAGTGCAGGGGTGTTAGTCGGCTTTTCGGGTGGTGGCGCGACGCCACTGTTGATGGCAACGGAAATCGAGTGGCTGACTCCACAAAGCGAATACCGCCCCACCGAATACATTCAAGGCTGGTTGTCGTGGTGGTTTGACGATGACAAACGCTTGCAAGTCGCCAAAGCCTTTCAGCATCAGCGTCTCAACTTTATCCGCCACGTTTGGAGTAAGGACAAAGATTTAAAGCAATACGGTTTTGACAGCCACAATGCCCCTATCAGCGACTTATTAGACCAACACCAACACGCCATTGACCGCCAAGCCAACGTCACCCACCTCCTGCAACTCGAAGCCCGTCTCACCAAACAACTCTATAAATTAGCCGCTAGTAACACCAAACAAGCCGGCTTTTCCCGCCAACACGATGCCCAAGACAAAGCCAATACATTCCTTAACCATGGCAACTATTTGGCGTATGGACTGGGGGCGACCACGGCTTGGGTGATGGGAATTCCGCACGGCTTTGCGGTAATGCACGGCAAAACCCGACGTGGCGCGTTGGTGTTTGATATTGCCGATTTGGTCAAAGATGCTTTGATTTTGCCGACTGCGTTTATCTGCGCCAGTGAAAACGTCAGCGAGCAAGATTTTCGCCAAGAGTGTCTAAATAAATTCACCCAACACAAAGCACTAGATATCATGTTCAGCACGGTGAAAAATTCGGCATTGAAAACCGACTGGGGCAAGCCATGTTAGTTACTTTCATTTCTCAATGTCAAAAAAAAGCCCTAAAGCGTACCCGACGCGTGTTAGATGCCTTTGCCAATCGCATCGGTGATGACGTCTGGCAAACGGCAATTACCGAGGAAGGATTGGATGCGGTGAGAAAACTCCTGAGCAAAACTGCGAGTAAATCCACTGCGGTGGCATGCCACCGTGTGCGCTCTCGCCAACGTACAGAGCTGGTCTGGATAGTGGGAAATCGGCGGAAGTTTAACGAATTGGGCGTTGTTCCTGTGAATTATACTGAGAATGAAGTAGATATGTATCAAGATGATTATAGATGGCGAACATTACCCTTAATAAAAGGTGCGGCCGTTATAGCAGCTTTATTTCATGATATGGGCAAGGCAACTAAACTATTTCAAAATAAAATAGACCCAAAGACACAATCTAAAAAAAACTACGAACCTTATCGGCATGAGTGGATTTCCTTAAGGTTGTTTGAGGCCTTTGTTTTATCAAGTAAAGAGGGTGAAGATGTTAGTGATGAAGAATGGATAACACGCTTTGCTGATGGTGATTTTGATAATATTCGTTCTGCGATCAGAGATGATAAAGCAACTGATAACAAAAATCCATTGAAAAGTTTGCCTCCGTTTGCTCAACTTGTCGGTTGGCTGATTTTATCGCATCACAGATTACCTGTTTTTCCACATTGGGAAGATAATCAAACCAATCCTCCTAGCTTTTCAGAAATTGAACTTTGGTTTGATAATAAACTTTCATCGCTTTGGAATTCTCACAAATGCCAAAGCGATGAAGAAAAAGACAGGCTAGATGATAATTGGCAATTTCTCCAGTTGGCTTATCAAAGTAAAAAATGGGCAGGTTTTGCTTGTTTAGCGATTGATAAAGACAAACTGCTCTCACAAATCAAAGGGAAGGAAAGTTTTCTTCATAAAGATTTATTTACCACCCATATTGCACGACTTGCGTTAATGATGTCTGATCATTATGTATCGGCCTTTAATATGAGCGAGACTTATCAAAGGTTAGAAAAATATAAAGATAAGAATTACAAAGTTTTTGCTAATACCGATTATCAAGACGATGAAAAAGTCTATAAACAACAGCTAGACCAACATTTGATTGGCGTAGCAATAGAGGCAGAAAAAATTTGTAATAGACTGCCTAGTTTTAAAAATTCTCTGCCTTCATTGACGGATAATGACTTACTTGACCATATTATTAGTAAAAAAGAAACTGAAAGTAATTCAAATTTAAAACATTTTACATGGCAAAACGATGCTATTAAAACGACAGAAAAAATTGCTAAAAATACCGTGGAACAAGGTTTTTTTGGTATTAACATGGCTTCAACAGGAAAAGGCAAAACAAGAGCCAATGCAAAAATCATGTATGCACTCGGCCAAGAAACAGGACAAATCCGCTTTAATGTGGCGTTAGGATTGCGAACATTAACTTTGCAAACAGGCAAGGAGTTTCAAGAGGATTTAAACATTGCTGATAAAGACATATCTATAGCGGTCGGTGGTATCGCGGTCAAAGAATTATTTGAGAAACAACAAGATAACGCCAATGAGCAAACGGGGCATGGCAGTGAGTCTGCTGACGATATTCTGAATTCAGAATATATGACCGATTATGCAACGGATTATATTGACAAACACCCTTTATACGAATGGACAACCAAACACCATGCACGGGAAAAACACCGTATTAATAAACTTATTCAACCGCCTGTTTTGGTCTGTACCATTGACCATTTAATTCCTGCTACCGAAGGCATACGAGGCGGACAACAAATTGCTCCTATGCTAAGGCTATTAACGAGTGATTTGATTTTAGATGAGCCTGATGACTTTGGTTTAGATGATTTGCCTGCCTTGTGCCGTTTGGTGCATTGGGCAGGGCTACTCGGTCGCCGTGTGTTGTTATCGACTGCTACCATGCCACCGCCTTTGGTGTATGCCTGTTTTGATGCCTACAAAGCAGGTTGGTCACGTTATGCCAAAACTAATTTAGGCGAATGGAACGGTAATATTCAATGCGCTTGGTTTGATGAATTTAATACCAAGGAAGACTTATTTAATGAATTTCAATTAGTTAAAAAATCTCATGCTCAATTTGTTAATAATCGTATCAAAAAATTAGAACAGCAACCAGCTAAACGTAAAGGGAAAATTGTCAATATATGTGAAAGTAAAGAGCAAAGCGTTTATCAAAATATGGCAGATACCATATTTACGAGCATTAATGAACTACATTATAATCATTATATAAGTAGAAAGAATAAAAACGTATCAATAGGTTTGGTGCGTATGGCAAATATTGACCCTATGGTGGCAGTAGCTAAAAACTTGCTAGCGATGGACGCACCCGAAAATACCCATATTCATTATGTGGTCTATCATGGGCGTTATCCACTTGCGATACGCTCCTATATCGAAGAAAAATTGGATTATATTTTAAAAAGAAAAGATAGTGATAGGTTATGGGAAAGTGAAAAGGGCATTGGTGATATAGTCAATAATAGCGATGTAAATAATCATATCTTTGTGGTGCTTGCATCACCCGTGGCAGAAGTTGGGAGAGACCATGATTATGATTGGGCAGTTATTGAACCGTCCTCTATGCGCTCAATTGTGCAAATTGCGGGGCGTGTGTTGCGACATCGTGATATTTGTCCTGAAAAACCAAATATCCATTTGTTAAATAAAAACATAAAGGGATTGCTGGGAGAAAAAATTTGTTTTATAAGACCAGGGTTTGAATCGGGAGATGAACTCAAGGTAATATTAAAAAAAGAAACTGATGATGATTTAAATACTTGGCTTAAGGAAAGTGAAATTGCCAATATCAGTGCTAATGCAAAGATTGAAATACTAACAAGTTTAAAAACCTACAATGGTAAATATGTCTATTTAAGTCAATTAGAGCAAAAGGCTATCTTTAAAAAATTAAATGGCAAATATAAAAATGAAAAAGACAAAAAAAATGATACAACACAATATGTAGAGAGTGCCAAACCATGGTGGAATGAAAATATTCATTGGACAGGTGAATTACAAAATCGGCAAAAATTTAGAAAATCAGCCAAAGATATTATACTTGTACGATATTTAAAATCTGAGCTTGACCCAATTGAATGGAAAGAAAAAGCTGATGATAAATACCATACTGAGCTAGAAGAGATTAAAAGCTGTGATATTGATGCATACCAAGATTTGGCATTGGGTGACCGTGTAAGTTTTTGGTATGACATTGACGAAGAAGAAGTATATTTAGAATTACTTGAAAAATTGAAGCAGTATGATAGCTTAGAAAATATTAGTAAGCATTTTGGTAAAGTTACCATAGCGATTTACGGCAAAAAACCTGATATTGTACAGGCGTTAGAATACCACCCCCAATTTGGATTATATAGAGTAAAAGGATAATAACAAATGAAAGAAAATACATGGCATAACATCATATTGGATTTCTTTGCAAACTCGGTTGCTAAATCTTCTTTGTATAAATCTAGAGTGTACATCAGAGATAAACAAGCTGAATTAAAGTCAGTTACTGACGATAAGAAAAAAAATAAAATTATTAAATTAATTGAAAAGAGGCAAATACAATTTGCAGAAGAAAAAACCACCTCTCCAAAAGCTGAAATCAATGAGTGGATTACAGATACTGCAAGTAAAAATATAGCTATTGGCAAAAGAATTATCAAAGTAACGCACACCTCCAAATTTACTCACAGCTCTGCTAATAATGACGGTTTACTTGTTGATTTTGCTATAAATACAAGTCATCCTTATTTATGTAGTGAATCCATGAATAATCTGACTTGTGATTTAGCTCATAATAATGGGGCATTGGTTACGGTATCAAGATTTTTGGCTTTAACTCATAATAATCAATCAATTTTAGACTCCATACTCAATGATGACTTTAGTTTTTTAAAGGGCTTTTATCACAATAAGGAACAATTAGAATTATGGAAGAATGGATTTAGTGAAATTGTAGAAGAAAGAAGTATTCAATCTTGTGATAAGTTAAAATCATTGTATTTCCCTATTAATAAAGATAATTCACAATATCATCTATTAACCCCTCTTTATGCTACTTCTTTATCTCAGCAAATCTTTGAAGATAGAACAAAGTCAAAATATAGCAAACGTAGCGATAAGTTTTCTATAGAACAAAGTAAGAGAATTGATTTTGTCAATATGGCATATATCAACTTTGGTGGCGAACACGCAAAGAATGTATCTGTACTCAATGCTAATCGAGGTGGTAAAGGCTATGTATTTTCTTGTCAACCTCCTGTATGGAAAGCTCAAGATAATGCCTATCAAAAGCAAGTAAAAATATTCGATAATGGGATTATTCGCTATAGAGCTAAAGAATCAATAGAGTTTTTAACAGAATATATTTCACGCTTTCAAAAGTTAGACATGAGTTTTTCCAAGCCAAACCGCAAAGTATGGCTAGAACAATGGATAAATGAAAGTTTACAAGTGATGACAGACTATGCTGATGAGATAATTTTTTCAAACAATCCTGATTGGAGTGAAAAATTGCCAAATAAGTTTAACCAGAGCTATAAGTATTGGTTAGATCCCTATAGCTTTGATGATAATTTCCAGCAGAATCGAAAACAAGCTAATTGGCAAATAGTTATTAGTAAAGATTTTGCAAGATGGTTAGCAAAGGTTATTAGTTATCATGCTGAAAAAAATAACAAACATTTTAATAATACAGCATGGCTTCAATCTTTGTTTATGGCACTTGCTAACAAGACGTTAAGGGCACATGAGAGCCAAATAAATAGCTTGCAATTTGATTATGTAAACGAGGAATTATCATAATGAGTAAATTTATTTTAATAAAGGGAATAGAGGTTGTTAATGCCAATGCTGTTTCAGGTTTTACATGGGGCTTTCCTTCACCTACTCACTTTTTAGGTTTTGTAAATGCTCTACGGTTAAAACTAAATCCTAATCTAATTACACAAAATGATGTTGCCAATCACATTTATTCAAATATTGCATTAAAAGGTTGTGCTATTTTTAGCCATAAACATCAAATTCATACCTATCAACCCTATACTGATGAAAAACAAATCTATCTTGATGATATTCAATTTAGTCAAAAACGTGGTACAAATTATATGCTTTTTCAAAAAAATAGAGCAGATACACCGCCTGTGATTGAAGAAGCAAAAATGAATATGGCTGTATCTCTATTGATTGAATATGATGGCAGTATTGATAATGATGATACTTTTACCGACCATATCAAAAATGCTTGTTACAAAATGCGATTAGCAGGTGGTAGTATCTTTAACATTGCTGAGGTTAGCCTTTATAATATTGAGAATAAAAATAAAAAAATAATAGCACTGTTAAAACGTCAATTATTACCTTCATTCGTTTTGGTTGATAGAAGTCAAGATTTACAAGTATATTTTCAAGAATTACAAAAAGAAGATAATTCAAAGCAGTTTTATGATGCGTGGTTAGATTGTTGTACGTTGAAACAGAAAGCACGCCCAAAATCTGATTTGATAACTAAATTTATCGAGCAATATACAACAAAACAAATTGATGATAATAGTATATTGGAAAGTTGGGAAAACCACTTAGGAAAGCCTTATCAAAAAGATGCTATCCCTATAAATGTTGTTGATTTTTTTGCTAATGTGAGCCTAGATAATGATACCCAAAATCAGTGGCAACACTACTTACACCCAAATGAAGACAGTGATATAGATTGGGAATATCAGCCCAAGCCATTGAATGGCTATATTGTGCCAGTCATGACAGGATATAAAGCACTATCTGATGTGATAGATGGACGAACAAATGAAAATCCAAAAATTAGCAGTGCTAGAGATAACACAACCCCTATCTGTTTTGTAGAGTCTGTGTATGGTGTAGCAGAATGGCGAAGTGTACATAGACTTTATGAATTATCTGATATTTTAGATAGCCTTTGGCATTATAGTTATGATAATGGTTGGTATTTATGTAGTAATTCAGCAACAACTCAGCAGAACATTTTTTCTGAAAATGGATCTTCAGAAGAAAAATTAGAAGATTGATTTTTTAAACACTACAACAAGGAGACTTAATTATGTCTATTATTCAAACGGCTATTGAAAAAAATAAAGCATTAAAAGATTTACCCAATATATTGTCTTTTACTCGTAATATCGAACCATCTGATGGCTTGATGTATTCAGGAAAGTGGGAGAATATTGGTAAAGATAATGATGAGTTAGCAGTTAAGATTAAAAATAACGCCATTGATATCGAGATTAACGGACAACAAGAAACCGTAAATTTTAATGTAGTAACTAACCGACAAAACAAATGGAAAAAAATCAAACTGTCAAGTAGAAAAAATTTAGGCACTAAAAGTCATTCTAGTTCTACTCCGAAAGACCATAGAGAAGGTAATCCTGTCGAAGGAGACAAAGCCTCTTTATACGATGGTCATGACACATTAAAAGTAAGCTTTATGTTGAAAATTTTAGGCAATGTTGGCGAACCTACTGCTTGTAATGAACCAGAATATGCAGAGCTTTTAATAAATAGATACAACTGGATAAAAGAACAAAATGGTTTGCATGAATTAGCAAAAAGATATGCTTACAATATTGCAAATGCACGATTTTTATTCCGTAATCGTGTTAATTCTGAACAAATTAAAGTGATTGTAGGGTTTGATAATGAATGTCTTGAATTTAATGCTTATGATTTTTCGGTAAAAGATTTTGAAAAAAATAACGATAACCCTGTTTTGAAACAACTAACAGGGTGGATAGAACAAGGATTAAATAAAGATGATGGCTTTGCTTTATTAGCAGTTACAGCTTATGCTCAAATGGGTAATCGTTCACAAGTGTATCCTTCGCAAGAAATGAATACTAATGAAAAACGGAAAACCTTATTTGAACTTGAAGGTTGTGCAGGTATTCATGATGTGAAATTAGGCAATGCAATTCGCACTATTGATACTTGGTATATTGATGAAAAAAATAAATATAATCATATTCCATTTGCCATTGAGCCTTTTGGTGCTGCTGTGCAAAAAGGAGATGCCACAAGAGATGGTAATAGTACTGACTTATATACCTACCTTAAAAAACTTACTGTAGAAAAATCAAAGGATAGCTATGATGAAAATGATCTATTCTTTGTGGCTAACTTAATTAGAGGGGGTTTATTTCAAGGGAAGGGACTTAAATGAAATACTACCAAGAAATAACCATACTGCCTGACCCTGAAATCAATGCTTACTTCATTTGGCAAAAGCTCTACACTCAATTGCACATTGCCCTTGCTGATATTAAAAATCAGCAGGGAATTGATAGCATCGGTGTGAGTTTTCCTGAGTATTGCTATCGGGACAAAACAGAAAATGACAAGGGCTTTGCTAAACTGGGAAATAAATTGCGAGTGTTCGCTCTTAACGAAAAAGACCTGAAAATGCTCAATCTCACTCAATGGCTTGAGCGTTTAACGGACTACGTGCATATCAAAGGAATAAAAGCCGTACCTGAGGAGGTAGGTTATGTTGTTGTTTCGCGCTACCGCTATAAAAATGTAAATAAGCAGGCTGAACGTTTTGCGGAATTTAAGAAAATTAGTCTAGATCAGGCAAATCAGCATTGTCAGCAATATAAGCAAGAAAGCCATAAAAATTATCCTTTTATTAACTTAAAAAGTATTGAGAATGAGTATGACTTTAAGCTATCTATAAAACAGACTGTTGTGGATAGTATGGTCATGGGGGAGTTCAATACTTATGGCTTAAACACTAATGCAACTCAAGTAACTGTTCCTCATTGGTAATCAAAGTCATCAATTAACCAAAATAAAGAGATAAATATATATTTTTACCCTTTATTTTTATGATCTTTAACAATTCGTATATTATCAATGTGTTGCAATAAGCTAATTTTTTAATGGTAAAAAGGGTAAATCGCATTTACTTGCTTGTTGCAACACATGTTTTTGAGTGTATAATCCAGTTCAATACCGCATAGGTAGTTTAGAAAATTCATTTACTGCTTCTTTTTTAGCATTTTTTGTTCAATACCGCATAGGTAGTTTAGAAAAAACCTTAAAACCAGGTTCGTTGTGTCACATTGTTCAATACCGCATAGGTAGTTTAGAAAAGTACCTGTCTTTGCACTTTGTACCTTTTTTGGTTCAATACCGCATAGGTAGTTTAGAAATAGATGATTATTACGCTGACCTCGCTCAAAAAGTTCAATACCGCATAGGTAGTTTAGAAAATCATCGTGGTTAAACCAGACTTTGATAGCTGGTTCAATACCGCATAGGTAGTTTAGAAAAGCGTTCTAAATAGACCGCTACGGGCTAATTGGTTCAATACCGCATAGGTAGTTTAGAAATTTAGCTTTGGTGTACTGTGTTTCGTTCATATGTTCAATACCGCATAGGTAGTTTAGAAATGATTACGATGTGCGATTATTTCCTGAAGCACGTTCAATACCGCATAGGTAGTTTAGAAAACGGGAAACGGGCGGTTGTCGTCGAAATAAATGTTCAATACCGCATAGGTAGTTTAGAAAGAGCGAATGACAAAACCGCCGCCGCAATGTTCGTTCAATACCGCATAGGTAGTTTAGAAAGTTGCTGTACCGTGGTTAGCTTTGGGGTGGTAGTTCAATACCGCATAGGTAGTTTAGAAAACAAAGCCCTGATTTTCCCCAACATCGGACGTGTTCAATACCGCATAGGTAGTTTAGAAAACCTCCATATTAATCTTTTGCAACGCCATTCTGTTCAATACCGCATAGGTAGTTTAGAAATGCCTCAACTTCAAAACTTACCACGCTTTCTCGTTCAATACCGCATAGGTAGTTTAGAAATGAACCCTTGCTTTGCCGAATGGATGATGAATGTTCAATACCGCATAGGTAGTTTAGAAAATATCCATATCTAGCAATTTGCCGTCTTTTGCGTTCAATACCGCATAGGTAGTTTAGAAAAATTACCACCGCTTGGTCCGCTGAGTCTAGCTGTTCAATACCGCATAGGTAGTTTAGAAAAGCTTCAGGCATCAGCAGGTATTCTTTGTGAAGTTCAATACCGCATAGGTAGTTTAGAAAAGCTTGACTGGGTGGCAGAAGCGACAGCAGCGGTTCAATACCGCATAGGTAGTTTAGAAAATAATCACTACCATGATAAGCAATAAGCACAGGTTCAATACCGCATAGGTAGTTTAGAAAAAAAACGGCTTATCGAAGAAATGACTAATCTTGTTCAATACCGCATAGGTAGTTTAGAAAACCATGATAGTTATCAGGTTTGTTTAAAACGTGTTCAATACCGCATAGGTAGTTTAGAAAAAATCTAGAGCTATTTTTTTGGTGTCGTCAAAGTTCAATACCGCATAGGTAGTTTAGAAATGTGCATATCCAGCAGCCCATCTGAGGCAGATGTTCAATACCGCATAGGTAGTTTAGAAATTACGAGGCGGCGAATACATTAGAGTCTGCACGTTCAATACCGCATAGGTAGTTTAGAAATCCCAAATCGCGTAAATCAACGCATTTGAAAGGTTCAATACCGCATAGGTAGTTTAGAAAATTAAACGCAACTTGGCCATCGACAACTGACAGTTCAATACCGCATAGGTAGTTTAGAAATGATTGGTGTATAGTTAAAAAGGCTTGGGCAAGTTCAATACCGCATAGGTAGTTTAGAAATTTGATTTTGTGCTTGAGGTATTCAGTTAACAGTTCAATACCGCATAGGTAGTTTAGAAATTGTTTTCGTCATGCTGAACTGCAGTAATCGAGTTCAATACCGCATAGGTAGTTTAGAAATGAGCGAAAAAGAAGAACATGAAATGCTTGCTGTTCAATACCGCATAGGTAGTTTAGAAAACAGCATTCAGCTTCAATAACTAATTTGTGACGTTCAATACCGCATAGGTAGTTTAGAAAAAACGTCCTGAAAACGCTGTGCTTTTTCGCTCGTTCAATACCGCATAGGTAGTTTAGAAACGACCGTTGCGGAGATGAAAAGACGAGCTGAAGTTCAATACCGCATAGGTAGTTTAGAAATGATATTTACACAGCTTGTCTTACAGCATAGCGTTCAATACCGCATAGGTAGTTTAGAAATTGTTCTGCGATGCTATCAGCTAATTGTTTTAGTTCAATACCGCATAGGTAGTTTAGAAACAACACTTTTTTACACTCGTCATCGTTTGCGAGTTCAATACCGCATAGGTAGTTTAGAAATGCTGATGTTGTCCCTGCAATAATCAATTCACGTTCAATACCGCATAGGTAGTTTAGAAAAAATTAGGCATGCTTTAATTTTACTTTTCATTGTTCAATACCGCATAGGTAGTTTAGAAAGTATACTCGAATCCACGCGTCGTCTAACATGTGTTCAATACCGCATAGGTAGTTTAGAAAGTATTCATCGGCTGCTGACTCTGCCAAAAAGTGTTCAATACCGCATAGGTAGTTTAGAAATTGGGCGTGTGATACTGCCAGCGTTGATGATGGTTCAATACCGCATAGGTAGTTTAGAAAATTTCAAGGATTTAGCATGATACTTAGTGATTGTTCAATACCGCATAGGTAGTTTAGAAAACATGAATATAAACGCCAATTAGTGAATTGGAGTTCAATACCGCATAGGTAGTTTAGAAAGCAGAAAAAGCGGTAAGACGTTATGTAAAAGTGTTCAATACCGCATAGGTAGTTTAGAAAGCTTCGTCAACCACCCAGCCGTCATCTGTTAAGTTCAATACCGCATAGGTAGTTTAGAAATCGCGGCACCGTCAAACGCAAGTACACCGCGTGTTCAATACCGCATAGGTAGTTTAGAAACTTATCAAACTTGTAACCAGCGGCCCCTTTTTTGTTCAATACCGCATAGGTAGTTTAGAAATCCCCGATTTCAGCTAGTGATAACACGGTTGGGTTCAATACCGCATAGGTAGTTTAGAAATCGCTCTGCAAAAAAGTCATAATCTTTTTGATGTTCAATACCGCATAGGTAGTTTAGAAAGTTGCATAGCTGCACATAAAAGGTCTCATTGAGTTCAATACCGCATAGGTAGTTTAGAAAAGCGACAAGCACGGTTGCCACAGCTGGTGTATGTTCAATACCGCATAGGTAGTTTAGAAACAGCTATAGCACACGATGAAGTGCCTTTAGGGGTTCAATACCGCATAGGTAGTTTAGAAACCCAAGCAATCTTTGCCAGTGACTTACCCAGCGTTCAATACCGCATAGGTAGTTTAGAAACCACGCTTCGCTAATTTTTGTCGCTAGGTCAAGTTCAATACCGCATAGGTAGTTTAGAAACGATTAAAGTATAAAAGCTACCTAAGCCGCCAGTTCAATACCGCATAGGTAGTTTAGAAAATTTTTGAATTGATGTGCAGTAGCTGACAGTAGTTCAATACCGCATAGGTAGTTTAGAAACAACACGGGCAAACCCTTATCAAACGCGGTTAGTTCAATACCGCATAGGTGGTTTAGAAATAGCTGCCAGCTAACTCGACGCTTTTCATCGAGTTCGCCGTCGTTTAGGTGATTTAGAAATATGGTGTTGTGTTAGTTATCAATAAGTTAAAAAATATTCTTTTTTCTGGTGTAATGGACATTTTTAATGGTAAAAAAGCTTGTAAGGCTTATCATTATTAGCTTTACGAGTATTGAAAGGTTATGAATAAAAAAAGTGCTTTTAC
>PDWI01002098.1_pt1 | contig 30613 bp, 26 predicted proteins | sample 1430891 | NCBI WGS metagenome assembly PDWI01 (sample SAMN01162508, study PRJNA174530) | Oral metagenome, whole genome shotgun sequencing project. | biome: Marine environment; feature: Marine mammal; material: Swab sample of the gingival sulcus; isolation source: swab sample of gingival sulcus... | reverse complement strand
CGCACCAGCAGAGCTGTTTTGCAGCTTGTTCAGCCAGGTTACGGTCTGGATAAAATTTTTATGGAATGTCTGCCCGCTTTTGATTTCAATGGGAAGCAGAGAGGTCCCTCTATCCACAACCAGATCGACCTCATGTCCATGCTGGTCTCGCCAGAAATAGAGGGGAGCCTGCCTGCCATGATGATGAAACCTTTTTTTCAGTTCTGCAATCACCCAGTTTTCAAAGATGGAACCGATCAGGGGATAGGTGACAAGCTGATCTGGCGAAGTGATTCGCAAGAGATAACACAACAATCCCGTGTCCGTAAAATACAGTTTTGGGGATTTGATGATCCGTTTGTTAAAATTTTTGTAGTGGGGTTCCAGAAGGAAGCAGATATAGGATGCCTGCAAGACACTGAGCCATGATTTTGCCGTGGGTTGTGAGATACCGGCATCCGAGGCCAGGCTGTCGTAATTGATTAACTGCCCAACCCTGCCGGCACAAAGCCGGACAAAACGGTCAAATGTGGCAAGATCACCAATATTCAGAAGCATACGGACATCGCGTTCCACATAGGTGCGATAGTAGTCCTCCAGCCATTCGGTGGGATGTAGTTTTTCATCAAATATCCTTGGATAACCGCCAAAAAACAAGGAGGTATATAGATCTTCCGGCTGTTCATCAGGGGGAAGCTCCTCTTTTTCCAGCGGAAACAGCTCGATAATCCGCGTTCTTCCCGCCAATGATTGGGAAATTTTTTCATGCAGCAATAAATTATTGGAACCGGTCAGAACAAACTTTCTTACATCTTGAGGGTCGTCGAGTATCTCCTGGAGATAAGACAAGAGTTCCGGTACTTTTTGTACCTCATCAAAAACAGAGGATGAGATGGATTTCAGAAACGATTTTGGATCCAGCAGCACGCGGGAACGAAGCTCCGGAGACTCAAAGCTAAAATAGTCAAAATCCGGAAACAGTTTTTTACTCACCGTTGTTTTCCCGGATTGCCTCGGCCCCATAATGGTAATACAACGATATCTGGATCGAATATGGCCGATATATTTTTCTGCTTTCCTTGTATACATAATGGAAAAGTATAGTTGCACGCATGAATATTGTCAATTCAAAATTAAATTTTGGATTGACAATATTTGCGCAACAGAAACAGACATTATCTACAACAATGGATCTCCTAAAAAATCATCAATCCCGTCTGATATGCCCCCCCTCCTCCATTACAAAGCTAGTGAGAGTATAATAATAACAAGCGGCAATGACCATCCATTTCAGAGAGTTATTTTCGGCATAGAGGGTTCCCAGAGTACCAATACAGGGGATAGAAAAAAAGAGGGCAAAGACAAAAGCAAGATGATCAGGCTGCCGGTAAAATTGAAATCTTCCATCCTGGGTATCTTGGCTCTCAGGACATTTTTTATGCAGGTTCTTTGAAAGGGGGGTGGACATATTTATCAACAGACATTTGTTGATATGTATCCTAAGGCTGCTTTTGCAAAGCGTTATACACCAAAACGCTGCTTATACAGCAGATCTTCTCAATGACAAAGTATTTCCCTTTTTCATTGAAAATGAGCTTCTTCTTTTAAGAATACTGACAGACCATGGAACAGAATATTGTGGTAAGGTTGAGCACCATGATTTTCAGCTTTATCTTGTTGTAAATGATATTTTTTCATACGAAAACAAAAGCTCGTTCTCCACAGACAAACGGGATGTGTGAACGATTTCATAAAACGATCCTTCAAGAATTTTAAAACTTATCTTTGCAGACCGAAAGGTATTTCTTTTGTAAATCCTCTATATTTGAGTATGGCAAGCTCTTTTTCTATATCAAAATTAACAAGGGTGATACCATTTACTGTTTCTCCTTTGTTTAAACGAAATCGAATAACAGGATTAGTGGTAATGTCTTCCAAAATTATGAATTTATTCTTTACGATTGAAGTCAACATTAAGCAGCTTTCCAGATATTTTTCTGGATTTTTTTTGCAATTTTTCAGTTCTTTCGAGAGTGTTGCTGATAATTCTCCTGATTCGTATTTTTTAAAAAATTCCTCAACACTCTTGTTATTAATTTTTTTTAAATTTTTTAGGCTTTTAAGTAATTCAATATTTTTAATATGTGCTACACTTAGTTGATCATAATATTCAAAGGTGACGGGGTTCCTTTTCTGCTTTTTTTCTACTATATCTACATCGCCATTATCCATATTAATTTGAACTTCAGGATTCACATTGTCTGCTGAAATTTCTTTTTTGCACATAACTTTATTACCTATACTGATGACCTCCAAATATGGGTTAATAATTGGTTCAATATCTGTGATCTTGTTGTTTTTTAAGTTAATAGACTGTATCGGCATGCCTTTTAAAGGGGATAGATCTGATATTTGACAACCATATAAGTCTATTTTTTCAAGCTTCATGCCTTTTAGTGGAGAAAGACTTAATATCCAATGATCAGAAAAATCTATCCCCCAGAGAGAAGCGCCTTGGAGTTCAGAAAGATCTAAAGGTTTTATTCTCCACCCGTGAAACCATAAAAACATAGCTCCATTTTTTTTCTTGCCTAAATGAAAGCTGACATCCATTGCCTTTAGTTTTTTTTCCAGAGCAATAAATTCATTATTAGCAAAAAAATATCTTGTCAAGAAAGCAGTAAAAAAAATTGCCGTTATCAATAGTATTAAGTTCTTTTTTTTTATAAGAGACATTGTTGTTTATATTTCAATAATTGATTGGATATAATGTCAGGGAATATTTTGCCTCAAATTACATAGCCTAAAGAATCTCAAAAGTTGAGGAAGTAATTTCACTTCAAAACATCCCATTCCGTTTTATCAGAAGCTGGTTCGATTATCCTTTCTGAATTCATTTCGCTGATAACGAGCAGCGTTGCATACATTCTCGGCCTCTACATCAGGTACCACGTTGCGTGTCTCCTCGACTGAACCTCGAATCAGTTTCCCCAGATGATCCTGGATCTGATTTTCGTTTATCTTAATGATTTTAACAGATACAACTTCCGCTAGGCAAGGGCTGTAACACCGGGAAGATCCTTCCCCTCGAGCAGGCGCAGAAAGGCGCCGCCTCCGGTTGACATATACGAGATATTTCTCTCTTCTCCGGCCTTTTTGACCGCGGCGTTGGAATCACCTCCGCCAACAATGGTCAGGGCATGGGAAGAGGCAATGGCCTGACAAAGGGCCATCGTTCCTCTGGCGTAGGCATCCATCTCAAAGGCCCCCACAGGTCCGTTCCAGACAATGGTTTTTACCCCTTCGAGGGCCTCCCTGAAGTACAGGCTGGAGGCCGGGCCGATATCGAGAGCCATCCACTCGGCTGGAACGTCACTTGCGGTAACAATCTTGGTGACCGCATCAGGCGAAAAGGCGTCTGCGACAACAAAATCGACCGGAAGATAGATCGTTACACCCTTTTCTTTGGCTGCAGCAAGCAAACCTCTGGCATCTTCCAAGAGGTCGTCTTCTGTCTTCGAAGCCCCAAGGGCAAAGCCCATGCCTTTGAGAAAGGTGTTGGCCATAGCCCCGCCAATAATCATCTTGTCGACCCGATCAAGCATATTGACAAGGGCACCCAGTTTTGAGGAGACCTTGGCCCCGCCAACGATTGCCACAAGAGGTCTTGCCGGATCATCGACGGCTTTATGGAAATATTCAAGCTCAGTACGCAGCAGAAACCCGGCAGCCTTTTCGGTAAAATGGGCAACAACTCCTGCAACAGAGGCATGGGCCCTGTGTGATACGGCAAAGGCATCGTTGACATAAATATCGGCAAGTCTGCCCAGTTGCGCAGAAAATTCCGGATCGTTTTCTGTTTCGCCCTTATGAAAACGGAGGTTTTCCAAAAGAACAATCTCAGCAGCCGCCGTCCCGCGGACAAAGGCCTCGGTTTCAGGGCCAACACAATCCGCTGCCAGGTGCACCGGCACCTCCAAGAGAGAGGCCAGGCGTTGTGCCACCGGAGCCAGGCTGAGGTCTTCAACCCGTTGCCCCTTTGGCCGACCCAGATGTGAACAAATCACAAGCTTGCCCTGTTCTTTGAGGATATGTTTGATGGTAGGCAGCACCATACGAACACGTATGTCGTCGGTGATGTTTTGCCTCTCGTCCATCGGGACATTAAAATCGGCACGCAGCAGGACCGTTTTTCCGGAAAACGCTATATCAAGGATTGATTGTGTCATTATGTGTTTGATCCTTTTGTTGTCTGTTAAAATATTGGTTCGTTAAACAGGAGGGCACCTTGCAGGACATGAGGCCCATCGTTTTTTTGGGTGTAAACCAGAAAACGATGAAAATCTGTAAAGACAAGAGAGATCACAGAAAAGGGCAGGAGGAAAAAGACCGTTTAACCAGCCCCGGAGGATTGACTCTCCATCGGCAAAGAGCATGCAAAGATAAACGCGTCGTCAGCTGGTTGCCTGTAGTATCCTCGTCGTTCACCAACCTTAAAAAAACCATACCTTCTGTAAAAATTCAAGGCGGCATGGTTTTTTGCACGGACCTCCAGAAAAAGCTTTTTCACCGACTTCTCGCCGAGTATAGCCAGAAGAGTCAGCAATAGCGAACCACCAATACCACAACGGCGATACCTTCGATCAACGGCAATTCGCAGCAGTTCGGCTTCGGGGACAAGATAGCTGCAGGCACACCAACCGACAACTTCCTGGCCGTTTGTTTCCAGAGAAGAGAGAGTCGCGACCAGTTGTATCCCACGCGGTCTGAGCAACTCCTGTCTGAGCGAAGAGACAGACCAGAAGGGGGCGCTATCTCCCTCAAGGGAGGCAAGGTCTTCGACATCACTCTCCTGCATTTCTCTGATATCCAACAAGGCTATTAGAGCATCTCACTGCGAACGTGTTCGGTCAGGTCGGCGAGCATATTGGAATAACTCCCCAATTCATTGTCATACCAGCCATAAATGACGGTTTGTGTCACCGGAATATTCAAAATGGAGTCTCCACCATTCACAGAGGCATCGGCACCCATTCCGGCAAGATCGATCCGAATATTGGCGGTTCTTGTATGCGTTTCCGACCCCTCGATAATGGCTGCGGCCCTGGGGGTTCCAATGATATCTGATGAGACGTTCTGTTGGCTGGAAAAAAGCAGATAAGGGTTGTTTGCGGCATAATCCTGATAGATTGTGTTGATAGCATTTCGCTTCAGAGGCTTGTCGAAGTCATCCTGCAGGTTCAACACCAGGATAATCAGAGAACCGGTGGAGGTCGGAATGCGCACCGACTCGGCCATAAAACCGATACCAGCCATTTCCGGGATAACCAGCGACAGCGCCTTGGCCGCGCCGGTCGTCGTCAGGATGATATTATTGAGTATCGAACGGTTTTTACGCAGATCCGTGGCACCTCCCTTGGGCAACCGATCGAGAACCTGCTGGCTGCCGGTCGCCGCATGCACCGTAACCATCGAGGCACTGAGTATCTTGCCGGCACCAATTTTTTCCATAATTGGTTTGATCATATACGAGAGACAGGTTGTCGTACACGAGGCCGCCGATATCAGGGAATGCTGGTTGGATTCATAGATGTCTTCGTTGATTCCCATAACGGTGGTAACCGCATCTTCGGGCATCTCAAGCCCCTTTGAACGTATTTTGAAGGGTGCGGAAAGGATCACCTTCTCAGCGCCGGCCTGAATATGCCCCCGGAGAGCGCCCTTGTCACTACTCGGATCGGTGGTTGGGTCTGTAAAGGCGCCGGTTGTATCAACAACCAGCCTGACCCCGTTTTCCCGCCAGGAGATCTGTTTGGGGTCTCGATGGGAGCGCAGGATGGTTACCCGGACACCATCGACAGTCATCGTGCCTTTGGCATCATCGATGTTCTCTATCATCCGTGGGCAGCTCTGTCCGTAAAGATAGGCGCCAAGCCGTCCATAGGTGGAATCGCGATCAATCATAGCCGCAAGATCATCGAGGCTTGAACCGACGTTACGCCCTATATTCACCACGATCTCAGAAAAACTTTTTCTGGCTACCTGCTGCCACAGAGAAAGCTTACCGATCCTCCCCAGCCCGTTGATGCCCAATTTCATGGCGACATGTCTCCCTTCCATTTACCAGGACTGGAATTTTGCAAAACCATCCTCGCCTGGTATTTGCTTCAACAATGCCTCTGCGTTGTCCATCCACACCTTGAATAATAATGATAACATTTGTTATCCTTTTTGGCCATATTAACCCAAGCAAAAACAACAGAAAAACTGCCTGAGGTGGCTTATATCTCCCTGAAATTGCTTTAAGTAAAGCCTCCTGCAGGTCTTGTTCGATACGACAAAAATGTTTCTATGCTTTTTACCAGCCCCCTGATTCGCGGAACCTTGATTCGACGCTACAAGCGCTTCCTCGCAGAGGTCGAACTCGAAGACGGGCAGCACATTACGGCCCACTGTCCGAATACCGGCAGTATGCTGACCTGCTCGAGCCCGGGAAGCGAGATCGCCCTGTCAACCTCGGCGAACCCAAAGCGAAAATACCGGCACACCCTGGAAATGGTGATGGACAACACATTCTGGGTTGGGGTCAATACCGGTCTCAGTAACAGGCTGGTCGAAGAGGCCCTGCTGGCTGGCAGGATAGATGAATTCCCAACGGTGGCCTCTGTCACTCGTGAGGTGAAGACCTCCACACATGCACGGCTTGACCTCAAGGTCGAAACAGATTCTGGGGAGGTGTATATGGAGGTCAAAAACTGCTCCTTTGCCCAGAAAGGGGTAGCCATGTTCCCCGACGCAGTAACCGCCCGGGGCACCAAGCATCTCAAGGAGCTGATCCGCCTGCAGGCTGAAGGAAAAAGGAGTGCTCTTTTTTTCCTTGTTCAGCGGGAGGATGCCAACCGCTTTGCCCCCGCATCAGATATTGACCCTCTGTACAGTAAAACCCTTGCCCAGGCAAAAGAGAGGGGCGTGAGCATCCTGGCCTATCAGGCCCGTGTCAGCCCTGAAAGGATAGAGGTTGTCCGGGCCCTGCCTGTTGGCATGGAACATTGTTGATTGATCCAGCTTTCCTTATCTCTGACAAACGGGACAAAAATAGCTGGCCCTTCCCGCAAGCCTTGTTTTTTCGAGGATAGAGTCGCAACGGGGGCAGGGACTGCCATCCCTGCCATAAACCGTAAAGTTGAGCTGGAAATAGCCCTGGCCTTGTGAGGCGTTGAGAAAATCGCTGATCGTCGAGCCCCCGCAGGCAATGGCATGCGTCAAGACCTCCCTGATGGCCAAAACCAGCCTATGCCACTGCTTTTTCGTGATCGTATTGACGGCCTTATCCGGACGCAAACCGGCGAGAAAAAGGCTCTCACTGGCGTAGATATTGCCAATACCAACGACCACCTGTGTATCCATGATAAAGGGCTTGACGGCGATCTTTCTTTTTCGGGCACATTTTTTCAGATACGAACCTGAAAAATCCTCAGAAAAAGGTTCTGGCCCGCAGGTGCGAAAAACAGTATTTTCCCGCTCTGGCGCCTCTTTGTGAGAGAGTATCTGAATGGAACCGAATCTTCGCATATCATGGTAACGGAGCTGGCGGGCATCATCAAGTGTCCACTGGATATGGTCGTGCTGTCGTAACGGCGCCCCTGCCGGGAAAACACCCAGATTTCCTGTCATGCCCAGGTGAACGATAAGCATGGCCCCCGAACGCAGATGTATCTCTATATACTTTGCCCTCCTCTCCACAGCACAGATTTCCTGATCGAGCAGCTCATCTCTGAGCTTTTCGATCTCAACCGGCAGGCGGAGTCGTTTCTGGTCGTAATCTATCCGCCGGATGGATCGACCAATGAGCAGTGGGCGCAGCCCCTGTGTGATGACTTCAACCTCGGGAAGTTCAGGCATGGTTTGAGCAAAGACAGGGGTACAAAGGGCGGGCTGCCCCTCTTGTCGGTATCGACATACTGTGGTATCCTCCTCCGGAACTATGCGATAGAGGAAATATACAATCTTTCTGAGAACGGTTTTCTATGATACATTTTAGTGACTTAACAACGTACGATATCGTGGTTCTGGGAATTATCGCCCTTCTGATCGCCCGGGGGCTGTGGCTTGGCATGCTCAAGCAGGTCACCGGCCTTTTGGCCCTGTATTTTGCATACTTTATTGCCAGCAGATATTCGACGCTGCTCACTCCTCTGCTGAGCGATTTTTCAGACAATCCGAAGGTGGTTTTCATTACCAGCTGCATCATCTCCTTCGTGGTAACCTATGTCGCCATTATGCTGATTGGCAAGGGGTTGAGCTATGTCCTGAAGCTGACCATAACCTCCTGGTTTGACCGCATTCTCGGTGGCCTGGTGGGCTTTGCCAAGGCCGCCATCCTGGTCGTGGTGATACATATGATCATCGGGGCCTTCCTCACCCCGGAAAACCAGATGCTCAGAGACTGCGTGACCTGCAATGCCCTGAACCAGGCCTGCGATTTTACCCGCTCAATGATAAGCGATGAAGAGGCGAGAAAGGCCTTTGTTCAGCAAAAACCGGCCATAGCTCTCGATGCCGTAAAAGGTGTTCTCACGCCCCCCACTCAGGGCAAGAAGGATACCGTTGAAGAAACCTCTCCCCGTCAGGGAGCTCAGCCCGTTTCTGAATAAACTCCCTAGCCCTGGCTCCGTTTAAAGCTCGTCAAGGAGCTGTTGTCTGTGCCGCTGCACAAAGGTTTTGAGATCCTCCCGCCAGTCAACAAATTCCGAAAGATTCCTCTCTTTGAGAACCCGGTTCTCCAGGATCGAATTCGCCGGCCTGCAGGCAGCGGTTGGATACTCCTCGGTGGTACAGGGGCGCAACGAGTGCGCAACCTCCATCTGTTCAAGAAAATAGACCGCCGCCTCATACCAGCTCGAATACCCCTCAGCCGTCGTATGGACGATTCCGACGAGATCTGTTGCCAGCAGCCTCTTGATCTGTCGTGCCAGCGTGTGCGACCAGGTAAGCGAGCCAAACTGGTCGTTGACCACCTTGATCTCTTTTCCAGGGTTGTTGACCGCCAGACGCAGCATGGTCTTCAAAAAATTCGGGCCATTTGCCGAATAGAGCCATGCCGTGCGCAGTATAAGGGAGTTGCGGCAGTTCTTTTTCACCAGCTGTTCCCCGGCCAACTTGCTTCTGCCGTATTGGGAGAGTGGATTTGTGCTGTCTGTTTCCAGATAGGGTGAAGGTGGAAGCCGTCGGCCGTCAAAGACATAGTCCGTTGAGATATGCACAAGCCGGCTGCCGAGCCTGGCTGCGATTTGGGCCAGATTTCCGGCGCCTTCGGCGTTGACCTTCCAGGAGAGCTCGAGATCGGACTCACAGCCGTCGACCGCCGTATAGGCGGCACAGTTGATAATGACCTCGGGGTTTATCCTGCCAAGAATTTTCTCAGACGACTCCAACTGGGTAATGTCGATTTTCGGCATATCGCAGCAGTACACCTCGCTCTCTTCGGCAAGGACGTGGTTGCAGTCAACCCCCAGTTGGCCTCCTGCTCCAACTATCGCAATTTTCATAGGTGATCCTTTTGTTTCTCTTCCTCGATAAAGGCTGAGAGATACTGTCCGTACTGGTTTTTCAATAACTCGACGGCGAGCTCCTTGAGCTGTTGTACGTCGATATATCCCAGTTTATAGGCAATTTCTTCAATACAGGCTATTTTTAAGCCCTGACGTTCCTGCACCGCCTGCACATAACTTGAGGCCTGCTGCAGGGACTCATGAGTCCCTGTATCCAGCCAGCAAAATCCTCTGCCAAGGGGCTCGACCCGCAGCTTGCCGCGCCTGAGGTATTCATTATTTATATCTGTTATCTCCAGCTCACCACGGGGAGAAGGGCGCACCGCCTCTGCGATCTTGATCACCTCATTATCATAAAAGTACAGGCCGGGCACCGCGTATTTGGATTTTGGCCTGACCGGTTTTTCTTCTATGCCCAGGACATTTTTTTCCTGGTCAAATTCGACGACACCGTAACGCTCAGGGTCTTTCACCAGATAGCCGAAGATAAGACCACCATCGGTCAGCCGGGCACTGTCTCTGAGGATGTTTGAAAAGCCCGGACCAAAAAAGATGTTATCGCCGAGAATAAGGGCAACCGAGTCCCTGCCGATGAAGTCCTTGCCAATGAGAAAGGCCTGGGCAAGCCCTTCGGGTCTGGGCTGCACTGCATAGGAGATGGAAAGCCCCAGCTGTGAACCATCGCCGAACAACTCTTCAAACCCGGGAAGATCACGGGGAGTCGATATAATCAGGATGTCTCTGATCCCGGCCAGCATAAGCACCGACAGCGGATAGTAGACCATCGGCTTGTCATAGACCGGTATCAGCTGCTTACTGGTGACCTTGGTCAGGGGGTAGAGACGTGTGCCGGAGCCTCCGGCGAGGATTATACCTTTCATAGGGCAGATAAATAGAGTATTTTATTAGGTCTGATCCGAATCTGTCCCAACGAACTCAGAGATGGAATACCCCTCTTGAGAAAAGGTCTTATTTCTGCCTGATGAACAGATACAGATTTCAGGAGTCTTGCAACCAAACACTGTCGATCCTACTCCACAACCAACACGATCCACACTATAACGAAGCCCGCGGTAAAAGGAAAAGAAAAAATGTGTGCCTCTCGTCTTGACTGTTTTCAGGCCTGCGATGTTCGCGGCAGGGTTCCCGAAGATCTTGACCTCGAACTTGCCCAGAAGATAGGACGGGCTTTCGCTGCCGTCTGCGACTTGAGCAAGGTGGTTGTCGGCCGGGATATCCGACTGACCAGTGAGGCCCTCTCCCGGGCCCTTATCGAAGGCCTCTGCGACATGGGCTGTGATGTTTATGACATTGGTCTAGGAGGGACAGAAGAGATGTACCATGCCGTGTTTTCCCTCTCAGACCAGGGGGTTGACGGTGGAGTTATGGTCACGGCCAGCCATAACCCGGCGGCATACAATGGCATGAAATTTGTAACAGCGGACGCCTGCCCGGTCACCTGGACATCCGGGTTGCAGGCAATGGAGGAGATGATCGTCAAAGACATCTTTCCTCCGCTTGCCGGGCGGCGTGGTATATGCCGTGTCTGCGACACTCGAGCTGCCTATATTGAGCGGATCCTCAACAGTGTGGAGACCAGCACCTATACACCACTCAAGATTGTTGTCAACAGTGGAAACGGGTGTGCCGGGCCGGTTATAGACCATTTTGAAGCCCATCTGCCGTTTACCTTTATCAAGCTGCTGCACGAGCCGGACGGCCGTTTTCCCCATGGTGTACCCAACCCCCTTCTCCTTGACAATCGGGAGCTGACCACACAGGCGGTACGGGAGCATGATGCCGATCTTGGTATTGCCTGGGATGGGGATTTTGACCGCTGTTTTTTCTGGGACGAACATGGTGACTTTATCGAAAGCTACTACATCGTTGGTCTGCTGGCCTGTGAGATGCTGCAAAAAGAAGCGGGCGCAAAGATTCTCTACGATCCGCGGCTCATCTGGAATACAGAGGAACTGATTCTGGCACATGGCGGTATTCCGGTGATGACCACCATAGGGCATACCCTGATAAAGGAGAGGATGCGCAAGGAAAACGCCCTGTATGGCGGCGAAATGTCGGCCCACCACTACTTTCGGGACTTTGGCCAGTCCGATTCCGGGATGCTGCCCTGGCTTTTGTTGACCTCATTGCTCTGTCGGAAAGGGACGACGCTTTCTGAACTGATCGCAGAACGCAAAAAAGCCTATCCTGTGTCCGGAGAGATCAACAGCACGGTCAAGGACGCCGATGCCGTGATTGCAAAAATCAGAAAATGTTACGCCGATGGGCAGATAAGCGAGATCGACGGTCTGTCCATCGAATACCCGAAATATCGCTTTAATATCAGAAAATCCAGCACGGAACCCTTCCTGCTGCGCCTCAACGTCGAGGCCAGGGGCGATAAAGAGCTGCTGCGTCAACAAACAGAGGCGCTGTTACGTATTATTCGTGGTCAAGAGTAACTGCATTTATCTCGAATGAAGGGAACAGGCGGCATATATTCAACGTTAAAATGGACAACAGAAGAACGGTTAACCTCCGAGAATGATGACCTTTAAAGAAAGAAAAAGATACGAAAACGTTGCCTGTAAAAGATCCTGGTTACCCCTTTTCTGCAGAGACATCTCATAGATTGCCTCTTTTTTGACCTTCATGAAATAGCCCAAGTTTGAAAATATATCTTGCTTGCATAGTCTTTCAATCTCTAAAAAATAAGTCACCCCACAGTGTAGGGACATTCTTTTCACGACATAGAACAATAAAAAGCCGTGCATGTTTTTTGGAAAACTGTTAGCCATAGCAAAGAGATTGAGGGGAAACTGTCTTCCGGGCGTTTCTTTGAGCAAAGGGGAAATGCCAAATGATCTTATGCCGTTATGTATCGGTCCTTTGTTGAACATTTCCGTCAGATAAAAGAAATGACAATAAAGGGCTCTTTTCTCTCGTTTTGCAGATATAAGGAGATCGTTTTTATGCAGAGATTTACAGAGCATTGGTTAAAGGTCTTTTCATACGGGGTATTGATCTTTTTTCTGTTCCCCTCTTTTATCCATGCAGGGGAGACGCCCAGCGGCAAAGAGATCATGACTCTGGTCGATGAGCGTCCCGATGGCGATGATCGCCACTCGAAAATGAAAATGACTCTGGTCAATAAACGGGGCCGCAAGCGTGTACGCGAGCTGGAGAGTTTTTCCAAAGACTACGGCAAGGACAGGAAATCGGTCATGGTTTTTGAGGCGCCAGCCGATGTCAGGGGGACCTCTTTTCTTTCCTGGGACTATGATGATCCTCAAAAAGAAGATGATAAATGGCTCTATATGCCGGCCATGCGAAAGGTACGACGTATCAGCGGGGCTTCGAGAAACGAGTACTTTATGGGCAGTGATTTCACCTACGACGATATGGGTGACCGTAATGTTGACGAAGACACCCATACCCTGCTCGGTGAAGAGGTCGTTGACGGCCACAGATGCTGGAAGGTTGAATCTGTCCCGGTGGACCCGGAAGATATGTACACCCGCAAGATCTTCTGGGTAGACCAGCAGAGCCACCTGGTGATCAAGGGCGAATATTACGATAAGGATGGCCTGCTGAAAAACTACCGGGTCCTTGCCTTTGATCAGCAGGATGGGATATGGGTGGTACTGAGTTCGGAGATGGACAATATCTCGAGAAACCATAAGACCCTTATGGAAACCAGCTCCATCCGCTATAACACCGGAATCAAGGATCAACTGTTCAAGGTTTCCACTATCCAGCGCGGGCGGATCCATTGAGAATTTTACAGTGTATATTTTTATTGACCGCTCTGTTACAAGGCCCCTGGATTGTTGAGGCTGGGGCTGCCGAACAACAGGATCTCTGGCAGGATCGGTTTACGATTTCAGGGTGGCTGGATGCGATCCAGTCTGTCAGGCTGCGTTCACCCGATGAGAGCCTGACCTCAAGGGCCCGGCTGCGTCTGGAGCTGGCAGCTGATATGGACTGGCTGTACGGTTTTGTGTCGGCAGACGCCGAGAAAAACTGGCAAATCTCCTCTGAGAGCGGGGTTGATCTCCATGAGGCCTGGGTTGAACATGTCGCGGACAGCTGGGATCTGCGTCTGGGAGAGCAGATTATCATCTGGGGTCGAGCCGACGGAGTGCAGATCACCGATATGATCTCGCCACCTGATTATACCGAATCGATCAGTCGAGATCTGGATGAGATCCGTATGCCGGTGAGTGCCGCAAGACTGCGGCTGCTTGGTGAACGTATTGATACGGTGCTGCTCTGGATACCTTTTTTTAAGGCTGCGGTTCAGCCGGAAGGGGATAACCCCTGGGCGATTACGCCGGTTTTTCCCGAACATATCGAGGTCTCATCAACATCTGCTGATACGCCGGAAGATTCTCTTGAAAACGGTGAATTTGCCCTCAAGGTCTCCTCCTATCTCTCTGGCCTGGACCTGGCCGCCTCCATCTTTTATACCTGGGATGATTTCCCGGCGATGCATCGCAGGGTAGGCCGTACCGGTGATAAGACAACGGTCGAGTTTGCCCCAAAGCACCATCGTCTCACCATCTTTGGTCTGGAGGGGGCACGCCCCTGGTCTGACTATGTTTTTCGCGTTGAGGCCGCCTATTACAGGGGGCGTTACTATGCACCGGCATCCCTTTTCGGCCAACCCGACAAAAAGGATGCCGTCAAATGGCTGAGCGGGATTGACTGGAATCCTGGCAATGACTGGACGGTAACGGCCCAGCTGATCGGTGACCATGTACTTGGCAGTGACGCTTCACTGGCCAGAAAAAGCCACCAGTACATCTCTACTCTCAACATCTCAAAAAAATTGCTCGCCCAGACCTTAACCCTTGCCAATATGCTCTACTGGCAGTTGGATACCGGTGAGGTTTTTGATCGCTTTAAAATAACATACGATCTCAGTGATGCTGTCGCTCTTTTTGCGGGTGTTGATATCTTTGCCGGTGATGATGGGGCCTTTGGTCGATACGAAGAGAACACCCAGGTCTGGCTGAAAGTAAAATACAGCTTTTAGATGACGGAGTTATCATGCTTAATATCGAGAAAATCAATGCCCGTTTTCAGACGGCGGGAGAGTTTATCGTCCGCTTCAGATGGGTAAATCTGATTGTTTTCGCCGTGCTGCTTGGTGCGGCATCTGTTGGTATCAGGCAGATCGAGCCTGACGTTGACACCAAGAACTGGTTTCTGGAAGATGATGCCCTGCTCGCGGCCCGCGAACGTTTTGAAAAGATCTTTGGTAACGATGACTTCTGTGCGGTTTTGGTGGAGGCAGATGATGTCTTCAGCCCCCAGGTTCTATCGAAGATACGCGAACTGGGTCGGGAACTGCTGGCAAAGGTTCCGTATGCCGATGAGGTGCTCTCTTTAACTGATGTTGAATTTACCCTTGGTACAGAGGGTGGCCTTGAGATCATCGACCTGGTGCCCGATCCGGTGCCCACCTCACCGGAGGCCCTCGAAAAAATACGAGAGAGGGCCTTTGCCAAACCGGCCATGAAAAACAGGATCGTCTCTGAGGATAGTCGTTATAGCTGGATCGTCCTGCGTATGAAACCGATTCCCGATGACTGGCAAAAGGAGATGACAGAGAACCCCGATTTTGCGGTGGGCCGGATCTTCAATGAAGTCGTCGGCCAGGCAAAGTACAAGATACTCCAGCCGAAAACCACCGGCCTGCCAATTATCAACATTGAAAAGGTCTCTTTTTTCAAGAAAGAAACGCCGCGGACCTTCGGGTTTGGGCTGTTGGTAACCATAGTGCTTCTGATCGCTTTTTTGCGGAGTGTGCGCGGGGTCATCTTTCCGCTGCTGGCGGTGATCAGCTCGATTATCATAGTACTTGGCTGTGAGGGTTTTCTGGGGATTCGCTTCGATCCCTCGATGCTGTTTCTGCCGCTGGCCCTGGTTCTGGCCATATCCATCGGCTATTCCATCCATCTGTTCAACTTTTTCACCCGAGAATTCTTAAAAACCGGTAATCGTCGTAAAGCCGTGGTCCACGCAGTACAAGAGACCGGCTGGCCCTTGTTGTTCAGTGCCCTGACCACCATTGCCGCACTGCTCTCCTTTCTCTTTGTTCCTCTCAGACTGCTGCGCTGGGTGGGCTTGACCTCCGCCTGTCTGGTGGGGCTCACCTATGTCCTGGTGCTTGTCCTCCTGCCCTCACTGCTCAGTTTTGGGAAAGACCGCAAACCCCACACCGTGTATGCAGAAAAGGATGGACGGCTGCTGGAGCGGCTTATGAACGGCATCGGCAGGCGGGTGCTTGCCCGGCCAAAGACGACTTATGCCATCTTTATACTCATTGTGGGGATCTGCCTTGTCGGTATCAGCCGATTCGATGTCTCCTTTGATCTGCGTCGTTCTATGGGCCTTGACGTCCCCTATGTCAAACGTCTGCACGCTATCGGTGAAACACCGGTGGGCTCTCTCTACTCCTACGATGTAGCGCTTGAATTTGATCAGCCGGATGCGGTGAAAGATCCGGAGAATTTGCGTAAATTTGAGCAGCTGATAGAAGAGGTCAAGGCCTTTCGATTGACCAAGAAAACCAGCTCACTACTTGACATCATCAAGGATATGAACCAGGTGGTCAACAACGGCGACCCGGCTTTTTACCGTATCCCTGAGAGTCGGGAGATGATCGCCCAGCTTTTGCTCCTCTACGAAAACGCCGGCGGGGTAGAGGCGGAGAAATGGGTCGATTATGATTATCAACGGCTGCGTCTGGCTGTCGAGGTGGATGACTATAACTCCGGTGAGGCCTCACGGGAGCTGCGTCAGATCCAGCAGCGGGGCAAGGAATTGTTCCCCAATGCCAGAATCCTGCTCATTGGTTCGCTTTCTCAATACACGGTTATGCAGGACTACGTTACCTGGGGGCAGGTCCGTTCCTTTTTTATTGCCCTGGGGGTGATCACCGTATTGATGATTGTGGTACTCGGCAGTATCAGGGTTGGTCTGATCGCCATGATCCCCAACGTCTCTCCGGCGCTTGTTGTCGGCGGTATTATGGGTTTTGCCGCGATTCCTCTGGATATGATAACGGTAACCCTGATGCCCATGCTGCTGGGGCTGGCAGTCGATGACACCATCCACTTTACCAACCATTGTCAACTCGAATACGAACGTTGCGACAGCTACCGGGAAAGTATCAGGCGTACCTTTACCACGGTTGGCGTTGCCCTGGTGATGACCTCGGCGGTGCTGATGTTTAACTTCTCAGCCTGTATGACTTCGGTTGTCAAGGTCTATGATAATCTGGGTATCCTGATCCCGGCTGGTATCTTCGCGGCCCTGGCCGCTGACTTCTTTGTTACCCCTGTGCTGTTGAAACACTTTCGCCCCTTTAAACGAAAAAGATCTACACGGCAACTCCAAGAATAATCTGCCAATGAAACGAGGAAATCAAGAATCCTGTGAGGAGTAAATGCCTCTGGAAGTATGATTGCGATATGTACCAGAGAGACATTTACTGGTACGGCTGTAAACAGGTTTTTCCTGGCCTGCATTTGTTTTACCTAACGTTCTCCGCCCTTTTTTACATCCTTGCTATGGTAGAGATTTCTTGACAAGGCGCTTTCTTTATTACAAACGTCTGCGTATGAGCATCAGAGAGGTAACGCGATGGAGCTTTGCCGTAGAATCTCTTGAAGGCGGCGCTAAACTGGCTGGGGTTGGAATAGCCGACCGTGTAGGCGATCTCAAGAATTGAGTGTCTTCCCGTTGCCAGCAGCTCCAGGGCATTACTCATCCGTAACTCGCTGATATACTGGCCAATAGATCTTCCGGTCCAGTGGCGAAAGTCTTTTTTTAAATAGCATTCATTACTCCCCACTCGTCTCGCAAGTGAGGAAATGGTTGGTGGCGCCGCCCATTCCTGACGTAAAATATCCACAGCCATTTCCACTGCAGGCTTACTCTTTGGGCACTCCTTTTCCATGGTACATTTTTGGTCAGTCTGCAAGGTCAAAAGCTGCGCCAACAGCTCCAGAGCGAGAGATTCAAAATGGAGTTTCCCGAAAACGGTTTGATGCTCTGTCAGGAGCAATTCTCTGGCTGTATGCATAACTCCAGTTGACGGGCGCACACCTTCTGCTAAAGGGAAAAAATTTTGCCCTGTTGAATTGCTGACCTTTGATTTTTGTAAAATAAGCCGTTCCAGGCCTCTGGTGAGCTCACCACCATAATTTCCCAGCCAGGTTTCAGCGAATCTCGCAGGTAACCCAATAGAGATCGCGCGAATGGCATCATCGTGGTATTGGCTGTACACCATCTGTTTTTGATGGCCATGACCAAACCAGATGGCACCGGGACTCACGACCTGCCTCGGCTTGCCCGGGAGCTGTAAATCAAAATGTCCTGAGAGCAGAATATTAAACTGCATCGGCGCCATCAGTTGATAATGGAAGGATTCAGGACGCTCTTTTAATTGAAAATCGGACAAGCCCACATAGAGTCCGCTGTTAATCTGCAGCATCTTGCCCCAGCCTTTTCCCTTTTCCCGATTCACTTCAAAACGTGTCTCACGGAGAAAAGAAGATGGTGCATGATCTTCATACTCAAAGAAACCACGTCTTACGCTCTTTTTTTTATAGTACGCAAAAGGGTCATTCATTATATTCTTTTTTTTTATTTTCAATAAGATATAAAATTTTCCCGGTTGGGGTGGAAAATTTCCCGCTCGGAGTAGAGTCACAGCCTTCTTCCCTCTTATAAGTACGAATAATTTGGCTATAACGCAATATTAAATGCTGCTTAATTAATCATATGTGGCTAATATTTTTTGGCAGCATCTGTCACGTTTTCAACTACCAGGTTTCATTTCCTCTTTGTTTCTGGAGCGAATAATTCACAAAAAAGGAGAATTCTAGATGAGAGAAAAGAACATACCCAAAGGGATAAGACTAACCGTATTCATAGCGTCTTTTTTTGTTTGTTCGACGCCTTCAATTGCAAAAGAGAATTCCTCTGTGATGGTGGCTGAGAAAAGTGCTCATAATACTAGCGATATGCGTCAAGGAATAGAGCTTGATACAATAACAGTTTCTGCCAACAAGCAAGATGAAAATATTCAAGATATTCCTTTTAGCATTACGGTGTTCAACCAGATGGACCTGGAAGATAGAGGAATTGAAGCCATATCAAGCCTGACAGACTATTCGCCCAATGTCTCAACATTTGACGGAGGAATGGGTGGTTTCAACAATATCACCAGCCGGGGGCTTTCAGCACCTTCTTTTTCCTGGTTTACCACATCCATGGGTATGTATATTGATGGGGTTCCTGCACTCGGTTCCTTTGGGTATACAACCGCTATTGTTGATATTGAACGTATCGAAGTTTTACGTGGACCACAGGGAACCTTGTACGGGAAAAACACAGAAACTGGCGCTATCAATATTATTACCAGAAAAGCAGGCAATAAATTCAGAGGAAACGTGATGCTGCAAGGGGGCAGTCTACTCTCTGCTGAATCCGGTGACCAGTTGGCCGGAGGAGGTCATCTCAGCCTTTCAGGCCCTGTGGTGACTGATACGCTGTTTTTTAGTCTTGCCGGAATGTACAACCATAAAGATGGTTTTACTGAATATAAAACTCTTGGTGGTTCTGGACATGAGCGGGACAATGCCTACGGTCGGGCGAAACTGCGTTGGAGTCCGGGCGAGCGACTTGATATCACCCTGCTTGCATCACTTTTATCTGAAAAAACCGACGGGTATAAAATGAACCTCGCCAGAAACGGAGCGGCTCTTTTTGGCATTCCTCAACCAGGGTATCGTCAGATATATTCAGATCTCAAGGGCTGGCAAGAGATGAATATAGACACACAATCCCTTAATATTACCTATGACCTGGACAATGCAATAACGCTTACCTCAGTTACGTCGAGAAGAAATTCTGATTTTGAGGGGACCTCCGATAACGATTTCACACCATTCCCTCTTGCCCATGGAGACCAGGACAGTAACTATCGGAAAATATCACAGGAATTGCGCCTTGATCGTTCCTCAGATACATTGAGCTGGGTCGTTGGAGCCTATTATGACAACGATGCCCTTGAGAGAAATTTTATAGTCTCTTCAATAATTCCGAATATGTCAGGTATGTCTCTCACTGAGCTGTCAGGTGATGCCTATGCAATTTTTGGACAGGCAGACTACACACTGACCGAGAGCTTCAGAATAGTTGCCGGGTTGCGGTATGAGAATCAGAAGATGGAGCTCAAAGGGAATATGAGAGCTGGAACGCTCGATGACTCCTGGCAGAATATCTCTCCAAAACTTTCGCTGGAATACAATGTTGTTCCCGAGGTAATGACCTATTTTACCGTTTCACAGGGCTTTCGTTCCGGCGGTTTTAACGAATTGGCGCAGGACCCACAATATTTCAGTTATGATGACGAGACCTTATGGTCCTATGAGGCGGGCATCAAGGGCCTTTTTCTCGACAAACGTGTCATGATGAATGGTGCGGTCTTTTATATGGATATCAGCGACCTGCAGGTTGTTGAAACAATAGATCTGCATACCCAGTGGAATACCAACGCTGCAAAGGCGATATCCCAAGGGGTGGAATTTGAAGCTGTTGCCAAAATATCTGATGCACTGACCTTGAATACCGGTTTTGGATATACCGATATCGAATTTGAAGACTACAGTGATGCTCAAGGGAATTATGATGGCAACAAAAAACCTTATGCCCCGGAATATTCCTTTAACCTTGGTCTGCAATATCGTCGTCGGTCAGGATTTTTCGCAAAAGTTGATGTCATCGGTTACGGAGAGATGTTCGTTGACAAGGCGAATATCTATGCAAGGGATGCCTATCAGCTGGTCAATGCGAAAATTGGTTATGAAACCGAAAAGTTTGATCTCTACCTCTATGGGAAGAACATTTTTGATCAGGAATATGACAGCCCTGTTGACTCCCAGGGAATTTATGTCCTCTACAGTGAACCTGGAGAAGTTGGTTTGCAGTTGACCTATCGATTTTAGCCCGGATATTTCATCAGTTCAGGCGGTGTCAGGTTCGAAGTTTTTTGCATTAGGTAAGAGTAAACTCTATTTACTGCAAAAATACTAAAGAAGATGGCGCCGTATGGACTGACCTTTGGTGAACACTTTGGATATTGTAAAACTGTAATGTTCTCCGTGTAGTATTTTGGAATATCAGCAATTTTTAAAAATTTGACACAATGTTCATGAAATATCAGGGTTAGCGAGCAAGGACGGAGATAGGCCTCTATGATCGTAAACTATCTGTTCCGCTGGTCACGAAAACTTCATAAGTGGGTGGGACTTTACGTTGGTATTTTGGCGGCTATCTGGTCTGTGGAGATGATAGCATTACCGCCGATTTTCAACCAGGGGCTGCCCACAATCAATGGAGCACCGCCTGCAGGTGTGGCAGAGACCGCCGCGCCGCCCATTCCCCTGAAACAGGCACTGAAAGTATTTATCGAGCAGCAGCCGCAAGGTATTACCTCGTTGGAAGAACTGGATGAGATGACGTATCTGCCGCAAAAAGGGCTGTATCGGTTTGCCATAACAGAGGGGTTTTTACAGTGGTATCTGGAAGCACAAAGCGGCAAGATTGTACAGTATGGTTTTGAAGCCAACCGTTTTGTTGTTGAAAAAGGTATGCTGGGATGGGCGCATCCTCTTGTAGCCAAGGCCATACGAGTTATTCCTTTTGATTTTCTCTTTATTTTTCTGACCGTTACCGGCTGCTGGATTGTTTTGTATCCGAGCTGGAGCAGGAAAAAACGAAAGAAATCAAAAGAAGAGCGGCTGAAAAAATAGTTCTCTCACGCTACTTCGGAGAGGTAGCGTGACGGTGTTTCGCCGTAGAACTTCTTAAAGGCGGCGCTGAAATGGCTGGGGTTGGTATAGCCGACGGCAAAGGCAACCTCTGTGATCGTGTGCCTGCCTGTTTCCAAAAGCTCCAAAGCGTTTCTCATCCGTATCTTGCGGATATATTGGCCAATAGACATCCCGGTCTTGCCGCGGAAACCTTTTTTCAAATAGCATTCATTGGTTCCCACCCGTTTTGCCAGAGAGGAAATAGTTGGCGGAGCAGCCCATTCCTCGCGCAAAATATCCACCGCTGTATCCACGATCGAGCTGTTTTTTACTTGCCTCCAGATCGGGGAATCTGTCGCTTTCCTCTCCAGGGTCAACAGTTGTGCCAGTAGCTCCAGAGACAGGGATTCAAAATGAAGTTTGCCGAAAATAGTCTGACGTTCTGTGGCTAATAGTTTTCTGGCCGTACGCATAAGCCCTGTTGACTGCCGCATTCCCTTTGCCAGAGGAAAGATATGATGGCATTTTGCAACCCCGGCTGTTGATCTTCTGCAGAAAAACCGTTCCAGACCTCTGGTGGTCTCTCCTCCGTAATTTCCCAGCCAGCTCTCAACGAGTCGTTCAGACAGACCAATAGAGAGCCCGCAGATGGCAGCATTATGAGGTTGGCTGTACACAATCTGTTCCTGGTGGTTATGGCCGAACCAGATATCTCCGGGACCGATGGTTTGCCGGGGTTCTCCTTCGAGCTGCAGATCAAAATGGCCCGAGAGCATTATGCTAAACTGCATGGGAGTCACCAACCTGCCGTGTACGGATTCAACACTCTCTTTGAGGCGATAATTGCAGAGCCCCACATAGAGTCCGCTGTCAATTTGCAGCATTTCTGCCCAACCCCATCCTCTTTCCTGCTTTATTTCAAGGCGTGTCCCACGAAAAAAATGGGGTGAGGGCTGGTCTGGGCGTTCGAAAAAACCAAGCCGCAGGCATTCCTCTTCGTAGCATGTAAAAGCGTTATCCACCGCCTGTCACCTCTATATTGCAAGTAGATGGGAAAAATTCCCGGCCGGAAACGATACATTATGATCTGTATCGAAGTACATTTCTCTTCATCTTATGAATACAAACTATATTTCTTCAAAGCAATATGATTAGCGCATCCAAAAAAAATTGTTCTCTCTGTGGAATATTTATTATTGTAGTGGCTGAGAGATAAAAAATAAAAGACTCATGAGAAATTCAAGCCAATGAAGATAAACTGTGTTGTAGAATGTAAAGTTTTTTTACATAAGGGATGCTGACTATAAAAAAAGTATATACCCAAAGAGATTCCTCTCTGATCTTGAGAGCAGGAATGGATATGGATTTATATTTAACATATTGCAATCAAGATAAATATTATTTTTTATTTTTTCTTGGTCTACATCTTGCACGAAATAGTACACGTTATTGTTTCAAAGCCAGAGGGAGCGACATCTATGAAAATATTGAAAGCCAGTGATGGTTTTTCTATCCTGCAGATCATTACAACGTTGGCTGTTATCAGCATTATCAGCGCTATAACAGTTCCAGCAGTCTTGTCCTGGATGCTGGATATTCGCCTTAAAGGCGCTGCCAACAATCTGTTCCTGGATATGAACAACGTAAAAATGAGTGCCATAAAAGAGAACAAGTCCTGGGCCATTGTCTTTGATACCGCCAACAACAGATACTTTATCTGTGATGACTGGGGTGCCGATGGAAGCTGGACTGGAACAAACGATAACACAGGAACTGGAGATAACAATATCGTTAGCAGGCGTTGTATGGATGGTTCTGACCCGAACGATCCAACCTTGCCGGCAACTTGCAGTCAGCGAAAGAATCATATCGTGCTGGGAAGCGGAGATGCGACAATCAGGGCCTCTATCCAATCCCCTGTTCCTGCCCCAACGGCCATTGTTTCAGACTTTGTCAGCTACACTGGTGACCGGGTAATCTTTAGGCCTCAGGGCATAGCCACGGCAGGCTATGTCTATATCCAGAGTCTGGATGCCAATACATCATATGCTATAGGCACCTCAGCGACTGGGGTTGTTCGTGTCTTCAAGAGCAATAAAGGAGAGAGCGGCTATGCCCGATAACAGGATAAAAAATTGTGTTTTGCGGTCCGATGGCTTTACCCTGCTGGAGCTGATGATCGCCCTTGCCCTAGGGAGTATCATCATAACCCAGGTCTATCTGGCCTATGTCACCCAAAAAAAATCTTCGATAACTCAAGAGAGGGTGGCAGAGATGCAGCAAAATTTGCGGGCCACTATGTACCACTTGGTACATAATCTTCGTATGGCTGGTTATAACCCTTCCGGAGGAGCAAGTTGTGCCGGGTTTTCCCAGGCAGCTGTCGGCAGCATGGATTTCTCTATGGACCTTAATGGGAATGGTAATTGTTCAGATTCTGGAGAGCGAATACAGTTTGCCTTCTCCGGAGGTGTTGATGCCAATAACGACGGCATCCCTGATGGAGGAACCCCTGCCTCGCTCGGGATGCAAACGAATGGTACAGGCGGTTATCAGCCCATTGGCGAGAATATAGAGAGCTTCGAGTTCCACTATCTTGACAAAGATGGCAATGCCACGACGACACTTTCTGATATTCGTTCTGTGCAGATATCATTGCTTGCCATCGTTGGCAGACCGGATCGTGATTATACAAATAAGATCTCATATGACCCAGCCTCCGGAGTTAATACAAGCTGGAAACGAGCCTCCAGCATAGATAATTTTCGCAGAAGATTGCTGATAACGACAGTTTCCTGCAGAAATATGGGGTTGTAGCGCAATGAAAATAGCAGATAATAACAACGGTTTTACCCTTCTTGAGACCATGATCGCTTTGGTTATACTTGCTATCGGTCTCTTGACCTATGTTGGGTTACAGATTTCGGCGATTCGAGGCAACGCTGATGCTATCAGCATCACCGGCAAGTCAAACTGGGCAGCGGACCAGATTGAAAGACTTCTGGTATTGCCCTATGACGATCTTGCAGCTCTGGATGCTGATGGAGATGGCACCGGCCAGGATCCTTTGGAAGAGGGACGTGATGGTGATGATGGCGGTCCGGCAGGAGGAGATGGAATCAGCAATTTTGGTTTGGATGATGCGACGACGACAACTGCCGATGGCAATATGACATCTCCTGATGGAACCTACACGATTTTCTGGAATGTCGCTGTCGACCATCCCCTGGTCAACATGGTGACGCTTAAGGCCATTGTTACCAGTAGAAAACAGGGGACACAACAAAAAGACGTTGAGTTTCAGTATATCAAGTCCACGATGTGAAAGAGGAGCGGAGAGTTATGTACTTAAATCACCAAAAAGAAGGTGGCTTTGTCTTGATCGTTGCCATGCTTATTCTGCTGCTCTTGTCTGTAATCGGTATTACTGTAATACGAACAGCGAATACCGATTTGCAGATCGCGGGTAACGACCGGAGGGCAAAACATGCCTTTTATAAGGCAGACGGTGGCACCGAAGCTGCTATTGAGATGCTCGAAGAAAACCTTGCCTGTCCTGGTGGTTTTCAGGCACCAGCTACCTTTAATAACGATGATGCCAGCACGTTTTTAAATTTGGGTGGTGTTGATGTGTTTGATGTCCAGTTTGCTGGGGATCTGAGCGAAAATGATATACCCCGGGGCTCTTCTCTTCCGGCACCAACAGGGCTAGATCTGGTTCCTTCGGATTCCTATCGTACCTTGAGGATTTCTGATGATCTCTCTGGCGCTCCTGCAAGCCGAAACGACGTTGCTCCTCATATCAATCTTGCCGTTTTTGGAACCTCTGGTTTTGCCCATGGCAGTGCCCTGCAAATGTCGGCAGGATACCAGGGCCTCGGCTATAGTACTGCCGGTGGTGGTGGTATAAAAAAAATGGATATCTATTCCCGATACGACGGTCCGGTCAGTGCGACTGCCAAGATATTTCTTGAATATGTTCATCTTATCGGTTCGGAAGGCAGTTGCAGGTATTAGCGGACTCTGTGAACCCAATAGTAACGAGAGGTTATAATGAAAATAAAGACAATACTCATAATAGGGCTTTTACTGGCCTTCTCTTCTGCGGCCTCTGGCATCACTCTTGAGAAGACCAAGTTTCCGGTTCGTAAGGGAAGTGTAAGGTCGTCAAAGAAAACACAAGAAAAAAGGATGCTGTTGTTAAACTGGCAGGGAGATTATCTGCGTACCACCAAGGGCACAATCTATGTGGCAGATGTGAATATCAATAATGCTACCGGGCTAACCCGAGAAGAACTGAATCACAGCCCACAGGCCTTTATGGTACGGGTAGTAGGATATGGAACTAACGCTGCGCGAGTTGATATTGTTAAGGCTGGTAAATAGTTCACATACAAGAGTTTTTTTAACGACCTTCTTTTTCTGAGAACCAGACAGCAAAACTATTTTGCCAAACGAGGTGGCAATATGCAACGAAATGTAACGGATACACCACAAAAGAAAATTCTGATAAAGATGCCGGTCAAAGGCGCCACGCTGATCGGCATGGGGCTGTTAGTATTGGGCGCTGTCGCCGCGCAAGCCGTTGAGAACAGCGATTACGCGGCGGTACCGGCTTTTATTTCCAACGAAGTAAAACCCAATATCCTCTTTATTATCGATAACTCGAACAGTATGGATGAGGATGTGGATGGCGCGGCCGTAGGTGGGGCGTCTCCTCTCAGTAAATCTGAGATCGCCCGAAAGGCGGTTATGCAGATCATAGACGACCAGCGTGGCAATATGCGTTTTGGGTTAATGGCTTACAGGCAAACGAATGTTGTAAGCCATTACATCCATAATTCATTCTACTACTGTAGCTATGACTCTGCTACCTACGATCCTGCTGGAACCCCGACCCCTAAAGATCCAACAACCAATACCAAACGTTTCCCTAATCCAACGGCTCCTGGGGAATATATCTACTACGATACGGCCCTGCCGTTTTACTCAAACTCGAGTGCGGGTAATGCGTTTTGTTATTCTAGGAATTTTAACTATGCAGAAAATGGAGCAAGCCACAGCTATTGGTGCTATCACGATAAAACCGGGGACAACTCGACTCCGATGGGACTGAATCAATCTAGTTTGGGGTCTTATGGATATTCAGACAACTTTATGAACACAAGTTTTTTCCCAACGGATAGTGATATCGCCGCCGGTTTTTCTAAGTTTGGCTATGAAATGTCCTGGGTGCCTGTAAGTCCTACTTGGTTTTCCAATACAAGTCCTGGAGGAGGGATCCTGCATAATAATATCGCCGATAGCAGCGATGCCCATATTGATGCTATAAAGGCCAAGCTGGCGACCTCGCAGTTCACCACGGCAACAGATATACCCCTCAGAAATGCAGGTTTGACTCCAATTGAGGGCACAATAGATAGTGCCAAAAAGTATTTCATGGGAAATGCAGTTGCTACCGCTTCTGGAATCACGGCGACCAACCCCATTACCCTGCAATGCCAGAAAAACTATGTCATTCTGCTGACCGATGGTTTGCCCAGCACCGATAAGAATGGAAACACAGGAGATACCGACGATCTCCTGGAGGCCGTGAAGGCCAGTATTACCAGTCTGCGCAACACTCAGAATGTCAATTTTCCTGCTGAATTTGACGTGCAGACTTATGTGATTGGTTTTGCCATTCCCGAAGAACTCGGTTCTAAGCTGGACGAGCTTGCAATAGCCGGGGGTACCGACATTGATGGTAAGGCACTTCTTGCGAACAATGCGACAGAGCTTGCCCAGAAATTGAAAGCCCTTATGCTGGATATCTCCAAAAAAGTGGCCTCAGGAACGGCGGCCTCTGTTGTTGCCAAGGGTCGTACCGGTGAAGGTGTGGTCTACCAGTCTGTTTTTCATCCCGAGTTCTCTGATAAAATGACGCCCTCCCATAGTGTGAGCTGGGTTGGTTCGCTGAACTCACTGTTTATCGATAGCTACGGGAATTTGCGTGAAGATACTGACGGCAATAAGCAGTATGAGATCGACAAGGACTGCCTGGTGGTATATCGGTATAGTGGCGCCACAGTCATGGCACGAAAGTATCTCGACAGCAATGAAAACAACATACTGGATATCAATGAAGATTTGAATGGTAACGGTGTATTGGATCTTGCCATTAACGAAGATAACAACGGCAATGGCATTTTGGATGCCGGTGAGGATCTGAACGGGAACAATCTCCTTGATCTCGAACTTAGTGAAGATCGTAATGGGAATGAACTGCTTGATAAACATGAAGATGCCAATAATAATGGTGTGTTAGATCCTGGAGAAGACCTTAATGGGGATGGGCTTCTCTATGTCGAGGATGAATTTGTTGACGAGGTTGCCCTCGGTGATCTCAACTATGTCTGGGAAAGCGATGATTGGCTCAATGAGATTGCAGGTGCTGATATTGTGGCTCAGAGAGCCTATGATAACGTCGTTGAGAGGAGGTATATCTTTACCTTTGTTGACAAGGATGGCGATAAGATTGTCGATGCTGGAGAGCAGATTGATTTTACAGATGCGGAATATGACAAACTCAAGGATCACCTCATTGTCTATCCGACCCTTGCCGATGAACCTCCCTGGCTTGCCCCTATTCGTGCAGCTGGAGACTATGATGAGTATATGGAGCTCGCCTCGAAACGAATAATCAACTATATTCGAGGTGAGGATCAAGGTGAGTTCACTGCAACAATACCTGCGTATACCTTTCCCGCAATGCGCAGCAGACAGGTTGATTATGACAATGATGGCACTGTTGAGACCTGGAGATTAGGTGATATTATCCACTCCAGCCCCGTTGCTGTTGGGGCACCTTCTGAGGCTCTGCATCTCCTTTATGGAGATACCAGCTATGCTGACTTTGCCAAGAAATACAGCAAAAGGCGGACTGTGGTTTATGTCGGTGGCAATGACGGTATGATTCACGCCTTTAACGCGGGTTTCTATGATCCCAAGGAACATAAGGTAAGCAAAACCTCTGTGGGGAGAGCCGAGCCGTTTATTGATGCCAATAGTAATGGGATTTGGGATACGGGCGAATATTTCACTGACCGTAATTATAATGGTGTATATGATGACGGGAAGGGCAATGAAAAAGAGTACGCCATAGGAAGTGAGCTATGGGCCTACATACCCTATAACCTCCTGCCGCATCTACGTTTCCTGACCTCGCCCGATTATGAACATATGTATTACAACGACCTGACTCCAAAGGTTTTTGACGCCAAGATATTTACCCCTGAACCAACCTGTTCTGGAGCAGATGGTGCGTTGAGCGATGGCTGCATTCATCCCCATGGCTGGGGAACGGTACTCGTCACCGGCATGCGCTTTGGTGGCGGTTTGTATCCAAAATCAAGAACCTGGGATTTTGTTGATGCGGACTTGGGCTGGAGCTTTTCTCCCGCAGGCAATTTAAGTGGGACGTTTGTTGATAACAAAGATTGGCTGATTACAGCAAATACTGCTTCAGATACGTCTCTTCTCAGCCCTGTTGTTGAGGTTGATGCTGGTGCTATCAGTAGCATTGAGATCCGTTTCTCGGGTTCTGCAACAGGCCCAGGCGCGAGCGGTGCTACCCTGTATTGGAATACCACTGGTGGAGATGGTTCCTGGAACAGCATGCCTGAACAAGTCTCTTCTCCCAGTGTGAATGGCCTTGCTGGGTATTATACCTATACTTTCAATGTAGCTGATAATGTCGAGTGGTCTGGTACTATTAAGCGTTTACGTATTGCCCTGGATACACCGTTTTCTTCGGGTGATGAGGTTGCTGTCGATTATATCGATATTGGTGGAGGTGAAGATTATACCTCAAGTTACTGCCTTTTTGATATAACCGACCCCGAGACACCTCCTGTTGCCATGGCAGAGCTCAATGGTCCCGGCCTTGGTTTTACCACCGGTATGCCCACTGTGATTCCGATCAAAAAGGTGGGAGACGATACGGTTAACCACTGGTACCTAGCCTTTGGCTCTGGTCCCAATCATAACCAACAGGCGGATAAGGTTGCCTTGCAGGATGCTACCAGTAATACCAAGGGAAAGATATATGTTGCTTCTCTCAGGGATATAGCTCAGAGCCAACTGCTAGTGATGCTTGATGGTTCTGGAAATCTTAAAGAAGGCACACATGTTTTCTCTAAATTCGATGAAAATACAATCGTTTCTGACCTCATAACGGTTGATCAAGATCTTGATTACGATGCAGATGTAGCATATTTTGGTACGATCAGTGGCAATACTACTGCTGGTTGGGGCGGAAAAATGCGCCGCCTGCTTTTCAATGATGGAGACCAAGATACTACGCAATGGACCGGGGACAGTACTCTTTTTACCGCCGACCCAGGGCAGACCATAACTGCTGCCGCCAGTGTGGGTATCGACGATAACGACGATTTCTGGGTCTACTTTGGAACGGGTCGGTATTTTATCCGGGACGATGCCTCAATTACAGATTCGCAGAGTTATTATGGTATCAAAGAAGATACAACAACTTGGGCTGAAGCCAGCATCGGTGACCTTTTGGATACCACAGATGCAGAAGTTTACGATAATCAGGAGGTTCTGGGGCTGAGCTTGATTAGCAATTGGACGGATCTGCTTGGAGAGATTAACACCAGGCGTGGCTGGAAAATTCAGCTTGAAACCACCGGAGAACGGAATCTTAGTCAGGCGGCGCTCCTTGGTGGTATTGTTACCTTTGCAACCTATACTCCGTCGACAGATCCTTGCTCAAAAGGCGGGGTCAGTGACGGTTATGCCTTGTATTATAAGACGGGGACAGCCTATTATGATCCTGTCTTAGGATATACTCATCATGACAGGAATGGTGATGGTATTATTGATCCTGGAGAGAAAAAGATGATCAAGAAATTCAGGATTGGAAGAGGTCTGGCCTCGTCACCTGCGGTGCATACCGGTGGCGATGGTGGCTCCAATGTCGTCTTTCAGGCCAGCGATGGTTCCATTCACTCTATTGAAGAGAATAACCCCGGGTTAACCAAATCAAAGAAAACCGGTTGGAAGAGTCTTTCCAACTAATAAATCTAGTTTTTATGATGGTACAAAAGGGGCGCTCTTACAAGGCGCCCCTTTTGTTCTTACACATATAACAACAGAAGTAAGTATCCACCGGTAAAACCGGTGGCTTTATAATTGTGAACCGCTCAAAGCGGTATGTTAAAAAGATCTACTGACCACCATTCGGTGGTCGCC
>PDWI01002097.1_pt1 | contig 30628 bp, 26 predicted proteins | sample 1430891 | NCBI WGS metagenome assembly PDWI01 (sample SAMN01162508, study PRJNA174530) | Oral metagenome, whole genome shotgun sequencing project. | biome: Marine environment; feature: Marine mammal; material: Swab sample of the gingival sulcus; isolation source: swab sample of gingival sulcus... | reverse complement strand
TTCATTGATCATATCAACAATATCACCAATGGCCCTAACAGAATCATTTGTACTTTTTTGTACACCGCCAATACGGTTGCTGATTTCTTCGGTGGCTTCAGCTGTCTGCTGTGCCAAATCCTTGATTTCTCCTGCCACAACAGCAAATCCCTTGCCAGCCTCTCCTGCACGAGCAGCCTCAATGGTGGCATTCAAAGCCAGCAGGTTGGTTTGTTCAGAAATATCTGCAATAGTTTCAGTAACCTTGTTAATTTCTGCAGCAGCAGAACTGAGCTGGCCAACCGTCTGTGATACAAAGGTGGCCTTTTCCACGGCCTCGGAAGTGGTCTGGCTTCCCCTGGCAGTATTCCCGGCAATTTCATTGATGGTGGAGGCCATCTGTTCAGCAGCAGCCACAATCATCTGTAACTTGCCCGTTGTATCTTCTGCACCAGCAGTAAGTAGCCCCAGGGTTGATGTCATCTCCTCGGACGCTGCTGCAACGCTGCTGGAACGCTGGGAGGCGTCTTCTGCTCCTGCATTCATCTGGGAAGAAAGGGAGGACAGCTCAGACGAAGCTTCGTTCAGGGATTGAACATCCTTGAGAATATCCCGGAACATGGAGGACAACTTGGTTGACATCTCATACATACTCTTGTAAACCCCTCGCATTTCAGAAGGATTTTGAGCAAATTCCACAGCCAGGTTACCGTTGGCAATATCATTAGTAATCTCAGCCAGCTGTCCAGGCTCTCCACCCAGTTGGCTCAAGATACTTTTCAAAATCAAGACCATGACAAATATTCCGACGCAAATCGCAATCAGAGACATAATACCAACGAAAACAACCGAACGATTATTGGAAGCCTCAATTTTTATACTGAGATTTTCGCTGATACTGGAAAATTCCTTTTTTAATTTTTCACAGTCCTCGTTGACCGAGGCTCCTATTTTTCCACACATCTTAGCAGCATCATTATTCAATGAAACCAGAGTCATCAATTTTTTGAAATTGGCTACATACTGTTTCCCTGCCTTGTGTGCCAAATCTAATTTTTTCAAATCCCCCGGATCTGTTAGTATCTGATTCAATTGAGTCAAATTTTTTCGGCACATTTCAACTCCCAAAAAGGTCTCATCAATATGTTGCTGATTGCCATTCTTAAGGAATTTTCCCACAGCCATCCGTGCCAAAAGAAAGCCTTTATCAGCCTGGCCTGCATAATATCCCATTTCGGAATTTCCTGTTTTGTCAGCTCTCCTGGAAAGCTCGGCAATGGCAGCGCTCAGAATCTCTCCATCCGGTGTCATCTTTTTAATAAGCAGAGTATTTCTTGCCTCAGTATTCTTAATAACCTGATTAAACGCATCTGTATATTGATCGATCTGTTTCTGGATATTATCAAACGCGGCTCTTTTGTCAGCTTCCCTAACCAGCTTCAAAGCCTGTTTGGTATAATTTTTCATTGCACTACGGTTCTTATTAAATTCCTCAACCTCTCTACTGGAACTTGCGCCAGGCTGGTTAACCCCAATGAATTTTGCCACAAGAAATCTATTTTTCAGCAAAACCTCCTCAATATCGTTTATAAGATTTGTTGACTTGGCTCTGCGCTGATAATTGGAAAAGGCCCTGGATGCTACACTCGTGGTAGACAAAGAAATCAACCCGATGATAACAAGCAATACAATTACTACAAAAAATCCTCCAATTAACCTCGCCTTTAATGTCATATTTTGAAAATTCATAGTTTTTCCAGCTCCCCTTAAATAAATGTATTTATTTTACCTAAATCCAAAGCAATAAATAAAATAGACAGCATTCTTAATTCTTAGCTGCCATTTCATCAAAATTATCATTTTTTATCATAGCTTACAGAAGCTTATATCACATCAAAAAAAAATACAAGTATAATTTTATAAAGATTCCCCCGGTATTCATTGTATATTCAAATTGATAATATAAAAACTGATAAACATTTCCACCCAGGACAAAAGGACTTACATAACAACGCTGGGACAATTTTAGATGATAACTTGCTATGTGAGTTGACAAATAATGAGAAAAGTAAATATATAAACACCATGGTCTTATCTGCGACCGCCATCAAATGTACAACTGATCAAATATATTTGGTATTTTCTACCTCGTGACAAAATATTTTATATATCATAAAAAAACAAATAAGTTAGAAAATAATACAATTACTGATCCAAAGTGGTCAATTTTACTTTTTTCAGAATTACTCACCCTCAAAATATATCCACACCCAACCATCGTTGTTAAAGAAACCTGCACAGAATCTGCTTATTGTCATCCATGGGCAAACAAAAATTTTGAATCATCCATCAGAGAGTTTGGCAAGAATCCCAAGGCAGGAAAAAAAATCTTCTTCCTGCGCAGGCAATCCGCCAAACCGAACCGCCTGGATTTTTTCCATGGCACAAAGAAATTCTTCTACAATCCCGTTTCTTTCTCCCTTTTCGTCCTTTTGGCAAAGGATCTCTCGAATCTGTTCTGTGGTCAGATTCTGCTCCTTTTGACCTGCCATTTGCCAAATGGTTGCCATGAATGCGAGGTAAAGCAGTCTCCAAGAATCAGGCGTACAAGGATCAGCTTTCCCGGCAAGCATACGGACCTGCTTTGCTTCCTTTGCCAAAACCAAAAGAGGCTGACTGGCAGCAGAGGATCTTCGTAATCTGCTTACCAATACAATAAGACCAACTGCCGCCAGCACCAAACCTGCTGCTGTTCCAATCAGGCGGATATTCATGTACGGCCTTACAGACTGAAAAAAATGGAAGATTCCAGAGAAATTATGGAAAGAACTTTCAGACGATTCCTTTGTTTCTCCTGCTTCCTCTTCCCCTGCTTTCCCAGGCAATATGTCTTTTTCCTGTGCAATATCGGCATTTCCTGATGCAGCAGCATCTTTCTGTGCTGTTTTTTTGTTTGCTCCGGCAGCCTTCTTTTCCCCTTTCGGTTCTTTCACCACAACTTCAAATGATGGGCCATGTAAATGAATATATTTTTCTTTTTCCACATCAAAATATACCAAAGATACCCCTGGAATCCTTGTTTCCCCTGGCTGCAGGGCAACTATGGCATGGGGAAAGGTCTTTTTTCCTTCATACCCTTTTTCAGATATGTGAATGTCCTCTTCCGGGGTATCATCGTAAATTGTAAACCAATCCTTCTCGGGAAGGCCTTCCTGGGGCTTTCCTGCGTCCATAATATTTCCCCGGCCTGACAGAATAAAGGTCAAGGTTGCAGAATCTCCCACAGCAAGCTGTTTTTTATCAATGCTTGCATCCAGATCAAAATGCCCGATCAAACCTGAAAATTTACCCTCTCCATCGTAGGGCGGCAGGGGAGTCACCCTTACGGAAACAGGGGCTGAAGCAATATGAACCGGTCTTGTGCGGTCCATGGAAAAAAAAGACGAACCTGGATTCAGAAAATGGTCCAGATCAGCAAAAGGATCCAGATTGCCATGCCCACGGGAAGTCCCGGCTCTTTGCTCAGGAATCCGGGCAATCACCCTGGCAGGTTCAATTTCATGTACGCCCTCGGAAGAAGATTCCAACAGATAAAACACCTTTGTCACCTGAAAGGAAATTCCATTGATGACTTCATTTTCTGTCTGCCTCTTGTCTTCCAGCTCTGTGACGGAAAATCCCTCAAAAGACGGGGGCTGAAGCCGGGCCTGAATCATTGAATGGGCAAGGGGAGAAGCACAGAACAGGGAAAGGGTATATACAAATGCTTCACCAACAAAGGGGGTTGCCCTGGACACCGAAGCCCTTGCAAAGAACTGATCTGAAAAAGAAGCGCCCAATACAGCATCTGCCTTAATGGAAATGGGTTTTGTAAAAACCGTCTTACCCTTTTGGGTGACGGCAATGGCAGGAATGGACAAATTCCCCGATCTGAGAGGAGACAAAAGATAGGAATAGATTTCCTTGTGGGAAAAGGAACCATTTACATAGGAACGACTGGAAGATCTGCCCTTTGACAGAATCTGAAAATCCTCAATGACAGATACGTCCACATCAGCCTTGCCGCCATCCACAATAACCTGAAGTTCAATGGTTTGTTCCGGAGTAATTTGTGTTCGATTCACTACGGCCTGTACATCAATATCTTTTGCTGCTGCCATTGGAGACAAGACAAACAACATGGAACACAGCAGAGCAAGAAAAAACAGATAACTGCTGCTGTATTTTTGTACCAGCGGCGCGTATCGCATTTTATTTTTATTGTGGATTTTCATAATTTTTCCATTTCAATTTTATCAAACACCATTGCACGCAGGTTTACCAGTCTTTTTCCGGTGGTTTTCCCCTGGCAGGAGGCATCAGGGCAAAACCTGGTCTGTCCTGGAGGCGATTGAGTTTTGCATCCATGAAAGCCGCATCTCCATCCTGGGGCGGGGATTTGGTTTGCCCGCCACTTTCTCCCTTTTCTCCTCCATGGATGCTCTGATTGGCGATGTGTCCATCCTGACCATGATCCTGATTCCGGCCCTGGCCTTGATTCCTTTCCTGATGATCCGTCTCATTACCATTCTGGTCTTGCCGGGAATCCTGCTCTTGCGGTTGATCCTGATTCTGGTTGCCTTTTTCTTCTGTCCCCTGATGGGATTGCTGGCCAGGACTTTGTTCTGATTGTTTATTTGGCTGGTTATCTGGTTGTTGGTTACTGGATTCCTGATCCTGGGACGAATTTTTTTGAGATGAACTCTTGTCCTGACTCTCATCCTGATCAGAAGAATCCTGATTTTCCTGATTTCGCCCTTGCCTTTGACTTTGATCTTGCTTTTGCTGTTCCCTTTCCTTTAATTTTTTTTCCACCCATGCAAGATTGTCCTTTGCCTGTTCATCTTCGGGAAAATCCGCCACCACCTCTTCCAGAATCTCCCTGGCTTTTTCAAGGTCTCCCTTTTGCACAAAGGCATTTCCCATGTTGTATTTGGCAAGGTGCTGCAACTTGGGATCAGGAGACTGGGCAGCCCTTTGAAAATTGTCCAGGGCAAGGTCATATTCCTCATATTTATATGCAGCGGTTCCAATATTATAGTTCAGTCTGGGATCATCGGGATCTTTCCGCTGTGCTTCCATAAAATGATGTTTTGCCCGTTCAAATTCTCCTGCCTGAAACTTTTGGATCCCCTTTTCCACAAGATTTCCCGAAAAAACCGTATCCGGCTCTACCAGCCATGCTGTAAAACCTGCCCATAAAAAACACACAATCAAAGTTGGGAAATGAGATTTTTTTCTTTTTTTCCGAACCCTTCCATGGAAAAAATCCATCACCCATTCCAGGAACAGCAACAAAACGCAGGGCAGCAAAAACCATTGAAACCTTGGAATACCCACTTTTTTTCTTCCCTGTTCAAACTCCTTTTGATCCATCTGGACAGCAATCCTTTTTGTATAAATTTCATCCAGATCCATATTTCCCGCCACAGAACGGACATAATACCCCTTTGTCCTGGCACAGATATTTTTCAATGTGACTTCATCCACCTTTGACATGACAATGGAACCATCTGAATCTTTTACAAAACCTCCAGATGCCTTTGGGACAGGTGCGCCATGGACATTGCCAATGCCCACGGCAAAAATACGAATTTCCTGATCTGCAAGTTTTTTCACAATGGATTCAAGCTCCCGCTGTCCCTGTGTATTTTCCCCATCGGTAATCAGAACAATTGCCTTGTCCGTATCCGATGCAGGATCAAAGGCCGAAGCACAGGTTTCAAGGGCGGCATTGAGATTTGTCCCCCCAAGGGGCAGTACATCGGGAGAAAGGGTACGCAGAAAAATGCCAAAACCTTGATAATCCAGAGTTAACGGGCATTGAAGAAAGGCATTTCCGGCAAAGGCAACAAGACCTGCCCGGTCTGTTTTGCTCTTGTCTGCCTTCATGAGGGAAATCAAATCAAAAATTTCCCGCTTGGCTCGTTCCAGACGACTGGGTTTTACATCCTGCGCCAGCATGCTGCGGGAACAATCAAGGGCAATCAGAATATCAACGCCCCGGCTGCTGACCTTTTCCCAATGGAATCCTGATTTTGGCTGGGCAAGGGCAAACAAGCCCAAAACAATGGCAATGAGAATAAGAGCCATGCGGCCAAGGACGATTCCCGGTCGTCTTCCAGACACAAGAAAGGGCAGCATATCTTTACCTGCAAATCTGCCAAGAATGCGTTTTCGTTTTACCATGGCGTATATCATGATCCCGGCCAGGGGCAGGACTGCCCACAAGAAAAACAATATCCGTGGATAATCAAATTTCATGGGTTTTCCATTGATTCAAGGTAATCATGGCAGGTTCCATCGTTGGCATCATTATGGGATCTCCAAAAATCGGGTGTTTATCAGCAAAAGATGCAGTACATACAGCAGCATTCCTGCGGTGAGAAAAAAAGGGAACAACTCTTGACGGGCAACCCATCTTTCTTCGGGAGCTTCGGTTTTTTCCAGGGAATCAATCATGCCATAAATCTCTTCCAGGGCTTTTGTATCATCTGCTTTGAAAAATGTTCCCCCTGTTGTTTCAGCAATGGTTTTCAGAGCCTCCATATCCACATTCACCCTGTGGTACACAAATTTTCTGCCAAAGAATCCATCCACAGGAAAAGGAGCCTTTCCCTGTGTTCCAACCCCGATGGTGTAAATTTTCACATTCTTGCTAGCTGCAATCTTTACGGCATCCTGCCAGGGCAATACTCCGGAATTGGATTGACCGTCCGTCAGCAGAATCACGATATTCGAGTCAGACGGTACATCGCAGATCCGCTTCAAGCTGATACCAATGGCATCTCCAATGGCCGTGTTTGGTCCTGCGGCACCAATCTTCAGATGATCAAGCATAAAACCAAGGGCATTGGAATCCCGGGTCAAAGGCATCTGGGTAAAGGCATGGGAACCAAATACCACCATGCCGATCCGGTCTGTTTCTCTTCTTGCAATGAAATCCCGAACCACAGCTTTCACCGCCGTAAGTCTGTCCACAATCTGGTTGTCCAGCTTGAAATCCATGGCTTTCATGGATTCAGACAAATCCAGGGCAAGGATGATGTTGATTCCTCTGCTGGTGGTATGAATTTTCTGCTCTCCTGCCTGGGGACGGGCAAGGGCAACAATCATCAGGGAAACGGCAAAAACCTTTACCAAAGGTAATATACGAAGGAAGATAAAGACACCAGCAGAACCAGGCAACTCCAGACTGTCCAGAGTGCCTGCTACACGTAACGTATTACTTTTATGATTTTTTACATGTAAGATGAAAAAAACAGAAACCAGTATCAACAAAAACAGAAACCAGGGAGAAGCAAAACGGATCATGGAGTTTTCTCCCGACCATCTGCCATGGAGGCAGCAGAGGCATCTGCCTTTGCATTGGCAGTCTTTTCCTGCCAATCCTTTTCCATGGCATCAATCAATTCCCTTGTCCGGCCTATCTCCTTTGCAGCAACAGAAAGAATATCATGGTTTCCGGACAAATCCATGAAGCCAGATACATATTGAACAGGAGCATATCGAAACAGGTCAGACTCTTCCTGAAAATGAACTACTGCTTCTGCAAGGGCTTTGTCCATATCAATTGATCCCATGGCAAGGGTAAGCTCACGGGTGGTCATCTGTTCTGCACGGAGGCTGTGGATATTCCCGATATAGGTTTTCATTGCCTGCCCCAGGGCAAAATACATTTTTTTTCTGTCAGGGGAATGAGCCATCTCTGCTTCCAGTTCATCCAGAAACTGCATGGCAAAGGCATGGGCAGAAATCGGCTCGGAAGAAGTCATTTTGCCGCCTGATAAGGATTTTCTTTTTTTCCATCTTTTGATGAAAAACCAGAGGACTAAAATCAGAAAAAGAATAAAAATCCCTGTCCAGAAAACCTGTATCCAGAAGGATGGAATCCCAACCATGACAGGGGGACGAATATCGTGCAAAGTTTCCATGGAGCCTACCGAAAACGCATTTGCCTTTTCCTGAAATAGGAGGCAAGAACCTGGGGCGCATTATCAGAGGTATCCATTGTCACCAGATCGGTTCCGGCACGGAAAAACACCTCCTTCGTGTGCCTGTCAATGGCAGAAAAATGCTGGGAAAAGGCTTTTCTTGTTTTCCCGTGAAAGGCATCTACCATGATCTTTTGTCCTGTTTCGGAATCTTCCAGGCAGACAATGCCGCCAGCAGGCAAGTCAGATCCCCTTTGATCTGTCATCCGGATTCCCATGAGTTCATGTTTGCGGCAGGCAGTTTTCAAGGCAACCTCATAATCCGCTCCCAGAAAATCTGAAAGTACAAAGGCAACACAGCGTTTTTTCATCACCTTACCTAAATATTCCAGGGCACAGCTTACATCCGTCCCTCGGCTTTTGGGACGAATGGTGAACATTTCCCGTATAATTCTCCACACGTGGGCAGTTCCCTTTCCCGGCGGGATATATGTTTCCACCTGGTCTGTAAAAAAAATCACCCCCACCCTGTCATTATTTTTCACCGCATTATATGCAAGGATGGCAGCAGTTTCAGCAGCCTTTTCCAGAATCCTGCCATGGAAACTGCCAAAGGAAAGGGAAGAACTCATGTCCAAAATCAGCATGACAATGGCCTGTCTTTCCTCACGGAATAACTTCACATACGGCCTACCCGAACGGGCAGATACCTTCCAGTCAATGGATTTCACCTCATCTCCCGGCGTGTATTCCCGAACCTCTTCAAACTCCATGCCTGATCCCCGGAAAACAGAGCGGTACTGACCTGCCATGATGGTGTTCACGTTTTTGCCGGACATCATGCAAATATGCCTGATTTTCTTCAAAAGATCGGGATTGACAAAACCAGAATCCGACAGACTGGAATCTTTCCGGGACAAAGGACCTTGTCCTGCCCTGTTCAAAAATGGAAACACCATGGAACCAACACCCATCTTAAAAAAACTCCGGCCTCAGGGCACCGGGATGGAATCAAACAACCGGGCAATGAGTTCATCTGTTGTGACTTCCTCGGCCTGGGCTTCAAAGGAAAGCAAAACCCTGTGCCTGAGTACCGATGCACCAACGGCCTTGATGTCCTGGGGAATGACATAGGCACGGCCTTCAAGAAAGGCAGCAACCCTTGCAGCCTTTGCCAGGGAAATGGTTGCCCTGGGGGATGCACCAAATTCAATGTAAGGGGCAATGTCCATTCCGTATTCAGCAGGGTTCCGGGTGGCACACACAAGATCCACCATGTACATTTGCAGCTTCTCATCCACATAAATCTGGTCAACGAGTCTTGCCATACCAGCCAATTGCTCGCAGGTAATTACAGGCTCAACGGACAGGGAGGATGAAAAAGAAACCTTTTTTAATATTTCAAGTTCCTGATGTTTATCAGGATAATCAACCAGAACCTGCAGCATGAAGCGGTCTACCTGGGCTTCTGGCAGGGAATAGGTTCCCTCCTGCTCAATGGGATTCTGAGTTGCCAGCACCAGAAAAGGCGTGGGCAGGTTGTATGTTGTGCTGCCAATGGTCACCTGCTTTTCCTCCATTGCCTCCAACAGGGCAGACTGTACCTTGGAAGGTGCTCTGTTAATCTCATCTGCCAGGATAATGTTGTGAAACAAGGGGCCTTTTCTTGTGGTAAATTCCATGGTGCTGGGATGAAAGATTTCGGTTCCAGTAAGATCTGCAGGCAGCAGATCCGGGGTAAACTGAATCCGTTTGAAATCTGCTTGTACCGCTGCGGCAAGGGCTTTTACCGCACTTGTTTTGGCAAGTCCGGGAACGCCCTCAATGAGGACATGCCCGCCCGTGAACAATCCCGTAAGCAAGGCATCCACCAAGGCCCTTTGCCCCACAAGTTTTCGGGCAACCTGATCCCTGATGGCCGTGACAAGAAGATGCTGTTCCCGAATGGTTTCCTGAATGCTTTCCGGTATGATGTCTTCCATAGATGTCTTCACCTGAAAAAATAAATTATGAATGGCAGCGTCTCAATATAAAATAAACGTCCATAATAAAGATATTTTGTCCCATGTCAACCATGCCTCTGCGTACGAATTGGCCATGGAAATAAAAATTATGTTTTCCATGAAAATTCAGAACGCCTTGATTTGAATTCGCAATATAAATGGAAAAATATTTTGTCCTTCCCCAGTCCCTGGAAAAATAAAAAAAACTTCTTTTTTTGTATTATAAAAAAACTCAAAGATATAATTTGATTTTTCTTCTGGATAATGTTTAGGTACTCATGACATATGAATACATTCTGATATATTACCTGATATTTTTTGGGACGGTATTATGGATATTTTGAATACATTCGGGAAAATAGACACACCAGAAAAAGCCATGGAGCTTTTCAGGCAAAAACTGGAGACCAAACATTACGACCGTATTTGCCGCATCACCCATAAAGAAGTTTTGGTGAAAATTGCAAACGCACTTGTTCTTTGTGAGCCTGACCATGTTTTCATCAACACAGGCTCTGAGGAAGACAGGGCATTTATCCAGGAACTTGCCCTGGAGAAAAACGAAGAATCCACCCTTGCCATGGATGGACACACCATCCATTTTGACCTTGCCCAGGAACAGGGACGCATTGTTGACAGAACCTACTATATTGCCGATCCCCAGGATATTGTTTCCTCCCTTGGCAAACGCATGGACAGAACCGAGGCCTTTGAAGACATCCGCACCCACATGGCAGGAATCATGAAGGGAAAAACCGCCATCGTGGGATTTTATAATCGCGGACCTGTGGGGGCAAAGGGTTCCAATCCTGCCCTGGAAATCACAAGTTCTGCCTATGTAAGCCATTCTGCAGAAATGCTCTATCGAAATTGCTATGAAGATTTTTCCGACGAGGTTACCCGGCAAAATCACTTTTTCTGCAACGTCCATTCCGAAGGGCGGAACCGCCCGGAAGACCTGCCCAATGCCAGGGTGTTCATGGATAGAAAATATCGGACAACGTACAGCTTCAACTGCACTTATGCAGGGAACACACTTCTGCTCAAAAAGGGAAACCACAGATTTGCTGTGGACAAGGCAGTCTATGAAAACCGCGGAAAAGAATTGTCCGAACACATGTTCATTACAGGTATCAGCGGCCCAGGCGGAAGAATCACATGGTGTGCCGGTGCTGCCCCCAGCGGATGCGGGAAAACCACCACAGCCATGGCAGGAAAGGTCTTTGTGGGGGACGATCTTGCCCAGATGTGGATTGAGCAGGACGGCAGTATCCGCTGCATCAACCCGGAAGCAGGAATTTTCGGCATTGTGGAAGACGTGAATATGGAAGGCGATCCCATACTCATGAAAGTGCTGCGAAATCCCGGCCATGAAGTCATCTGGTCAAATGTACTCATTGATGAAACAAAAACCCCCCAATGGGTGGGCAATCAGGAAACCCCTCCAAAAAAAGGTATCAATTTCCAGGGGGAATGGTTCCAGGGAAAAACCGATGAAAATGGCAAACCTGTGCCCATGTCCCATCCCAATTCCCGATGCACCGTCCGGGCCAGTAGTCTGGAAAATCACAGCACAGAAGCGGAAAATCCAGAAGGAGTCCTCACCAGGATATTCACTTACAGCGGCAGGGATGCCGATACCATGCCTCCGGTCTGGGTTGCTCCTGATTCCGATGCAGGTGTTGCCATTGGGGCCTGTATTGTGTCGGCTGCCACGGCCACGGAAGTGGGAGTATCCGGTGTAAAGCGCTCTCCCTGGGCCAATGCGCCCTTTATTCCAGGCTCCCTTGGAGATTACATGGATGCCCAGTTCCAATTTTTTGGTTCTTCTTCCATTGATCCCAAGTATAAACCTGTCATGGCAGGGCTGAACTATTTTCTCACGCACAAGGCAAGGGGGGGAGATTCTTCCAAACTTCTTGGAGAAAAACGGGATGTAAAGGTCTGGCTGGGATGGCTGGAACGCTATGCCCATGGAGAAGTGGAAGCCTTGTCAACGCCGGTGGGTCATCTGCCCAGATATGAGGATCTGGAAAGGCTATTCCGGGAAGTTATTGAAAAGCCCTATCCAAGAGAATTGTACGACAAACAATTTTCCCTGTACGTTGACAACATCATCAACCGGATTGAACTCCAGGAAACTGCCTACGCAAAGGAAAATGACATACCGAAAAAATTTTTCACCATCCTTGCCAAACAAAAAAAAGGACTACAGGAGCTTAAAGCAAAACAAGGTTCTGTGGTGCTTCCGGAATACTTTGAAAACGCCTGAATCCAAGTAAAACCTGTCTGAAAAATACCATCTTCATCCGGGAGTTTCTTGCGAAAAGAACCCCCGGATTTTTTTGCAGACCTGATTTTTCACAAGCCCTGCCTGGATTCTATCTGGATGAATGAAATATCCAGGACTCAATGGAATAGATCAAAAGTCCTGTCCATATAAAGGAAAAGGTAACAAGGTGGGTACTGGTAAAAGATTCATGATACACAAACACCCCAAGCAGAAACGCAAGGGTTGGAGAAATGAATTGCAGCAATCCCAGGGTAACCAGCCGCAGATTTTTTGCGGCAATGGTGAATGCCCACAGGGGCAGGGTAGTCACAACCCCTGCCAGGGGCAGCATGATTCGCACATGGTACTGATCCGGCCAGATGGAAAAATCCAGAGAAAAGAAAAACAGATACACAGAAGCCGGAATACTTAACACCGCAGTTTCCACAAAAAGCCCCGGCAATGGCAGTACATGGATCATCTTGTGAACAAGGCCGTACAAACTGAACGTCACGGCAAGACAAAGGGAAATCCAGGGCAGATGTCCGTAGTCAAAAACCATATACGCGACCCCGATACCTGCACATAAAATACTTATGATCTGAGCCGGACGCAGACGATCCCGGAACACAATATATCCTAAAAGCACATTGCAGAGGGGATTGATATAATACCCAAGAGCAGTTTCCACCACCCGATCGGTATTCACGCCAAGAATATAAATCCCCCAGTTCATCCCGATGAGCATACTGCTGACAAACAAAACCCCAAGGATTCGATAATCACATACAAATTTGCGAACCTCTGGCCAGCGTTTCTGCATCCCCAGAATCAATCCCGTGAACAGACATGCCCAGATCATCCGATGGCAGAGAATGGACAGGGGAGGGACAACCTGTATGGTCTTCCAGTACACGGGCAGCAGTCCCCAGCATCCAAAGGCAGAAAGCCCTGCATATACCCCAAGGGTCGGGGATTGATTTTCACTGGCCATGATGCATCATCCTCATTCGTCTCCTTCCTGCCGTTTTTTATCATGGCCAAAACATCCCTGCCATGGTACAAGATAAAAATGCCTGATAATTCAGACATCAACGAGTTAAAAAATATGTATCATACCGCTGCGAGACATTTTTAGCAATCAGCGATCCATCTGCACCGCATTTTCATATTGTCTTCCACCCATTTCAGGCAGATCATTTTTTCCAAAAACAAGCAGAACAAAAGCATAGGATACAATTACCCAAAAATATGAAAACACTTACAGACGCATTTATTGCCGATACCAAATTATCTGACACAAAGCTAAATACATTTTTTGCCAAAGAATCTGACGATCCCATTGTTGAAGCCTTTTCCAAAAAGGCTGCCGTACATCCGAGTGGCGGAAAATCTGCACCGCTGCCGCCGCCAAAAGCCCAGGAAACGTTTCAATCCATTCTTTCCCAACCAAGGCAAGGCAAAAGCACCGTATATATTCATATCCCCTTCTGCGAAACCCAATGCCTGTACTGCGGATTTTACCGAAAACGATATGATCCAGTCCAAAGCCGGACATATACAGATACCCTGATTACGGAATTACAGGCCACGGCAGACACTCCCCTGCAAACCCACGGCCCCATCCATGCCGTGTATCTTGGAGGAGGCACGCCCACATCCCTGGAAGCTGCCGATCTCAAACGGATTCTTTCCATCATTCAAAAGTCCCTGCCCCTTGCCAATGATTGCGAAATTACCGTGGAAGGAAGAATTGCCAATTTCGAACAAGAAAAAATGGAAGCCTGTCTGGAAGCTGGTGCCAATCGTTTTTCCATTGGGGTCCAGACCTTTGATACGGAGCTTCGCACCCGAATGCAGCGAATAGCAGATAAAAAAACCGTTATTGAAACCTTGAAACAACTGCTCTCATACGACCAGGCTGCCGTAATCGTGGATCTGATTTACGGATTCCCTGCCCAGACCATGGAATTATGGGAAACCGATCTGAAAATCTTGCAGGATCTCATGATCGACGGGGTGGATCTTTACCAGCTCAATATTTTTCCCGGAACTCCTTTACACACGGCCATTGAAAACAAAAAAATGCCTCCCGGCATTGACAAACAACAGCGCGCCAGAATGTTTGAAAAGGGAGTAGAGTTCATGAAACAGGCAAGGTTCCGCCGTCTGTCTGCCAGCCATTGGGGAAGAACCAGCAGAGAACGCAACCTGTACAATCAATTGGTAAAAGGCCCGTCCCATTGCCTGCCGTTCGGCCCAGGGGCTGGAGGAAACGCCCACGGATATTTCTTTTTTCTGCAACCAGATTATGAAAAATGGAAACATATTGTTCTGGAAGAAAAATGCAAACCCATTGCCATGATGCAGGTATCTGGAAAAAACGATGTCCTGGAAAAAACCATTGCAAGCGAACTGGAATTGTGCAGAATCAACTTCTGTGCATTAGAAAAAGAATTTCATCTGCCCCTGGAAGCCGTTTTGAAAGATTTGTACTCCCAATGGGAAAGGGCAGGTCTCGTAAAAAAGGAACATCAATGGTGGGTGTTGACCACGGCCGGACAATTCTGGCAGGTGAATCTTGCCCAGCTGACCATCAACTATGTACAACAAATCCTATCCAAGGAGGAGACACAAATATGAAATCACTTATTGTATATTCATCCCTCACGGGAAACACCAGGGCCGTGGCCGAAGCCATTGCATCGGTCATGCCGGAACCTTGCGAACTTGTATCTGTCCAGGAGGCACCTTCGGATCTGTCTTCCTATGATTTTATTGCCATCGGTTATTGGGTGGACAAGGGAATGCCCGATCAAAACTGCATTCAATTCATGAAAACCGTACAAGGGAAAAAAGTCGGCCTGTTTGGTACCCTTGGGGCATATCCTGATTCAGACCATGCAAAAAAATGTCAGGCAAACGCCGCACGGCTCATGGAGGGAAACGAAATTTTGGGACAATTCATCTGCCAGGGGAAAGTGGATCCCAAGGTGATTGAAATGATGAAAAAAATGGCTCCTGATTCCCATCCCATGACCGAAGAACGCAGGGCACGCATCCAGGAAGCCAAAAAACATCCCAATGAAGAGGATTTCCAAAACGCAAGACAAGCCTTTTCTGCCATGATTGCCAAATTGTAGAAACCAATTGATAAGGATTTCCGAAAAGGCTGGCCAGTATCTGCGTTAACGCAAAAAAGTTGCCTTGCTTATACGAATTATGATAGATTTGCTTCTTTTATTGTCGTTTGCCATAAAAAACAACGACAAAGTAGAATCGTAAAGGAGATTTCAATGAAAAAAATACCAACCAAAGACCCCGATTTTGAGTTGTGGGAAGCAGAACCAGAAGATGCACATCTGGTAGTTACCTACATGAGGAAACTTGGCGTATATCAAAAAATGAGGGACAAAATTACGGCCACGGAAGAAGGCATCCGCAGGCTGCTCACAGAAAAAAAAGGAGACGCGGTTTTTGGCGATTACAAGGGGGAAACCGTTGCCTTTGCCTATTTTTGCAACAACTCCTCGGCTTTCATCGGAGAGTCTGGAATGTATATTGACGGTTTCTACATTGATGAAAAAATGCGGTTCAAGGGATTGGGAAAAATCATGCTTTCCTACCTTGCCCAGGTGGCCCTGGACAGGGGATGCAAGCGTCTGGAATGGGGCTGTCTGGACTGGAACGAGCCGTCCATCAAATTCTACAAAGACCTTGGGGCCTATTGTGTGGACATCATGAGAATTTACCGATTTACCCCGGAACGCCTCCAGGAAATTGCAGACATGTTCTAGGAATCCAGAACCGAATGGGGATCCAGTATATCCCGCAGTCCGTCTCCCAGCAGGTTAAATCCCAACACCGTAAGAAAAATGGCAATCCCAGGAAATATGGATATCCAGTAGGCAGTAAAAAACTGCTCCCTTGCATTGGACAGCATGCCCCCCCAGCTGGGAGTGGGGGGTTGGGTGCCAAGTCCCAGAAAAGACAGGGATGCTTCCATGAGAATGGCATAGGCAATACCCAGGGTGCCAATGACCAGAATGGGTCCCAGGATATTGGGCAGGATCTGCTCGAACATGATACGGAACCGGCTGTATCCCAAAGCCTTTGCCGCAGTCACATAATCCATGGATTTTGCCCACATCACCTGGGAACGGGCAATGCGGCAAGTGTAGGCCCAGTTGGTCAGCCCAAGGGCAATGAACACATTGACAAGCCCCGGCCCAAGAACTGCCATGACGGCCAGGGCAAAGACCAGAGACGGAATGGACAGCATGATGGCGGTAAATCCCATGACAACATCATCCCACCATCGTCCGAAATACCCTGCGGTTACCCCAAGCACCACACCAATAATGGTGTTGACGATCTGGGTAACAAGCCCGATACTCAGGGAAATCCTGGAACCGTAAATCACCCGGGAAAGTATGTCCCGTCCCTGGGAATCCGTCCCAAAATAAAATTCTGCACCCGGCGGTTCTTCGGCAAACAAAAGGTTGGCATCCTCCACGGGGTTATGGGGGGCAATAAGGGGAGCCAAAATTGCCATGAACACGAAAAACACAACAATCACACCTCCGATCACAAGATTGAGATGTCTTTTTATCAACACGCAGCCCTCTCTTTTGATTTTTTCATGATTATTTTACCGTTTCTGCCAAGATTTTTTCTGTCTGAATCTGCCTGCACATCCGGCTCACGAATTTTTGGGATTCCAGATATTGCACCTGCCCTGGCAATAAGTCAAGATATTTCCCAGGCCAGCTTTACACATAAGCCTTCACAACTATCCGATAAAATGATAAATTTCAGAATTCAATTTGACAAAAACATACCTGCAATCCAAAAATGAATACAAAACAAATTTTTCAGGATTCCAAAATAATATTCCCAACAACAAACATGGACGATTCAAACAAATGACCACCAATCCCATCCCCATACGCATTGGTCTTGGAACCGATGTGCACGCCTTTGCTGAGAATCGGGATCTGATCATCGGAGGGGTAAAAATTGATTACCCCAAAGGCCTTGCCGGCCATTCCGATGCAGATGTGCTTTTCCACGCTGTTTGCGATGCCATCCTTGGCGCCGCAGGTCTCGGAGACATTGGCGAACATTTCCCGGATACCGACCCTGCGTGGAAAAACATTGATAGCAGGATACTGCTGGAAAAATGCAGAGATCTGGTTTATAGTACCGATTATGAAATTTTGAACCTGGACTGTATCATATACGCACAGGAACCAAAGGTCAGCCCCTATAAAAATGAAATAAGGCAAAACCTGGCAAGGTTCTTGAAAATTGAATCTGCCCAGATCAATGTAAAGGCAACCACCACAGAAAAACTTGGATTCCTTGGAAAAAAACAAGGGATTGCCTCCCAGTGCGTAGCCTTGATCCAGAAAATAACAACCCTCAAATAATACCGAGTGATATGAGTCTTTCCATTTACAACACCCTATCCGGCAAAAAAGAACCTTTTATTCCCATTGAAAAAGACAAGGTCGGCATGTACGTATGCGGCCCAACAGTATATGACGCAAGCCATATCGGACACGCCCGTTCCGTTGTGGTTTTTGATATGATTTACCGATGGCTGGAACAATCCGGTTACCAGGTGACCTATGTACGGAATTTCACGGATGTGGATGACAAAATCATCAAAAAATCCAATGAAACGGGCATGAGCTGCAGCGACATCACCGAGAAATATATCGCTGAATTTTATGCAGAAATGGATGCCCTGTACGTTCGCCGCCCCACCCATGCCCCCTGCGCCACGGAGCATATCCGGCATATCATTGACTTTATCCAGGGATTGATTAACGCTGGCAAGGCCTACCATGTACCCGGCGGAGATGTATATTTTTCCATTGATTCCTTTCCTGAGTACGGACAATTATCTGGAAGAAACCCGGACGACATGAGGGCAGGATCAAGGATTGCCGTAGATGAAAAAAAGAAAAATCCCCTGGATTTTACCCTGTGGAAACTTGCCAAGCCCCAGGAACCCTCCTGGAAAAGTCCCTGGGGAGAGGGCAGACCCGGCTGGCACATTGAATGCTCTGCCATGAGTGGCGAATATCTTGGAAAGCATTTTGACATCCACGGCGGAGGGAAAGACCTGATTTTCCCCCACCATGAAAACGAAATTGCCCAGAGTCAGGCCCTTTTTGGCGGCACCTTTGCAAAATACTGGATTCACAATGGATTTGTTGCCATTAACCATGAAAAAATGTCCAAATCCCTGAACAATTTTACCATGATAAAAGATGTGCTTGCCCAGTATTCCCCTGAGGTAATGCGCATGTTCCTTTTGTCCAAACATTACAGAAGCCCCATTGATTACAGCCCCCAGGCAATGGCTGAAGTCAGCCAGGGGTTGGACAGAATTTATACCTTTCTGGGCAGAATGGAAGCAAAGGGAATTTCAGGGACATCATCCCAAACCGGAGCTTTGTGGGAAGGATTCACCCAGGCCATGGACGATGATTTTAATTCTGCCAGGGCTTTGGGATTGATATTTGAACATGTCACCGTGGGGAACCGCTTGCTGGACGAAATGGAGCAGGAAACAGCAAAAATCCAGGAATCCATCTCACAGCTTGAATCCACATACTCAGACATGAAAAAAATCTCTCATATTCTGGGTTTTCTTCTGCAGAATCCAGAACAATGGTTTGCGTCTAAAAAAGACAAATCCATGGCAAAAAGCCAGGTAGACGAAGCCCAGATTGATCAACTGATTCAGGAAAGAAATCTGGCCCGTAAAAACAAAGATTTTTCACGGGCAGATGAAATTCGTGATGAACTTGCCAATATGGGAATTGTCCTGGAAGACAGCGCCTCAGGAACCCTGTGGCATTTTGAAAAATAACCAACCAGGTAATCCCGAACAAATCCTTCGATTACCTGTTGTATAGAAAAGAGGGAAATAAACATGGAACACGTTGCCGTTATCGGAGCAAGTCCAAAAGAAGATCGCTATTCCAATAAGGCCATGCGCATGCTGGCCGAATATAAGCATCATCCCATTCCCGTTGCATCGGGATATGACCAAATTGAAGGGGAAAAGGTTTATGAAAATATCCTTGATATTCCAGACAAACTGGACACGGTAACCCTGTACCTTGGCCCAAAACGTCAGACAGATAAAGTCATCGACCAGCTCATTGCAGCTGCTCCCAAACGGGTAATTTTCAATCCCGGCACAGAAAATCCCGCAAGTGCAGAAAGACTCAAAAAAGCAGGGATCAATGTTGTGGAAGCCTGCACAATGGTATTATTGAAAACCAACCAATACGACAAGTAAAAGGATTCCGGGCAATATGGGATTTTTCCATATTGCCCTTTCCCATAAGAAAAAGACCAATAAGGTTCAGGGATAAGGAGAAGATATGGCAGTTGTTGTAAAGTATATCGTGGTGAGAAACGGAGAAGAAAAAATGACATTTGCGACAAAAAAAGAAGCAGACGCCCATGATAAAATGCTTGATATTGCTGACAATCTTTTTGATTTTTTCCAGACACAACATCTGGAGCTTACGGAGAATCAATCAGAATCCATTGCCCTGATCCTGGCAGAAAACAGGGACACCATCATTCCCATACTCAAAGGATCTGCCGGAAAGAAAAAAAACTCAGCAAAGTCAAAACAAACCGCTTCATCCAAACAGGAAAAAACCGATACCCCTGCAAAGGGAAAACCCACAAAGCAATAATCTTTTCCTGCGGTATTTTTCCATCTTCTTTTAGTTGCATTCCATGATTATTCAAAACCTTGAAATCCAGGGACGAACTTTTCTTGCTCCCCTGGCAGGGATTACCAACCTGCCCTTTCGACGTATGGTAAAATCCTGCGGTTGCGCCGTAGTATGCTCGGAAATGGTCAGCGCCAAGGCACTCACCTACGGATCGGAAAAAACCTTTGACCTGATCCAGTCCTGCCCGGAGGAAAAACCCCTGTCCGTACAAATTTTTGGGGCAGAACCGGAATCCATGGAATATGGAACCAGGGTCATCTGCCAAAGCGGCCAGGCAGACATCATAGACATCAACTTTGGATGCAGCGTCAGAAAAGTCATCAAGCAGGGGGCAGGAGCAGCATTGATGAAGGATCTGCCACGGGCAGCAGCCGTGATTGCCGCAGTTCGCAAGGCAACCAATCTTCCCCTTACCATAAAGATCCGATCCGGCTGGGACCCATCAGGCGCCCAGGCAATGGAACTTGCCAGAATTGCCCAGGATCAGGGAGCAGATGCCATTGCAGTTCATCCCAGAACTGCAACCCAGGGATTTTCCGGCAGGGCAGACTGGAATCTCATTACCAGAATCAAAGATGCTGTCACCATTCCTGTTATTGGCAACGGTGACATCGCTTGCCCGGAAGATGCCGCAGAGATGATGGAAGAAACCGGATGTGATGCCGTCATGGTGGGCAGGGGAGTCCTTGGCAATCCCTTTCTTCCTTCCCAGATAGAATCTTTTTTAAACACAGGGCATTATGAGACACAGTCCATTGCAATCCTCTGCGAAAAAATGAGAGAAATGACCATTTTTTTCAGGGAACATTTTGGAGAAGAAACTGCCTGCAAACTGCTCCGGGGAAGACTTGCCTGGTTTGTGAAAGGAATGCCCGGCGCATCTGCCTTTCGAAAACTGTTGTCAGGGCTTGAATCCACCAGTCAGGCCCTGGAACTCATCCAATCCCTGGCTGAAAACATCCAAATGAAAATCCCGGAAGAATTGCCCTGATCTCTTTGCTGCTTTACATGAAAACGAAAAGCTGATTACATCAGAACGAAACAATCCCCATTATCTTTCATATACAGCAACGGCACAGGAATGGATTCCTCCCCTGGGGGTAAACTCTCCTGTTACTTCCATTCGTAAAGGAGAAATTACCGCAACCAGGTCATCCAGAATTTTGTTCACAGCATGCTCATAAAACATGCCGACATTCCGGTACTGCAATAAATAGTATTTCAGGGATTTCAACTCGACAATAAACTGATCGGGCTGATAATCAATTGTAATTACGCCGTTATCAGGCAGGCCTGTCATGGGACAAACCGCTGTATATTCAGGCTGAACAATCTGAATATCAATGGTTCGCTTACCCTTGTACATATAATCAACAGCTTCCAGCAAAGCTGGGTCAATCACACTTGGATCCTGAATTTGAAATGGTGTCTGGTAGGTTTTATTTTTCATGTCATTATTATCCCAATATCAATCAATTCCGTATAGTTCTTTTTATTTTAGGCGGAATAGTATATATAGCATATAAATATAGAATACAAGAAGGTCTTGGGAGCATGAAAGATTCCATGCAAATTTGTCCTGAAACGAATGCTTTTACTCAAATAAAATATTCTGTTTTCATGACTTGTATTTTTCGAAAACAAGTGAATTGACAAATATCGAATTTTCCTTTTTCAAGGCTTTTTTCAACATACACTCAGGTACACATATTCCATGGACGAATATCTTCAAAATTCACCGCAAATCAAACCAGAACAAATCCTGGATATTATTATCCGCGGCAGATGGTTATTGATCGTTCCCCTCTGTATAACACTTACCCTTGGGCTTGCAAAAACCCTGACATCTCCAAAGGTGTATGAAGCATCCACCCTGATCCTTATCCAGCCCCAAAAGGTTCCCACAAATTATGTACAATCGGTTGTAACGGACAATGTGAATCAGCGGATCAGTACCATGTCCCAGCAAATTCTGAGCCGAAGCAATCTGGAACGGATCATTAACCAGTTTGGATTATACTCCAATAACCATGGTATGTACCTGGAAGACAAGATTGCAAGCATGAGGAGACGAATCCAGATCAAACTGGATCGGGGCAGATCCAGCGCAAAAACCTTTTCCATTTCCTTTCAGGGCAGTAACCCTGACCGCGTAATGAGAATTGCCAATACCCTGGCAGCATACTACATGGATGAAAACCTTCGGGTAAGAGAAGCCCAGGCCGTTGGGACCAGCGAATTTCTGGATTCAGAGCTGGAAAAAACACGAAAGAGTCTTGAAGAAAGGGAACAGCGCCTTGCTGACTACAGGACAAAATACATGGGTGGGCTTCCAGATGAACTTGACTCCAACCTGAAAACCCTGGACCGGCTCCAAAAACAATTAAGCGACAAAAACCTGGAACTCAGGGAAGCCAGAAACGCCAAGGCAATGATTGAAACCCAAATTTCCCAATCCAAGGAAATGCTTGTCCAACCCTTTGAAGATCCCTTTGCCTCTGTGGATTTTGAAGATTACAATACCCTGGTTGATTCCATGAATGAAAACAACCTCAAAGTTGCACAGGCCCAGTATGACAACCTGCTCCTCCAATACACGGAAAAACATCCTGATGTGGTAAAAGTCAAAAAAACCATAGACAAATTGACTGCCATTGTGGAAGCAGAAAAAGAAGCCTTCAGAAAAAAACAGCAAGAAGAACTGGAAAGGGAAAAAGCCGCCGGGCAGACACAACAAGAAGAAACATCAAATCTTGTCATGGCTGACCAGGCAAACATGGAATTTACAGCTCTGCAACAGGGTTCCCAATTGCAGAATATCAAAAAACTGATACAAAACCTGGAAAAAGATGTTGCCACTCTTGAAGAAAAGATGGCTTTATACCAGCAGCGAGTGGAAGATACCCCCAAACGGGAGCTGGAACTTCAATCCCTGAAAAGAGACTACGCCAATATCCAGGGAATTTACAACTCTCTTCTGGACAGAAAACTGGAAGCGGAATTGTCCGTAAACATGGAAAGAAAGCAAAAAGGAGAGCAATTCAAAATTCTGGATCATGCCCAGATGCCGGAAAAACCCATCTCCCCAAATGTAAAAATGCTTTTCCTTTTGTCCGTGGCAAGCGGCCTTGGCCTTGGGGGAGGTATCCTGGCCCTGAGGGAACTGATCAACTTTACTGTTATCCGCAGGGACGACCAAATTGAAAGCAAGCTGGGTCTTACGGTTCTTGCCGTAATCCCCATGTTAAGAACCCCCAGAGATTTAGTTAACCAGCGGATATTCCAGGGTGTTTTTATATTTTGCTGTGTGTATTCCCTGCTATTTATCGGTTTCTTTCTGATACTGAACCAAAAAGGGCTGGACAGGACTATCCAGTATTTATATAACATATTGACATAAAAGCCTATTGTGGCCAAACAAACAATGGCCAAAACATAATATACGAATAAAGAGAATCATACATAATGACAGAAGAAACGTATCTTTCGGATATTTATGACTACGATGTCCATTTCCCGGAGGCAATTGATTCTGGACTGGTAACGGTGTTAAAACCATATTGCTTTGAAGCGGAACAATTCCGGCAGGTAAAGACCAGTATTCTGTTTCCCGAAAACGGACTCCCCGCCCGAACCATAATGATCACAAGCCCTTCCCCGGACGAAGGCAAATCCTTTGTTTCTGCCAATCTTGCCATCAGCATGGCCCAAAGCATTGACGAATACGTACTTCTCATGGACTGTGATTTACGTTCTCCTTCCATTAACATCATGTTTGGAATGGATGATCCTGAAATCAAAGGATTAAGTGAATATCTTGCCAATGAAATCCCCCTTACCGAGGCGCTTCACAAAACCTTCATCAAAAAGCTGACCATTCTTCCTTCCGGCAGGATCCCTGAAAATCCTGCAGAACTTCTGTCTTCCGAACACATGAGAAATCTTGTGGCAGAGGTCAGGGGAAGATACAGCGACCGCTATATTCTCATTGACACCCCGCCCCCCTATCTCACGGCGGAAACCAATGCCATTGCCCGGCATGTGGACGGAATTATCCTGGTGATTCGTCACGGCCGTACCAAAATTAAGGATGTCCAAGACATCATTGACATTTATGGGCGGGAAAAAATTCTGGGGGTGATTCGGAACTTTTCCAAAAAAACCTTTGGATCCGGCTACCCCAGATACGGAGACAAATACCACAGATATAGCAGCTATGGTATGAAACAAAACTAACCCTTTCCAGGATAAATGCTGATACATGATATGCTAAGAATTCTGAAACAATATTTTCCCATTCGGAACATTGTTTTTTTTGGTGTGGAAACCTGTGTAATTTTTGCCACCATGGTTTTATCCACCATCTATCTGACCTTTCTTGCATCAAATGTTTCCACTCCGGGTATTTTGCTGAAAATAGCATTAATTACAACCGTCTGCCAGCTCTGTCTGTATTATAACGATCTGTATGATTTCCAGTTAATCCCGAGAATCCGGGATATTATTATCCGTATCCTGCAATCCCTTGGCATGACTTCCCTGATACTTGCCTGCATATATTTTTTGTTCCCCATCACCGCATTAAACCAAACCATTTATCTGACAAGCGTTATTTTTCTGATTTTGTTTATGGTCTGCTGGAGAATCGTTTATATTGAAATTCTGAATCTGGGACTTTTCAATGAACATATCCTGCTTTTGGGTTCCAGCGAACTTGCCATGGAAATTTATTCTGCCATAGACCAGAGTGTTGACTGCGGATACTCTGTATCCATTGTGGTTCCAGAGGATACAAATGAAAGGCCTGCCAATATTCCCAGAAACAAATGTGTTCCTTTGGGCTCAACCCCTTTGGCAAAACTTGCCAGGGAAAAGGGCCTGAAAAAAATTGTGGTGAGTACCCAAAGCAAAACAGAAAATTTCCCCGTATCAGATCTCATTGATTGCAGAACCCAGGGAATCGAAGTCATTGAGGGGTCTGCCTTTTATTCCATGCTCACGGGCAAGGTACTTGTCAGAAAAATTGATCCGGAATGGCTGATTTTTTCCCAGGGATTTCAAAAATCCAGAATAAAATCATTTTTCAAACGATTACAGGATATTGTCATCTCCTCTGTAATGCTTATGGTATGTTCCCCTCTCCTTGTAATTGTTGCCGTTCTGATAAAACTGGACTCAAAAGGCCCCATCTTCTTTCTCCAAGATCGGGTGGGCCGCTACAAAAAAGAGTACATGGTGAGAAAATTCCGCTCCATGGTGGAAGATGCCGAAAAAAAGACAGGTCCTGTCTGGGCAACCGAAGAAGACAGCAGAATCACCAGAATGGGCAAATTTATTCGTAAATACAGGATTGATGAATTGCCCCAGTTGTGGCAGGTGCTCACAGGAACCATGAGCCTTGTGGGGCCAAGGCCGGAACGAAAGCATTTTACGGATCAACTGGAGAAAACCATTCCCTTTTACAGCCAGAGATTCAATGTAAAACCGGGACTCACAGGATGGGCACAGGTTTGTTACGATTATGGTGCTTCCGAAGAAGATGCCGAAGAAAAACTAAATTATGACTTATTTTATATCCAGAATATGTCCTTTGCCATGGATACCCTGATTATCCTGAAAACCGTAAAAACGGTTTTGTTCGGCAAAGGTGCAAGATAGCTCCCGGAACAGGAATTAGAAACACAAAAAAGGATTGTATAATGAAAGCAATATCGCTCAATGTCCGCCCGTTGATTTTCAAAATAGTACTTGTACTTGTCGCCATGTATTTTTTAGGTATTTCCCAAGTTTGTGCAAAGGGAGGCAAATCAAGATCCATGCCCCTTTCCCCCCCGCCTGCAATGTCTGAATATCTCATTGGCACAGGTGATGTACTCAGCATCAGCACATGGAAAGAGAAAGATCTGACCTTTGAAAATGTTGTGGTAAGAAATGACGGAAAAATTACCTTTCCCCTGCTGGATGATATTCAGGCCAGGGGCAGAACCACAATGGAGTTAAAGTATACCATCCAAAAAGGATTGGAAGCCTTTCTGGATGCTCCCATGGTTACTGTAACCCTCATGAATCCGGGCAGCCAAAAATACTATATCCTCGGTGAAGTTCAGGAAACAGGAGAATACCCCATCATGAAAAAACTCACCGTGGTTCAGGCATTTGCCCTTGCAAAGGGCTTTACCCAATGGGCATCCAAGGATAAGATCATCCTGTTCAGGAAAAGTGACGGAAAAAATACCATGGTGAAAATCGACTATGATGACATTGTTGGCGGCGACCTGAGTCAAGATGTATATTTACAGGCCGATGACATTATCATTGTGCCGTGATTTCATGGTATAATCATAGAAAAATATTCTGCTCCAAAAGCAGCCACAGATACGGTAATACAGAAACACCAAATACGAGGATTTATTTCATGACAAAACCATTTCCCACACTTCAAAAAATTCCATTTCCCACAGCCATGGTCTTGGGATGGACGGCTGTTTTTTTTCTGTTTCTTGCAAACCTGATATGGCCTTTGCCTGTAAAGGCGGAAAAAATGGATATGCACATTACCCCCATTATCATGGTTTCCCAGACGTACACGGACAATTTTTATAAAACCGAAAAAAATACCCAGGACGAATGGATTTCCTCCTGCCAACTGGGAGCAGTACTGGGATGCAAGGGGAAAAAAACGAATTTTTTTCTGGAATATCTGCCAGAGTACAAGGATTACCACAACAATAATGCCAAGGATTCTCTGGAACAGAATGCAAGGGCACTATTTCAGACTACACCCTCCAAACACACCAGCATCCAGGCTCTTTTGGCATACGATGGTCACGGCACAAAAGAAGAAAGGCAAAACTGGCAGCACCTGGCTTCCCTTGCCATGGAAACCCAATTATCCAAAACCATTGTTCTCTCCCTGGAAGAAAATTATTCCCGGCAATTCCAGCGTCAGAAACGAACCGGCCTTTACAGAGAAAATGATACAAACCATAGCCAAATTAGTCTCCTGAAAAAGTATGGAGAAAAAAATACCATGGCTTTATACGGAGAATACAGTTTTATTGATTATGAATACACAGATCAGGATTCCCATAATCAATATAAGGCCGGAATAAGACTGACCCATTGGCGCTCCCGTCTGGACGGATTTAACGGTCATTTTTCCTTCACACAGAAAAATTTTGATAACGATCCTGGGAATTTGGGAGATGGTGATTCCATTGCCGCAGGCCACATAAAATATTTCCGCAGCCTCAATCCGCAAATGGATGTGTTTGCCAAATACCGGCATTATTATTCGGAAAGGGGAGATACCCGGCACAACGTATTTCATCCTTCTGTGGGGTTTGACTGGGCAGTTTCAGAAACTTCCGGAATTTCCATTGGTATTGGGGTGTTATTCAACCAATGGAGTAATGAGAATGAAGAAGAAATGTATACATTTCTGGAGCTGGATATTTATAAGGAATTTTCCTTTGGTCCCAGAAATTCCCTTTTTGTAACGGCTGCCAGCCGCTATGATTCCGGTGATGAACAAGCAGCAAGTATGGGTTACAACACCCTGTATGAAGGTGTACTCCAATGGAATTACCAGCTTACCCGCAGGCTTTCTTCTCAATTTAGTGCACAATACACCTACCAGAAATTTTATGAAAACCGGGTCAACCGGGTTGACCAGGAACTTTCCCTGGGTGCCGGATTAAAATGGAGACCATTGGAATGGCTCCAAATGGGAATCGACCTGAGGCACGAAAGAATTTTCACGGACAGCAATGTCCAGGAATACAATAGCAATACCATCTCAGCCTTTGCCCGGTTCCTGCCCAAAAATCCTTACAAGGGTACAGCATCACCAGGAGAACGACGGCTTCTGGACTCTCCCTTTAACCAAATGAACCAACACAAGCAACTCCGCTAATTGAAAAAATACAGGAAAATACGCACACAGACGAATGGGGAGACATCATTTATGAACCTTTTACGCACCTTTTTTCTTGTTGGCATCTTGCTTGCTGCGTTTCTGATTACCCTGTTTGTCAACCATAACCAACCTGTACCGCCCAGAATTCCTCTGGATCAGTTTCCCATGGTAATAAATGAGTGGAAGGCAAATCCTATCAAGATAGACCAACGGGAATACGCCATACTGGGAGTGGAAGATTATGTAATGGCGAACTTTTATCGGACGGACGGAATTCACATCAATTTTTATCTGGGTTATTATGAAAGCCAGAAACAGGGAGACACCATCCATTCCCCCAAAAACTGCCTGCCCGGTGCTGGCTGGAATATCCTTGAATCAGACACAACAGATGTACAAATCCCCAATAAAAAAACTCCGGTAACCCTTGCTCGAATGCTTTTGGGGAAAGCTGAAAAGCGTCAGGTTGTACTATACTGGTTTCATTCCAGGGGCAGGATCATTTCCAGCGAATATATGCAAAAAATCTGGCTGGTAATGGACTCCATTTTCCGACACAGAACAGACGGGGCCTTTGTCCGGCTCATTGCCCCTGTGACAACAGATGAAGATCAGACAACCCAGCTGCTAAAAAATTTTGTAAAAGAAATCTTTCCTGTGGTTGACAGGCACATGACCCCATAGCATAAGGTGGTATTACGATTGCGCAGAATCAGATGTCCCATACAATCCATTGAAATCAATATAAACCCGTTATCATAAAAAAGGGAATCCATGGAAAAATCAAAACAATCCCTATCCATAATCTATCCCATACTGGTTGGGTCAGCCTATGTGTTTCTATACTGGCATGTCATGGCAGACCTTGCTTCGGACTGGGCTTCTGACCCCAATTTTTCCCACGGATTTATTGTGCCTCTTGTGTTCTTGTACATGGTGTGGCACAGGAAATACACCTTGGAAGCCGCGGACAGAAAAACATCCAACCGGGGATTTCTCATTCTTGGGGCAGGCGTGGTGATATATATTGTAGGCAACCTTGGGGCAGAACTTTTTTTCATGCGAATTTCCATGATTATCTCCCTTGCAGGAATCATTGCCGTGTATGCCGGCTTTCGGGTGTTGGCCATCCTTGCGGTTCCCCTTGCCTATCTTCTTCTCATGATTCCTGTCCCTGCCATTATATGGAATCAGATCGCCTTTCCACTCCAGTTATTTGCCGCAAAAATGGCAGCCAATACCATTGTCCTGACAGGGATTCCCGTATTGCGGGAAGGCAATATCCTTCATCTTGCCAATACCTCCCTTGAAGTAATAGATGCCTGCTCCGGCATCCGCTCCCTGACTTCCCTTATTGCCCTGACATGGCTGTTTGCCTTTATTGCAGATTTCAGCCTATGGAAAAAATGGATATTATTCCTGTCTGCCATTCCCATTGCTGTGCTGGTAAATGTCATTCGTCTGACCATAACTGCAATGATGGCCGCCTGGATCGGCCCGGAAACAGCCCATGGATTTCTCCATGATATGTCCGGCATGATTATATTTGTATCTGCCTTGATTCTGGTCTTTTTCGTATTTTTTATCTTACAGAAATGCAAGGGATGATCTCTTTGTTATGAACATCGCAATGATTGGCACAGGATATGTGGGACTTGTCACAGGAACCTGTTTTGCCCAGATGGGCAGTAAGGTTGTCTGCGTGGATATTGATGAAAAGAAAATCAAAGAATTACAATCAGGCATCCTTCCCATTTACGAACCAGGTTTACAATCCCTTGTCGCAGAAAATCTGGAACAGGGCACCTTACATTTTACAACGAACCTGGAACAAGCCGTACACAACTCAGACATTGTATTCATTGCTGTGGGCACGCCTCCAGGAGAAGACGGATCAGCAGACTTGTCCCATGTCCTTGCCGTTGCCAGACAAATCGGCAGATGCATCAATCGATATACAGTCGTTGTCAACAAGTCCACCGTACCTGTTGGTACGGCAGACAAGGTCAGAAAAACCATTGAAAAAGAATTATCCTCCCGAAACATGGAACTTGCCTTTGATGTGGTATCCAACCCGGAGTTTCTCAAGGAAGGGGCTGCCGTGGCAGACTTTCTCAAACCAGACCGCATCGTTGTGGGGGCAGACTCGGAAAAAGCCGTCAAAATGATGAAACGGGTGTATGCCCCCTTTTCCAGAAATCGGGAAAAGGTATTGTACATGAATGTCCGGGATGCGGAAATGACCAAGTATGCGGCCAATTCCATGCTGGCTGCCAAGATTTCCTTCATGAATGAAATTGCCGGAATCTGTGAAGCCCTTGGAGTGGATGTGGAAAATGTCAGAAAGGGAATCGGCTCGGATTCCAGGATCGGGTATTCCTTTATTTATCCGGGATGCGGATATGGCGGTTCCTGCTTTCCAAAGGATGTCAAGGCATTGATCCGAACCTCGCGCAAAGCCGGCCTTGAGCCCCAGGTGCTCACGGCCGTGGAGCAGCGGAATTACTTGCAAAAACAAGTTCTCCTTGAAAAAATCATCAGGCATTTTGGTAATGATCTTTCCGGAAAAATCTTTGGAGTATGGGGCCTTGCCTTTAAGCCCGGCACCGATGATATGCGGGAAGCTCCGTCAAAAATATTGATCCGCGGATTGATTGAAAAGGGAGCAAAGGTTCTGGCCCATGACCCTGTAGCCCTGAATCACACGAAAA
>PDWI01002096.1_pt1 | contig 30638 bp, 26 predicted proteins | sample 1430891 | NCBI WGS metagenome assembly PDWI01 (sample SAMN01162508, study PRJNA174530) | Oral metagenome, whole genome shotgun sequencing project. | biome: Marine environment; feature: Marine mammal; material: Swab sample of the gingival sulcus; isolation source: swab sample of gingival sulcus... | reverse complement strand
CCGTTTTGGTTTGCTTTTGGTGGATTATGACATAGTGGGTTTATCATATAGCGACTAACCCCTAAATAAATGTGGCTGAATTTCAGTGGTAATCACATACTGAATAGTTCCCATTTCTTCAGCAATAGGCAAAAATTCAGATCTTTCAATAACACCTTCCTGTTCATGATCCCATTGCACAATCGATTCAACACCTAACACCTTCCCGTTTTTGACATCGAACTGTGGCTGGAAGCGAAAAGAGAGATCTTTTTCGTAATCTATGGACTGTAAAAGATCTTTTATTTTCTGCTTTCGCTGCACCTTTTCATTAATCCCCCCAATCAAACAAAAATGATCCCGCAGATTGCTTTTCTTGGCTTGATACATGGAATAGTCTGCAAGAACGAGTAAACTGGAGAGAGAGTCTCCATCTTCTGGGTATCTAGCAATACCGATGCTTGCCTCGACCTCATACTCAAAACGGTCGTACACAATCTGCTCTCGTATGCTATCCTTGATTTGTCTGCCCTTTTCATTTATCTGTTCAATGTTATCCCCATAATAGACTGCCAGAAATTCATCTCCGCCCATCCGACCAAAGATAATCGTTTCATTTTGCAGTGTATTCAGGCGTTTCCCAACTTCCTGTAAGACAACATCACCGACATGATGCCCCTGCAAGTCGTTTATGATTTTAAACTTGTCAAGATCAATCATAAAAACAGTAAATGCAGTCCCCCTGTCAACAGCGTGTTGGAGTTTATCCAAAACGTATTGTCTCGTATACACTCCGGTAAGAGAATCGACTATTCTTTTTTCTTCAAACATAGTATTCATCCTTTACAATCCCAGGATACTTTCTGATAGTTTTATATAACTATTAATTAACAGATCATACATCGTATTACCATTTTTCTGGATTGGAAGCTATTGATAATTTTAGTTTTTTCTTCATTGTGATGTTTTTTGTCACGTGTAAAGAATTTTACCCACCGAAATAAATTATCCTCTGGTTTCCTTATGTTACAGACTACAGAACTTCTCCACGATATAAAACCTGTTCCCCTGTTTGCTGTTTCGTATTCCAAAAATCTAACTGGATATCATGTCAAGAAAATACCAGTAACCGATCACGGGAACTTCATTTTTGCACGAACATTTTTTCCGCATATTCTTGTACACGGAGTCTCACTTCGTTCGCTTACCTGTTCAAAAGAGTACTTGTACAATTCTATTGCACCCGTGACCAGTTACACATCAAAAATAGAGAATAACGCAAAAGTACAGACCCCGTGATTGGTTACCCCTTTACACTACCAATCCCTGTTCTACTTGCCGATCAATTGCGGAAAGAGTTGTGGGGAATCATAAATTCTGCTAAAAGATACCCCGTTGCAAATGGATAAAAACGCAGCTGATCACGGGCACTTCATCTTTGCACGAGCATTTTTTCCGCATATTCTTGTACGCGGAGTCTCACTTCGTTCGCTTACCTGCTCAAAAGAGTGCTTGTACAATTCTGTTGCACCCGTGACCAGTTTACACGTCAGAAATAGAGAATAACGCAAAAGTACAGACCCCGTGATTGGTTACATAAAATCAGGGGCGAGCGAATCATGGAAAATTTCTTTTATATCATTGGTGAAGCCAAAAGTGCCGTTATTACAGAGAGTAGCGAGGTGCTGGCATTTACCGAGGCACAGATGGGAGCGGTGGATACCAATGAATTGTTGATGGTCATTGGCAATGTCTACGGGAAAGGACATTTTTTTCCAGGGCCGGAAGAGGTGGTGACCTCCATCATCCATGAAGTGGTACGCAGATGGGATGTGTACCAGCAGTTTGACAGGTCACAGAGCTACTGCGTCTTTATTACTGCGCTCAAAAAACTCGATGGTGAGATAGCTGCGGCCCCTTTAGCCATCGTACCAACTGCTGATCACCAGCTCTCACAAGAAGAAAACAACCCTTTTTACCTCCTTCTGCTGGAAGCCCTGCCCGCTTTTCAAGATACGTTAACCCAGGTAGCCTATGCACCAGACACCAAGCTCATCTCCATCATCAAAGACGCTACCGAGTATCACGAGAATAAAGGCGGTTAGCAGATACAGTTAACGCGCCCTACCCCTTATCTTTGCGCACAAATTCAGCGAGTTTGGGTGGTGTTACACAGAATCCGGTCATACAGTCACCAATGGAGTTGATCTCGGCGTCTTCGAGATCAATGAGTGCAGCGATAACGTCTTCCGCTGTTGCTCCAACAAACTCGCCCTCTGCTGAAAACCAGCCTTGCTCTTCTTTCCAGGTAAAGTGTTCTGCAACGTGCTGCCGTTGCTCTTCACTGCTCTTATCTATAAATTTTCCAGCATACATACGTACCTACCTCAGCGTTATACTCCTTAAGCGTGTAACCGGTAACAAGGAGAATAGGTCTTGGTTGAGAGCTTCATCCGGTTGGAAGCAATGAAATCGGTTAACAGTGTATCCAGCGGTTCCATCACCTCACAGTCCCCTTTGAGTTCAAAAAGCCCCTTTTCCTCAATAGCCCGGATGCCAGCCTCTTTCACGTTCCCGGCCACGATGCCGGAAAAAGCCCGGCGCAGGTTTACCGCAAGCAGGTGTTTTTCCTGATTCAACGAAAGATCAAGCCCGGCCATGTTTTCATGGGTTGCAATAAATGGACGCTGAAAATCGGGATCTATGTGAAGTAACCAGTTGTAATAATAGGCATCATCATGGAGTTTGCGGAACTGGCGTACCCGCTCAATTCCTTCTTTTACCGCAAGGGCCACTTTCACGGGTTCTTCAATCATGATGGTATATCTTTCCTGTGCTTGCGGGCCTAAAGTCGCACCAATGAATGCATCTATCTGTTCAAAGTAGGAGGCAGCGCTGGCTGGCCCGGTAAAGATCACCGGAAACGGCAGATGCTTATTTTGCGGCGCCATCAAGATACCCAGCAGGTACAAAATCTCTTCTGCAGTTCCAACCCCTCCCGGGAACACAATGATCGCATGTCCTGTGCGCACAAAGGCTTCAAGCCGTTTTTCAATATCCGGCATAATGACCAGCGAATTGACGATCGGGTTGGGCGACTCAGCAGCAATAATTCCAGGCTCGGTAATCCCCAGATACTGCCCGGTGTAATTACGCTGCTTGGCATGACCAATGGCAGCTCCCTTCATGGGGCCTTTCATGGCACCAGGACCGCATCCGGTACAGATGTCCATGCCTCGTAACCCAAGCTGGTAGCCCACCTCTTTGGTGTAATCGTATTCTTCTATTGAAATGGAGTGACCACCCCAACACACAACCAGATGGGGGTTGGTGCGCGGTTTCATAATATTGGCGTTACGTAAAATATGGAATACCGCATTGGTGATGTCAGCGGAGTCATCCAGATTAAACTTGGGGTTACGGTGGACCTCGTTTTCTGCGTAGATAATATCACGCAGCACTGCAAACAGGTGCTCACGAATACCCAGAATCATCTCGCCATCAACAAAGGCATCCTGCGGTGCATTGTTGAGGTGCAACTTAATCCCTCGCTCTTCCTGCACCACGTGGATATCAAAACGTGGAAAACGCGCAAGCAGCTCCTTCCCATCATCCAGGTATTCGCCGTAATTAAGCACAGCCAGAGAACAGCTGCGAAAAAGTGGATAGAGTTCCCCCTGACTGGTATCAAGCAACTGGGATATTTCCAGCCGCGACAACACATCAAGAGACCCATTGGGCGCTATGCAGGCATCAAGCACTAAATTACTCATGAGAGATATATTCTCCTTTAAAACGTATCAATGTATTTTTTTCATTGTGCAACAATGGTGGTTTTTTGCAAAGCAATAATCAAAATTCACCAACCTGCAAGGCCGTTAATGATTTGCTCAATCAGATACAAGGCACCTCCGGCCCCCATGGTCTTTTTGGGGATGACGTGGTGATACCCTCTCACCGGAAGTGCTGTTTCAATGCCGATAAAGGGTTTGGGTAACAGGCGCATCCTGGAGAGTAAAGCACCGCTTCCAAAAACGACCTCTGGTTGGGTCTGGGTGATATCCAGGTGCAAGGATTCCCTGCAGCCAATGGTTGCAAGATACTGTTTGAGCGTATCAACCATCTGGTCAGTCCCATCAGTGAGTTCCAGTGCCAGCGGGACCATGCCTAGGTAGGAATGGAGCCATTGTACCAGCGGCAACACAAAAGAGGCATCTCCCTGCACTCCACACCCTGCCCCTTTGGGCAGCCCGGTTAAGGCATTGAACCGGTTGAGGGAGTCGTAGGCCTGCAAGCGTTGCTCTTGTATCCTGTGCAGGGCCGGAGCTGGATCAGTATCCAGTTGTTGACAGACCATGGAAATCCATTGTTCTGTGGCATCAAACCCAACAGGAGCGCCCATTGGTGAAGCGATACATTGCTGGTCAAGCTGTTCTTCCAACAGTGCAGTGAGCTCACCACCAAACTCATCATGGAGAATAAGCGTTGCCTGTGCAGCCGCCAGGTTTTGTAGCTCGGCAAGGGTACACCCTGCACTGATGACCGTGTTGACCTCTATGGAGCAACACCCAAGTAAGGCTTGCAGCTCCTGGACATTGCCCTGCCAGTGATGATGAAGGATGGATATCCCTGCAAGATTCACGCTTTTGTTTTTTTTCTCAGCAGGTACCTGCTCAACGTTCTGCAGCAGCACTTCAAGGGCATGGCAATAGCCATAGGATGGTGGTTTGGAAAAACCGGTGTTTTCAATAGCTATGCATGGCACAGGCAGCGCAGACTTGTTGATGAAACGTTGCAAATCATCGCCAATCAAGGCAGCTCCCGGGGTGTTTATAACCGCAATCAGTTTATGGTTTTTCGCTGCCACCACCGGCAGAATTTTTTCCAGCTTCTCGGTGGCACCGAAAACATAATCGTAGTCATCCAGATAGGTTGCCGGTACGCGAGGCTGACCAAAGTAAAACTCCTCCGAGTAATACATGGGGTCAATAAAAGCCACCCGCTGTAGCTGGTTCTCGCTCATTGCACCATGGTAGAACTTGCACCCGGTGGGACCATTGAGCAGCACTGCCGCGTCCTGTATCCCCTCAATGGCGGCGACAGCACCGGTGAGACTGTCTGGTTGCAGGGTAAAACGATCATTTTGGAGCGTCATATTTCCATCCCTCCATCACAGGGGCTTTTAACAGGGTAGACCAGCGGTGAGCAAAGGCCAGCCCGCCATAAAATCCCACATCAGGGCATAAGGGAATAATATCGGCATGGAGTGGGAAAGGCAGGTTGGGCGGGGTATAATTTGCCAGCAGGAGATCAGGTTGATACTTATGCAAATCATCATCTCTTTTTGCAGGATCATAGTCGGTTTCCACTGCAAAACGACCAGGATAACGGGTAACAAAGAGATTGTCCTGGGAGTAGTGCAAAATACCGACCTTCGCCACTTCCATGCCCAAATCCATGGCCGCTTCCACAATCCAGTCCACATTATGGATATAGGTCATGATCATCAGCCGTTTACCCTCAAGCAAGGTGCGGTATGCCTGGCTTTTGTTCTGATAAAAGACGCGCACCTGCTCAATCAGCGCTTCCCCCTGATCTTGCAGGTCAAAATGTGTGCACAGCTCCCGCACCCAGGCCACGGTTTCGCTGAACCCTACGGGGAAAGGTAAGGAGAGCGAGGGAATCCCCAGGGTCTTGTCGGCAAACTCTGCTATCAGCCTGCCCAGGTAGTCAGTATAGGCTGGCAGGCACAACGATGCCTTACAGAACCCGCGTAATTGCTCAACCGAAGTGTTTCTCACAAAGCGGCAATTTACCCTGATGCCCAGCTGGGTAAGAATAGATTGCATGGTGGCAAAGTTATGTTCAGCGTTAAAGGCAATGTTCTTTTCTGCCAGGATGTTGACACTGTAGGGCTCGGGCATTGCCTTGGTGTTTACCAGGCCTGCTGCACCTTCCATACAGCCGTTGATCACCCCTTGCATATAATCGCCCCGCAGGTTGCCATCTGAGGTAACAGGAATGATCGGGATATCAGGGTATTGCATTCGCACCTCTTCAATGGCTGCCAGGGGATCATCGCCGATAACCCCAGAGGGACAGGTGGTGATGAGAAAGACCGCCTTGGGTCTTTGCTGCAACGCTTTTTCAAGGGACTGCACCAGCCGCTCCTTGCCGCCATAGATCACCATGGGTTCATCCATGTCAGAAGAGATGATTCTGGGGTTAAGCTGTTTATCAAGGAGTATTTTTTCTTTAATCAGCGCCCGTGCGCCGGAAGAAAAAATAGCCTGCCCCGCTATATAGGTACAACTCACTGGGCCATGAGCAACACTTACAGCACCGTCAATCTGGGTTGTTGTTGCCAGGGCTCCAGAAAAAGCACAGCCATGCAGGGGCTCACGGTTGAGTAAACTTTTAGAGAGAAAAGACGGCGGCGTGTTGCTGGATATGGTCGGTAAGGGAGAAGGGCCCGGCTGTTCAGCTGTTTTTTTCGGAAGACATGCTTGAACCGTTGTTGTGTTATGCACCTGCTTTTCACCTAAGCCAAACAGCTCGTGTTCAAGGTACTGTTCATCCAGAAATTTGGCCTCGTAGACAGTGGCATCCTGCATAACCGACTGAGCGAGCTGACGAAAAACAGCAGCTTCAGGGGAATTGGGGAATACTTCCACCACCGTTTTCTCGTTACGTTCTGCCCGGCGAAAGATCTCGCTTCTGGGGACGGTCTGCACAATGGGTAAATCCACCAGCCGGGCAAACTGTTCCACCGGCTCTTGTACTTCCTGCTCGCCTCTGCTGTTTAAGATCAACCCGCCAAGCCGATACCCTTCATCATCATAATTCTTTACCCCTTTAAGGATGTTGTTGGCCGCATAAAGGGACATGAATTCTTCTGAGGTGACAACATACACCCGATCTGCATAATCCCTGCGCAGCGGCACGGCAAACCCGCCACAAACCACATCACCTAAAACATCATAAAGCACCACATCAAAGGAATCGAAGGTAAGCCCTAACCGTTCAAACAGGGCAAAGGTGCTCAAAATACCTCGCCCGGCACACCCAACACCAGGCTCTGGCCCACCTGCTTCGGCACAGACTACCCCGCCATAACCTGAATGCAGCACATGCTCCAGTCGTTGCAGGGCGGGTGGTGTATTCTTCATGTACTCCATGGCTGTGACAATCGATTTTCCACCAAGGAGCAGCCGGGTGGAATCATGCTTGGGATCACAGCCAATCTGGAGCACCTTATACCCCTGCTGGGCAAGAGCTGCTGAGAGGTTTGCTGAAATCGTTGATTTACCGATGCCTCCTTTGCCGTATAGAGCTATTTTCATGGTGAATGTACTCGTAGTAATCGGAGAATAAGGTGAGACAAAAGCTGCTGTTTACGGTGGCACAATTCTTTCAGAAAAACCACCGTAATCGTAACTCCACCTCGTTTTAGTGACTTTATCCACCATGGAACATGTGCCATGACAGGAGTTACACGTCAGCAGTAAAGAATAACACTGAAATACAGCCCTCTGATAGGTTGCGTGCCTGCGAGGTCTCAGGCAGGCAGGTGGCAGAGGATGACGAGTGCAGTGTATGCAGCAAAGATGGTGGGCCGCCCCGAGCGGTCCATCAAGAAGGCGATCAGCTGGCCTGGAGAGACTTCTAAACGCCTCCCTGATGATTTCAGGTTGATGATCGGTAAAAAGGTTTTTGGGAACGATTACTCGCCAGATGACATAAAGTACGTTTCACGGCCTACTCTTTGACCCATTGTGCTGCTAAAAACGCCCCTGTTTCAAGTTGTTGGGCATTCCCGGCTGCTTCACGTTGCTCAATGCGTTTTACCGGGTCATCTTTTTGAAAATGGATGGCAGTTTTCATGGTCGTCGAATAGGGGATAATCTGGCGCATTTCCTCTGGCCCCCGAAAGGTGACATGTTGAAACAAGGAGTGGCCCTGTTCCCCCATCCTGGTGCGACGCTCAGCCCATGGGCTGAGCGCATTCAGGGTGGTCACCACCACCGAGCCTCCTTTTTTTACCACCCGGTTCAGCTCCTCTATTGCTGCTGCACCATCCTTGATAAACTCTATGGCGGTCATGGAAAACACCCGGTCAAAGGTGTTCTCTGCAAAGGGCAGGACAGTGATATCACCGCATAATCCGCAAAATGCTGTTGCCTTTAACCGCTCCACACCCAGCGCAGCCATTGGGGCAGAGAGGTCCATTCCAACAACTTCAGCTCCGCTCTCTGTTACATCTTTGGTAAAAATCCCGGTCCCGCATCCGGCATCCAAAATCAGCTCCCCTGATCTTGGAGCTAACAGTTCAAGGAGCAGCTCGGTCTCATAGCGCTTTACATATTGCCCAACCGGTGTTTGAAACCAGGCATCGTATTTATCGGTCCACGTATCAAAAAGGCGCTTTTTCATGCCAAAGTTTTTTGTTTCGTTTCAGGCCAACGATACATTGGTCAACAGAGTGCCTTCCAGCCTGGATAATCAACTTCCAGGGCACGCCCTTACAGTGACTGACGATATCGGGTTGTCAGCTCCATAAGTTGATGCAATAAAGATACACCGTCTTTCATGGGCAGGCCGTCTTCGGTGAGTTCATTTTTACGGGTTACCCCATCCACACTGCCGTGGTCTGAGAGGAATTGAAAAATTTGCTCAGGCTTGTGTAACTCCAGCAGCGGTGTATCTGCCACACACTCAAGCATGGCAACCAGCCCGAGTGCCCCCCAGTTGGAGACATCGGCCAGGATCAATTCACCACAAACAGTACTTGCTGGTTGAATATCGAGTTGTGCAACGGCTTCGCGTACATTGCCCATACCAATCTCATTGCCGCCATCACCAATGGCAATGGTGTTGCACTGCGCATTGCTGAAAAACGTATCAAAACACGCCGCCCGCTCGCTGATAATCTCCCCACGCATATTGTAATAGTGACCGTCAGCAGACAAGCCTGGCCGCTCAATGGAGATCAAGAGTTCAGGCTTCCAGTGTTCCAAAGCCATTAATGCTTCCTTCTGCCTGGCCTCATGTGGCCCGACAATGAGCGGGTGAACCCGGTACTGTTTGCGCAACTCGGTGGAAAGAGGTGCCCCACAGACCAGAACAGATTCCGCACCCAGTCTCTCCATGGCATTGTACAGGGCAATGGCTCCTACCGGGCCATCGGTTTCAAATGTTTCATCAACAGGGAAGCCTGTACCGATTAACACGGTCCCTTGTACCGAATGCATCATACGCGCTGCCCGCAACACATAACCAGCTGTCAGATGTTCCTGAAGGCGTTGCATACCACGCAGATTGCGTTGTACCAGCAGATTTTCTATTGTAATGCTTATCTGTTCCAGATCATATAATGCCACAGAAAGTACCCTTTAAAAAATTGTTCGTTAATTGTTCGTTCATAACGGACAGTGAAATCCTGTTTCCACTGTATTCGCCTGCTTTTTTTCCTGGCAAAGCGCCTGATCAGCCTCTTCAAAGGGCATTTCCAGGCTTCCTTAAGCGGCACCACTTTGCTCATGACCGCTGATCCCGGCGCTTAGAGTGTAGCGAACACGATGTTTATTCACAAAAAGAGCGCATTCTGCAAGCTTCTTTCTGATCTGTTCTGCTGTACCCCTAGCCGGTTCCACCCTGCATTCCGGTAAAAGAACTGCAAATTCTTCTCCCCCGGTCACCCAAAAATATCGCAGCTACAAAGAGTACGGTGCACAACGACACCATTGATTGCAGTGCCTTGTCACCGCTTTTGTGGCCGTAGGTATGGTTATATTTTTTGCAAAAATCGATATCGATCAGAATAAGGGCAGGTGTTTTTTGAGCGAAGGTCACGGTCTGCAACTGATCAGGCCCAGGCCTTCCCTGGCTGCCCCCTCGGTACTGTTGGTGTCAACCATAACCTGGGCGTGGTACTCTGTGCTGTTTTGTGTTGTGTTGCCGAACGGACTGAACTCTATTCATTCAAAACGTGAGTTCTTTACCTTTCTTTAATAATTGTAGTACGGCGAAACTCATCTTCAGGGAAGACTCTTCCTGAGCGTAAGGTTTCAAAAATATGGTCAAAGACTAGTCCAGGTTCCCCGCTCTTTCTTCCTGATCTGAAGTACGAATGTCCTTTTGGTCTATCATAGGCATTATTCACATCATCACAGTCAACAGAATAAACATTTGCAGGTGTCTTCTGCATATCTTCAGGACCGCTATGGCCGAGACGACGAGATGCAATTTTATTTTTTAGGTTTGAAGCCTTGCTGGCCCGAAGGGCCAAATCATCAGACGCATGGTACACAATAACATTTCGCGATGCATGGCATATTAATTCACCAGGCTCGTTTTTGTGAAGTGATTCATTAACAATATCTGCCGCGACCAGGAACGTGTTTCGAAAAATGAGCGGTACTCCATCGGAAAGGTCGTATCTATTCCAGACGGCTAAGGTTTCCCTCAAAACTCTGTTTCCCATGGAGTGAGCCAGAACATTCATCCTCTTAAAGCAAGGGTCAGATTGAGGATTGTATTTTTCAGAACTTCGCCAGGCTAAAAACTTCTCTAGAATCCGAGCAAAGGAATAGGCACTTGAATCTGCGGCTTTTTGATCATCCCAATAATCTTTAATAATTCCCAGGTCATTGTCACAGGGCCATATCAAAGGGACAACCAAGACCTCGCCATGCTTTTTCTTGTCGCATAATTGTTGAAATTCCTCCACAGCTTTAAAGACGCTCTCAGGGAGGTTGGAGAAACCATGAATATAGAAAAGCAGTTGCCGATAGGGAGCTTGTTTAAGTTGGGAAAGAAAATCTATACTTCCCAGTTCTCGATAAGAGTCTTCTCCTGACTTTTCACAAAAAAAGACCGAATTATTGGAAGCATTGTTATCTAGATCAAAATCAAACTTTCGCCCTCTACGCGTCCGAATACTTTGTCTTGGAAACCGATTGGTAATAAAGAGCATTTCATCCTCCCTGTAAATGTTCGTACTTGAGCCAACAAGATGATCAATGGGGCCTTTGCAAGAATTTTTTGTAAAATTTTCTAATAACACCCTACTTCTAAATAGTTACATAATATCTACCTCGTCTGCCATAAAAAACTCGCTCCATACATAAACAGATAAATGTATCCTGCGTGTCATGCAAATTTGTGAAGAACAACTGTTCCATGACGTGACTTTTTAAAAAAGAATTTGATATAACAGGAGTAGACATTCCTGATCAGTGAAAAAAAACGTTATCGTAAACGACAGGTATCAATATGTTTTTCATATAAAAACAGTAAATTAGAGACGCATTGAGCGTTCTAAAGGAGAAACAACTCGCCATGCGATACATTCGGGCGAGCGGCTTTCATTGCAGAAAATTGATAAATTTTGGAACAAATATGTTGAAGTATAGTTATTTTTTTTGCGTTTTCCTTTTTCTCTCTGTCGGAATAGCAGGTGCCGAGCCAGCAATATTGCGCTTTGCTCCTCTTCCCATGGAAAACCGTGAGGTCTTGTACAAACAGTTTGAACCTATGCGTATTTACCTTCAAGAAGTGACAGGACATGAAATTCTCTTCGAATATTCTGACAGCTATCAGGTTCTCATCGATAAATTTATGCAGGGGGCAATTGATCTGGCGTATATCGGCCCGCTTCCTTATGTCGAGTTACGGAAAAAGTATCCAGATGCTACCCCCCTGCTGGCCTTTCGTGAAACTAACGGTACAGCCGGATACACCTGCTCCATAATAACAATAGCTGAAAACAGGCCAGATCTTTCCAACACTGAGGGGCTGAAAGTGGCCCTCACCCAACCCCTGTCAACCTGTGGGTATCTTGCAGTGAATAAACTGCTGAAAAAGCATGGCAGTGATCTTGAAAAAAATCACTATCGCTATTTGGGCCACCACGATGATGTGGCCCTAGCAGTCGTTCGTTCAGAGTATGATATAGGGGGAGTTAAAACAGCAATTGCCCATAAATATGAACACCTTGGACTTCAGATACTGGAAGAGACAGAAGTGATGCCTGGCTTTGCTCTGGTGAGTAATAATACAACGGTTTCTCCGGATCTTGCTGAAGCAATCCGTAACGCTTTTTCATCTCTGCAACCAGCAGGCAAGGATAAGGAAATGCTGGCAAAATGGGGCAAAAAAATTTCCAATGGAGCTGTGGTCACCTCTGACGACCAATACGACGCAATCCACCGTATGCTGGAGAGTAACATTCTCCCCAAGAAGGATCATTTCTAAATGAAACAGGAAAACCGTCCCAAACAGAGCCATGTCCCTCTCATCGTATTATACCTTATCAGTGGGCTCTTCATTACTCTGCTGCTTTATCGCAGTTGGCAGGACAAGGAAAAAACCCATTTTTCTGAGTATCAGCTAGTCCTTGATACAGGATTTAACGCCAGTGTACAAATGTATCATCTCGCCATGGAGAGTTTTTTCTATAACTCTATAAACACTCCCGAAGTACAGGAAATTCTCAGCAACAGTGTGCATAAGTCGGGTGATGAAGTTAATCGTTTACGGGGAAAATTGTATAGAACACTGTATCCTGTATACAAACGGATGCGTAATGCCAATTTGATGCAACTGCAGTTTTATACTTCAGATGGGAAAATTTTTCTTTGTTTCCAGAAACCGGAACAGTATGGAAACAATCTCCTTGATATACGCCCGGTTATCAAAAAAAGTATTGAATCCCAGCAGGTTGTTCACGGCTTTGAAAGCAGTCGTTCACGGACAGCATTCAGTTACGCTTTCCCCTTGAGCTATAAGGGAAACTACGTCGGTGGTGTGAGGGTGGCGGTTTCAACACAATCAATCATTGAATCCCTCTCCGAATTAGACCGTGAACGGGAATACCTTTTTATCCTGGCAAAAAACGAGACCGATTCGCATCTTCTTGCCCAGCAGAGATTGTTCTACAAGGAATCTTTGATCCACCCACAGTTTTTACAAATACGGGCTAATAAGATGCTGCTGAAGCCCATAAAGCCCTTATCTCCTGATGTTACAACCCTTAACACGCTTCTCCGCAGTGATTCCTATGTTCAGAAACAGATTACAGAAGAGAAACCCTTTGTTCTCAATAGAAAAACAGCCGAAACGCATTATACGACCTGTTTTTTACCGATACATAACGTCCATGATCAATTCATCGGCTATCTTATTTCATTTTCAAAGGACTCCTATCCCCCTGTTAACACAAGAGAACACCTTTTTTGGTATTTTTTGATACTGACTATCCTGGCAGCCTTTTTCTTTCTTCTCATCAAGTTGCGTATACAAAGTTATCACCTGGCAAATGAAAAAGAAGATCTGGTTACGTTTAGCAACACACTGGCAGAAGGCGCTTATGTTATTGATACAGAAGGTATTATTTTAAGAACAAATACCTCTACTATAGAGTTACTGGGCTACCAGGCCCAGGAATTAATTGGTCAGTCCGCTCATGAGTTGTTTCATCACACTGACAAGGGCAACACCCCTTCAGATACATGTTCCATTTGTCAAGCTGTTGCAACCGGAGGGGAATATGATGGGGAGGAGTTGTTTGTAACCAGAGACAAAAGGGTGCTCAATGTTGAAGTTTCCTGTCGCTGCATATTCCGTTACGGTCGTTCCGTTGGTGCGGTTGTAGCCTTTCACGATGTCTCTAGCCGAAAAAGAATAGAAGAGCAGCTTCGTGAGAGTGAACAGGTTCAGCGTACCCTTATGGAGAGTTTGCCGGTTGCCATGGTCATTATTGATGAGCAGACCAAGGTAATTGAACATGTTAATCCTGCCGCAGAGGCAGTCTTGGAGATGTCAGCTCAAAACATTGTCGGTAATATCTGCCACCGATTTATTTGCCCCGCAGAACAAAAAAAATGCCCTATTACAAATTTGAAGCAGAATGTAGACAGTTCTGATCGTATTGTACTCAGAAAAGGTAATGTCCCTGTACCGGTAATGAAAACAGTGCGTCGGGTAATGATACGGGGAAAGAGCAAGATGCTCGAGTGTTTTATCGATATCTCCATCCGTAAAGAGGCTGAGCAAGCAATGCTGCAGGCCAATCAAGCCAAAAGTGATTTCCTCGCCAACATGAGCCATGAGATTCGCACTCCAATGAATGCGATTCTCGGCATGACACACCTTACCCTGAATACAAGTTTAACAGATCAGCAACGTGACTACCTGACTAAATCCCAGCGTGCCGCCAAAACCCTGCTCAGTATTCTTAACGATATCCTTGATTTTACCAAGGTTGAGGCGGGCAAAATGGAACTGGAATCTGTTGATTTTGATCTCCATGATATTCTCGACAATGTCTTAAATATTACCGTAATGAAGGTAATGAACAAGGATGTTGAGTTGACAACCGGAGCTCATCGGGATGTGCCGAGACAGTTAAAAGGCGACCCTTTACGTCTGGAGCAGGTCCTCATCAATCTTATGGGTAATGCTGCCAAATTCACCGAATCCGGGTACATCAGACTCTGGGTACATGCAGCCAGAGAAGATACCGGACAGAGGCAGCTGACCTTTACCGTACAGGACACCGGAGTTGGGATACAACAGGCGAAAATGAACGAACTGTTTGTCCCCTTTTCCCAGGCAGATGCGTCCACCACACGGCGTTATGGTGGCACTGGTTTAGGCTTGAGTATTTCCAGTCGCCTGGTACGCCTCATGGGCGGAACTCTGGAAGCTGAAAGTGAGGTCGGAAGCGGGAGTACCTTTTCCTTTTCCATTCCATTTGAGTTAGGTGAACCGCAACCCCTTCCCGTAAATATACAAGGGAAGCGAATATTAATCGTAGAACCACAGGCAAACAGCAGAGAGGTATTAGAAGAAAACATAGCATTTCTCGGGGGGCAGTCAACAGCAGTGGAAAACGGTGCCAGGGCCGTTGAGCAACTCTCAATCGAGGACTTTGATATGTTAATCACTGCTGAAGAATTACCTGACATGACGGGGCACCAACTGCAACAGCAGTTTAAAGGGGCGACTATCACTATAACACCTCAGAGAAATGATGAAAATGACCTCATCTCCACCGATGGCAAGGAAGTCACTATATCCAGACCGTTAGTTTTTTCTTCAATCGTGCAGGCCTTGCAGCTCTTGATTAATGGCCACGTGAAGAAAACAGAAAAAGAAAATAAAATTCAATTTATTGCTGCCGATATTCTGGTTGTCGAAGATAATGCTGTTAACCAGCAAATAGCTCAGGCCCTGCTTGAAGAGACAGGCTTATCCGTTTCCCTTGCAAATAACGGGCAGGAGGCCCTGGATATCCTGGAAAAGAGAAACTTTGATCTGGTTTTTATGGATATTCAGATGCCCGTTCTTGGCGGTATTGAAACAACACAACGCATTCGTTTACAGCCGAGGTGGCAAAAGCTGCCTGTTATTGCCATGACCGCCCATGCTACCAATCAGGAACGTGCAAAAATGTTTTCAGCCGGTATGAACGATCATGTGGCAAAACCGATTGAAGTAGATGAATTGATCAAGGTGCTTAAAAAATGGATACCGGTGAGGCCTGAAAACACAGAGGACGTGTATTCTCCTCAAACCGTTCGGATATCTCAGCCTGTTGTAAATATTGAAGATGCGTTGTCCCGTTTTGCCCACCGCCAAGACCTTTTTGAAAAGGCACTTGACATAGCAGTTAAAGACTATGGAGGGAGTGCGCAAGAACTCACCCGTTTGCTGGAGGAAAATCAGTTCGAAGAGGCCCATATTGTTGTTCATACCATGCGCGGCGCCATGGGTGGTATAGGGGCGGAGCGAATATATACAATATGCTCCGAAATTGAAGAGCGTATTTGTAAAGAAATGACAGATGACCTGCCCAAGCTCATCGAAGAATTGGCCCCTGCCATGAAAGAATTCATTACCCATGTAGAGAAGCTTGGCAAGAAAAGGAAAGAAAGGGAAGAAGAGCTACAATTATCCCACCAGGAGTTCACTTCGACCTTGGATAAACTGATGGAGTCCTTGCGCTGTCGTCGTCCATTGGACTGCAGAAGAGGTGTTGATCAGCTGTTATCTGCTGATAAGACCTCCTCCTATTATCCCTTAGTAAATAATCTATCTTCTTTAATTGATGAATATGAATTTGACAAAGCCCTCGATCTTGCCAAACAGTTATATGAAAAAACAGCACACACGTCCTGAAGCAGAGTTCGTAATAGAAGAAGAACTTTCAGGTTGTTCTATTCTCGCTGTAGACGACACGAAGCTTAACCTTGATATACTGGTTAATGTTCTTGGCGATCAATATACCCTTTCGGTAGCGTTGAATGGAGAAAACGCCCTTCGTCATGTGCAGGAAAATACTCCAGATCTGATATTGCTGGATATCATGATGCCCGGGATCGATGGAATAGAAGTCCTGCGTTGCATAAAAGAAGACAGCAGGTATACAGATATTCCTGTGCTCATGCTCACGGCGTTTACCGAGGCAGAACAAAAAGCCCAGTGTTTTGATCTCGGGGCTGTCGATTATATCCAGAAACCTTTCGACGTCAACGAATTGCAGGCAAGGGTAAAAACCCATCTCTCGCTCGCCGTAACCCGAAGGAAACTGAAGCTCCAAAATCAAAACCTGCAAAATTTAGTGGAACAGCGCACCACCGAGCTGCTTGCCACTCAACAAGCCACCATCGAAAGTATGGCAGCCCTGGCGGAATATCGTGACCCGGAAACAGGGATGCACATTAATCGGGTTAAAGGTTATGTCGAACAATTAGCTCTGGACATGAGCAAGAAGGCTCTTTTTGCTGAAGTTCTTGATGCTGAGACTATTGACCTTGTTGTCCGCTCAGCACCACTGCATGATATTGGCAAGGTGGGTGTTCGTGATGAGATTTTATTAAAAACCGGACCGCTTACCGATGAAGAGTTCGACGAAATGAAACAGCACACAGCATACGGGGCCCAGGTTATCCTTGCTGTGCAAAAAAAGGTAGGCGCTATGCCTTTTCTCAATATTGCTCGGGAAATGGCGTACTCTCACCATGAAAAATGGAACGGGCAGGGATATCCTGCCAGGTTGCGTGGCGAAGAAATACCTCTGAGCGCAAGGATTATGGCCCTTGCTGATGTGTATGATGCCCTTATCAGTCGCCGGGTGTATAAACCACCGTTTACCCATTCAAAGGCAGTTGAGATTATTGCAAAAGATGCCGGCGTGAGTTTCGACCCAGATATCGTGGAGGTGTTTCTGACCGCTACCGATGCTTTTCGAGAGATAGCTCTACATTTTTCTGAATCAGAGGAACAGCGTGACGCTTTGTATAAATAGGCGGGCGTCTGGAAAACAGCCTGTTTTTTCAATCAATTTCTCCGCTGCTGCTACGAAATCAGGCAGAGACAGGCTTTCGCATACCCCCCATTTTTACCACATCCAGCCTCTTTGGGGGTATTGACGTGGCCATAAAAAACTCCCCTAATCTGTGCAGGCTCAAAGCCTGATGTGTATAATCCGGCTCCCTATGCTTTTAAAGTAACCACGACCTCATCACCCAGGCGTACAATCTCACCTGCAAGGGGACTCTGACGTGCAATTTCTGCTGTCTCATCTGGAGCATCCAGCACTGTCCCTTCAGCGTTTTTGACAATAAGAACAAACTCTTCTGCAGTCAGATTTCTTGCATCCGCTACCGTTGTCGCAGCTTCTTTTGACCCGCTGAGATTAACCATACGACGCAGTTCATCTGCCCCTTCCGGAGGAGGAACAGGAACAATTTTAAACGTCAACTTGGCACTTATATCGGCCTGGTAACTGTAACGATTGGCATAACCGCCATCCACCATTGAGGCGTAAATTCTCGGTTTGGGAGCCACGTTCATTCCTACCCGTGAGAGTTTGGCGCTGAGCTCAGGCCGCAGCTTCTTTGCCGTGGTTGCGGCCGGTGTTGGCTGGCCGACATTGCCCAACTGGAGTGCAACTTTCACCTCGCCTGTTGTTTCGGGTAAGGTGTAAAAGGTCGGCCGATAACCGATATCTTTTAAGACTTTCAGGAGGTCATCTCCCCCTTCAGTATAAATCTCCAGGGTTTTGGCTAAAGAGCCTTCATCCAGTGCCTGCTGTGCTTCCGCAACCCCTTCTCCAACGGCCGCAATCACATCCCCCAGCGGCGATGCCGTTACATCTTTTATTAAATCCTTTACGCTATTACTCATAGTTCTAGTCTCCGATTATGGGGCTGCAAACACCACCAGAACAGTATCATTACGGGCAGCACCCGCACCTGCCTTGGGGGACTGCTGAATGGACTGACCTATTGGGATTTTTTCCTGACCTCCAATACTTTTACTGACAGCCTCCAAACGTAACCCCACGCCGTTTAAGAGACGACGCACCACTGTTTCGGTCAGACCTTTCACATCGGGTACTGTCACCCTGTCATTGAGGTCGGTAGGATCTGTAAAGTGGAGTAGTTCCAGGTTGACATGAGACAATACATGCTCTTGGACATTATCACCAGGCTTGGTCAGCGCAATGGATTGTCCATCCTGTGCAACGCTTCCTTTAAGCTTCACGTCAATTTTACCGAAACGGTATGGGAGGTTTTTTATTTTCAGATTGTTATTTGCACTGTCCACCTCGGTTCCAATATTGGTGGCAATGGTACTAATTGGTGTGGGCTTCACCTCAACCGGCTGTTTTTTCCCAGCCTGCTCTTTCAGGTGTTCCAGCTCTTCCCCCCTGGCCTGCAACAACGTTGAAAGATCAGCAATCCTCAGGTTGGCCTGCTTCAGTTCCTTTTCTTTATCGGTTATGTTTTGTTTAAGCAGGGTTTGGGAAGATCGTAATGTATGAAGCTCCGCCTCATTACGCTCACTCCTCTGATCCCCGGCGGCAACGACCCGACGGCTAACACCGGGAGCCAGGTTCATCCTTGCAACCAGCTGTGGCCTTATCTGCACCGGAGGCTCAGCCTGTCCTGCAATAAAATGCCTGTTCCGACTGAACTGTGTTGTGGAGGGGGAGAGCTTAAATGTTTCCTTGTTAAGCAGTTCCACCACCCCAAAATCAACAGTGAGAGTACCGGTCTGCTTGTCATACTTCATGTAAGCGTGCTGGGCCACCACCCGAGGAGTGAGTTGGCCGCTTTCCGGAGGTTCCACAACACGTAACATCGGCGCATGCATCTCATTTGGTGCACTGCGCCGTACGGACACGCTCCAGTTGCCGTCAGTTTTGCTTTTACCGCTGCCAATGCGCTGCCAACGACCAGTCTTTAAAAGAAAAGTCTCCAGGTTGAGTGTTTTCCCGGAAACCGGCTTGTTCTTTTCGTCTAGTATCCGGAGATGGGCGGTGATAGCCTTCATGAGTTACCTCCCGCGCGCAAGGCCAGGTGAGCAGATTGGGTTCCCAGCTCAGCGGTAAGCACCAAGGAAGCTTTGGCAGGCAGACCGGAGTCAATGGTAAAAATTGTTTCAGCCGTCCCATTTTCATCGGTAATAAGGATGGCTTCTTCCACATTGGTGCCCGCCCGTTTACCTGTTAAGTTGACCTGGTCCACCAGGGAGAGTTGTCTTGATGCTTCCATATTGATATTCAACTCAACGGGCTGTCCGACCATCACCTCCCCTGCCGAGTTGGTGACCGTTACCAGGATCTTGTGCCTGCGGGCGGAAATACGTTCGGAGAGCATGTGCAGTTGGGGAATGGGCACCCCTTCTCCGGGGGGAATTGCAACCAGACGACCAGATATGGTGCTGCTCAACTCCTTGGTTTGGGTATTGGTGTTTTTCCCGCCCAGCGTCGTCATTCGCAGACGAATCCCTCCAGATTGAGTGGTAACCGTTTCCATCTCCACCTGTATCTCAAAGTCAAGATAGGGGATATGATAGGATGGAACAGGACGACCATAGGCATCGATGGGAGGTGCACTGCTCAGGGAGTTCTGCGCCTCCCGTACACCATCGGCAATGGATGCAAGCAGGGCCTCCAGAGAATCAGATATATATTTGCTGCTGTCTTCACTCATTGTATTGTACTCTATAAAAAGCGGTCTTTCGCACGTCGACGGCGCAACGCCCTTTCCCGGCGAGCCTCATCACGTTCTTCCTGTTCCCGCCTTTCTTTGCGACGGGTTAAAGCCCTTTCACGGTTACGTGCCATGCGTTCAAAGAGATCACCGGAACCACCTGTAGCGGTTGAAAGCCGACGTCTTGACCTCCTGACATAAGGGCCAAAGCAATCCATAGCACCACTGATCTGCTGTTGGCGGCCTCGCCATTCGTTGTTGAGCTTTTCAGCCGCACGCCTGGGTGCCTCAGCCATTGTGGAATACTTGTTCATCTTCTTCAGACCAGCCTGCTGCAGTTTGTCTGTCGACAGGGCCCGGCGGATATCATCCCGCTCACTGTCACTCACTCCTTCAGCGGCCAGCTTTCGATCCATCTCATCCAGTTGACGATCCAGATCACCCATGGGCCGCCTAAGGCCGCGCCCCACATTTGCCACGTTATCCAGAGGAGCAAGACGATCTCGGGCCTGCTCCCGAAGCGATTGGCGATCTCGATCCCGCTGGGCCAGCCAGCGATCCACGCCACCCAGGGAAGGGGCATCCCTGCGTGCCTGCCATTGGCTCACCTCACTGGGTTCCGCAGATCTGCGGCGCTTATCTGTCCGCCCCTGACGACGCAGTTCCAGGTTGCGCCGATAACGGTGTTCACGCTTACGCTCCCACTCTCTTTCTTGCGCCTGGCGCTGGGCAAAAGTAGGTACGTTAAAACGGGCAGCATCCCTTGGTTCCAGGTGTTCTCCACCGGAAATCAGGGAATGAAAACGTCCCTCCAACTCCTTGCGCTTTTCCAGCAAACTCCTAAGCTTCGGGTTATGACTACTCACCTGCTCCAGCAGCTTGCCTTTCTCAATTTTAGGAAAATGGTTTACAGACGATGCCTGCAAACCACGTCGTTTTAAATCCTTCCAACTGCGCCCTGCCATAATGTACCTTACTCTGATGTCGCCATACTTTTCGTGATCATGGCGCGAATCCGCTCCTCCAAAATGGCAGGGGCTGGTACTGGAACCAGCTTGGTACGCATGAGCGAACTTCCTTCTGCAGAATACTGGTACTTGGAAGAGTAACTCGCACTTACGTGGCTGGCACGCATTTTGGCGGATGCACTGAAAAATCCCACCTTCCCTTTCACCGACACGCTTGTCTGACTACTCTTACGGGAATAGTTAGTCTCACGGCTCATGGATATCGACAACTTCAACTCAATCAGGGTATCCACGAATTGATAAAAACTCGGAGTGAACCCCAACTCCAGCAAGCTGTATTCTTTACCGTCTCCCAGGGGCACCAGCATGGTTCGCTTTGGCTCACCAGCAGCGGGAGCCAGAATACTCTCATCCTCCGATTCCTCTTCAGGCTCATAGCCAGCCATCATGCGAGCTATCTTCATTGAGACCAGATCCAGTTCATATTGCGCCTCCGCAATACCCACTCCAAGGGATTTCACCATTTCTGGAAAGGGAGCATTTAATAAATCAGTTCCGACACTCATCCTTTACCCTCCTTTATTTTCCTGTTGGAGTTCACTTTATTGGGTATCAAGCCCTAGCTCTTTACGCTTGGCTTCCAGGCTTGCCTGTCGGCGTTCCTCTTCATTTTCGATTAAACTACGGATACGTTCTTCCAGAATCGGAGGAGGTGGAACCGGACTGAGTTTCGTACGCAACAGACTCGCACCTTCAGCACTGTAGGAGTATTTTGATGAATAGGTGGCATCCACCTGGGAGGTATTCACCGAGCTGCTGCTGCCAGAAGATTTTCTGGTTCCCCAGAAGCTCCGTTTGCGACGCCAAGAGTTGCTCTTGTCAGTACGCTTATTGCTCCGGGTATAGGTAAACTCGCGGGTACGGGTAATCTTGATGGCTATTTTCACCTCAATGATGGTATCAACAAACTGGTAAAAGGTTGGTGTAAACCCAAGCTCCATCATGGAAAGACGGGTAGGTACACGAATTTCTGTGTCCCCATCCATATCTTCCGCCAGTTTATTCAACATCTCCTGGAGTTTGATGACATCATCACCCATGGCGCCGGTCAAAGCATCATCAACTGCGGCAAAGGCCTGCGCTTCCTTAATGGTCATGTACTCATAACCAAAGAACACCCGGCTATCATCAAAGGATACATTGCCCTTTTCATCATACACAGTGGTCAGGCCACCCATCATCTCAGCGACATTGATGGAGTTCTCATCCAGCTTGTATTGTCCTTCGGCAATGGCCATGGCCATCTGATGAATCATATCCCCCATGGGGACGTTGAGTAATTCCTGTCCTATTGCAGTCATTTATTCATCTCCTTGTTAGATGTGATAAGATTTATACTATTTCTTTTTCGTATTCGCGTTTAAGCAGCTGGGAGAAAATCTCTGGCGGGGGGAGCGAAACCAAGCGCGCAGCAATTGAGCTTGCCCCCTCAGCAGAAACGGAAAACTTACGGGAGTAGGAAACATCTATAGATGCCGCAGCCATAAATACCCCGTAGTTCACTTCAGCTTCCATGCCAACGGCAACAGACATCTCAGTGGACTCAGACATCGTAAAGCTGAGTTTCGCCTCCACCGTTGCTTCAGTAAAGGCATAGAAGCTGGGCATAAACCCAAGAGTAAGCAGATTATACTTTTCATCCCCCAACTCGACTTCGGTTTCCGACATTTTCTTAGCAATTTCAACAGAATTGCTGTCCAGCGCATACTGTGCTTCAGCAATTGCCACACCCAGCTTCTCAATAATCGTCGGCAGCGGTGCCGAAACCAGAGCCTTGGTTACCTTGCTATTCGTGGACATGGCCGTTATTCCTCCTTACTTAAGTACTCCTTAATCGTCTCAAGGAATTGCGGCGGAGCAGGTATTGAAACCAAACGTGCGGAGATTGAGGAGTTACCCGTCACATTCATCTCAAACTTACGGGAGTACCCCACACTCAGTGAAGCTCCCACAGCAACAGTACGATTTCCCGTATTTTGCTGGGTCATACTGGAAGAACGCGCACGGGAGAACTGCTGGGTGACGGTTACTCCGCTGGTTCCGGAAAGACTGATATTTCTTTGCTCGGCCGTGATTAACTTCAGTTCAAAGGGGTCGCCATTGCGAGAAATCGTCACCACGTTCATCTGCTGTGATGCTGAAAGAGCCGCAGCACTGTTACCGTTGATATCGGCGGCCAGATTATGGGCATAGGCTTTAGGATCATTTTCCGGATGCCCTCCTGCAGCGGCGCCGCGAAATGGAAAATTATGACTGTCAATTGTTACGCTTTTCCCGCTCAAATGCAACAGACTCGGACGATAGAGCATCACAAAGCCGTTATCAGTGCCGGGCTGGCCTATTTTGTTTGGAGAAATCTTTTCAGCAGTATTCAAGTTAGGACCGCCGCTCCGTGAACGGACCCTGACTAACCAGTAATTACGGGTGGAGGTTACCACGGTTTTTCTAAAAGCCGGATTATTCTGTCCTCTGGTATCACCGGCATTGGCAGCTGCCTGTTCACCTGTTGAGGGTGTAATGGTCAAAAGAGAAGCCGACACACCACGCCTGCGCAGTGCGTCATAGATACCCTGCGCCCGATCATCGCCTAGTTCGCGATTGTCTCGATCCGAGGCCGCAACACCACCTGGATACATCTGACGATCAGCAAAGCCCTGAATTTGAACCGGGGCACTGGTTGCAATTATGTATTGAGCTAACACGTCCAGGGAATCCGCCCACTCATCCCTGATATCTGCGCTGCCTGTTTCGTAATTGTCAAATGTTTTAAGCGGGTTATCCGGAGAAAATGCTTCCGCATCATAGCCTTCCGCAATAATCTGAGTTTTCACATGATTTGCATACGCTTCCAACGAATCTTGTGCCGTGGTGCTTGCCGTGTGATCATCATGGAGTACATATTCGGTATCAGTATTCTCACCCACCCGAATATAAGCACCATCAAATCCACCTCCCATGAAGGCCACACTGTTCTCAGTGGTCACCACCTCACCGGGGGCGGCATCGGTGGTAATGTTCAGAGGCGTGGGACACAGGCGATACAGCACCCGGGCAATACCCGTACTGGCATCACCGGTCAACGCGCTGCGCAGGTTCTGCATACGCTGCAGCGGCGAGTTACCATTGAGCTGAAAAGCCCGTCCCCCAACGGTCAGGGAACCTGCTGATGCAGAGGTAATATGTATATTTGCACGACGGCTTTCCGTGCGAGTGCTGGAGCCACTCTCACTACTGGTTTCACTTTGACTGCTGCTATTATCTTCCGTCGTTGTATTCCTGTAAGATCCGCCGATATTCAACCCAAGGCTCAGATCCTTTTCCACTTTCAGACTCAACTGCATGGAACAGGTAATATCAGCGTGCTGATAATGATAAAAGGCCGGAGAAAGGCCTAAATCAAGTAAGGTTTTGCCCCCCAAGCCTTCAATTGGTTCAATAAATTCTGCAATTTGATTAACTGAATTTTCATCCAGAGCTTTCTGTGCCTCTGCAATACCCAGCCCCAGTGTTTTAATAAACTCAGCCACGCTGGCATCTGCCAAAATCTCACCAGGTTTCAAACCATCATAGTCTGCCATGTTTTCCTCCTTAAACTAGGGGAGCCATTAGATCCTTGTGACGAAATACGTATCTAGCCGCCTAAGAATGTCTCTTGAGCATTTTTTGTTGTAGGAACAGGAAGTGGTCTTGCCTTTGCCTTATCCACCTTATCCGCACGTACAATAAAATAATTATGCCGCCGCTGACTTTGCAACAGACGGGTTGTATCCACTGTAAAACCACGCTGTAACCAACCCAGCACCTCATCAACAACGGGAAGAACGCCCTTACCGGCAAGCTGCTGCGCAGATTCGAGTGTCGTCTGCCCAGCCTTGGTATCCCCTTTTTTTAGCTGTACCATCCCCATTCTTTCCAGAATCGAACCATGATCCCGGCGGTGCAGGCTGCTTGTAAGGTTAAGCCTGGTATAATGTTGGTGTGCATCGTTACAAAAACGGAGAATCTCGTCATACCCTTCAGTCAACTCAAGACTCTCCAGTACACACTGGGTATAATGACGGAAAAACACCTCCGGCGCTTTTGAGGAGACTGCCAGCCTGATGGCCTCCCGATAATGACGTAACGCCTCTGTATGATCCCCTTTTAAAGCATACAATTTACCCGCTTCGGCAATGGACAGGTGTATCTGGTGTGCCGTATCCTTAGTCACTGATTGTCCTCCACAAATTCCACTTCAGCGCCACTGTTCTCCAGTGCGGCCTTGACCAGCTTGGCCTGCAGTTCAGGCAGCATACTTTTGAGAGTGAAGGGAGGTCGGGGGAGTACCTGTTCTGCAAACACCCCATAACCAGACAGAACATTCAGGGTTGCAACGGGATCAGCAGCAGTCAGTATCCTCAACCTCAAAAACTGAAAGGAAATAAGCTCCGCACGCATGACCAGGCCAACATTGGCAAGCTCCGTCATGTAATGCTCCACCTTGCCATTGGGAACGGCCTCTAATAAGGTCAACGGCAAGGAGTGTAACACTTCAGGAGTAAAGTCGGGAGGAATACCAACCAGTGACTCCAGCAGTTTGACTTGATCCTGGGAGCATTGCTCAAAACCGGATGCAATGCCTGTACACACCAGATCAAAACGCAAAAAGTCAGTATTGACCACACGCATCATACCTGTTGCCTGATGTCTACTCCACAGGGTATGAGCTGTCCCATGATCAACATCCACTGCAACCAGACCACGTTCTGCCACCAACGTAATACCAGCTTCACGCATTTCATCCAGAATACGTTGCCTCACAATTTCGGCTGTGCTATCCAGAAAAAGAGTATACCTTGCCTCAGCAGGTACCGAGGAAATGATTGATACTCCGTCGCCCAACCTGCTGGAAAACGCCTTAACCGTCGCCTCACTCACTGACCCAAGGACGATTCCAGGGGGAGACAACAACATATTCGTTGCATCAGCCTCCGATATCCCAATGAATTCAGAAATTGCCGTAACTGTGGGAAGAAACCGATCAACTTCCTCAACATAAACCGCCACGTCATACAATGGCATACGTGGAGGTGCGGGCTGGGATATATCTTGAAATTCAGCCTGGTAGCCAATTCCGCACAGTAACGCCACCATTTTCCTGGCAACGTTTTCCTCAACACCTTCAACCAAGACGGCAGGCGCACGATAGAGGCGCGACACAACAACAGCTGTTGAGAGTCCAAGCCCTTTTGCAATGGCTGCAGTGGTTGCCGGTTTGGCATTACCGACTGAATTTACAATGATGCGATATTGGCTATCATCGTTAGAAGAAGTCGCCGATGCCATCTTTAATACCCCTTTTGAGTCAGGTAAAAAATGATACAGTTCGTTTCCTTCTACACGTGAAAATAAAAAATTGTAATGCGTATTACAGATGTTTATCTTGGTGATACAAAAAGGAGACAGTTTGATCGGAATTTATTCATTATTCCGGATCATTTTTATATATACTTACAGAATACAAAGAGACTTTTCAATTATTTGTATAGATATGCTATTACAGCTACATTAACCGTAGAGGACAAAACAAAGCAAGTTTTTTTTAACGTGATTACCACTGAACTTGCGGATATACATTTTTGGTAACTGATCACAGGCACTGCATCGTTGCACGATCACTCTTTCCCCCATACTCTTGTACACGGAGTCTCACTTCGCTTGCTTACCTGCTCAATTATCTCCCTCGACAAACAACAGTACAATCACCCCATAAATCCCTGTCAGAGTAACGAAAAGCAACCTCTGCTTGGCCGGGATTTTTCGATCTTTCAAATAGGTTAGTACACACAAAAACAAAAGACTTGCTCCAATTCCTACCAGGGAAAGCCCTCCTCCAGTTGTGCAGGAAAGCTGCAAACGCCCTGCCCCACCGACTTGTTCAAGCTTGATACAGAACGGGAAAAGAACAGCGTGCATTTTGTCAGCCATGGTTCTGGTTGCCCTGGACATCTGGCGCTGGTACTTGGCAACAGGTGTAAAATCACGGGTCATTGCCACGCCATATACCGTCCTGTCATCGGAATAAATGGCTGTTACGTGCAGCGGATCCATCACCAGTTTGACATCCATATTACGAGGATCATAGCCTTTCAGGGGCAGCGGAAATACCCTGTAGTTATCAGAGCTTATAAGGTGGAGCACTCCAGCCTCACTGAGGAGCAACCCGTAGTAGGCTCTGCTCTTTTTCTCTGACACCTTGATCTGCTTAGTCTTGAGCGCAGGATCAATCGAGGTTTTCACAACCTCAGGCACACCGCTTATTCGTTTAACATGAAAGACGTTGTAGTTGTTGTCCACCATAAAGACCCCTGCGTCAAAAGGCTTGAGGATGGAGAATTTCCCATTAACGGAGCGCACGGGAAAGGCAAACCCTTTTTCGTTCAAGGCCCTGGTGAAAAGCGTGCTCAATTTCTCATCCACCCTGTTGGTGTGGACGTTGACAAACTCCATTCGATCTCTGGTCATCCTGAATCGATCCTGGGGGAAAGAGAGCCGCACCTGTCCGGGGTTGGACTCCAGCAGGGGATACAAGGATTCTGTGAGACAGTTCCCGGTGTCCTCCCCTTTGTTGAATTCCCAAACCTGGCGCTCTTGTTTAATCACTGCCTTGTCAAAACTGTTGCCGTCAATCTTTAGCGGCAGTAATCCCCACAGTTCCATGTTCTTGTAGTAAATAAACGGCAGCCGTTTTTCAAACTCAACCCGTGTGTACCACCTGCCATTCTGGTCCCTGTAGGCATATTGGGGGCGGTGATCAGTCGCTTTTTCATAGGATTCCGGCGGAATGATCCCCACAATTTTTTCTCTGTAAATGAATCTCTTGGTTACCGGGCTGAACAACAGATGCGTCTTGTCCGCCTGGTGAAGAAAGAGCTTTTCATAGAGCATGGGCAGGTAAACAGCGGCAGTGCCAATGGCAAGAACGGCCAGGGTGACGGTGGCAAGCAGATGAATGGAAAGTAAACTGGCTCTGTAACTCTTCATTCAGACACCCTCCGGAAACGATAATGGTAGGCAGGAAGCAAGACCGAAGGAATCATCAGCAGCAGGGGCACCAGCAGAAAGGTGAGGATGTTATCGTACCCGCACGGACCAGCAGGGAAGAGAAAAAGTCCTGTCACGCCGAGAGTTATCCCTGCATTGAATAATCGCAGCTTGAGCCCTGGTTCAAGCAGTGCTGCCGCCCCTCCCACGTAGGCAGAAAAACCGGCACAGACCCAGGGGGCAACAGTGTGCAGGGTGGCCAGACCGACCTCAGGCGGGAAATAGATATTGGTAATCAGCACCAGGAAGGCAAGGTTGGGAAGCACAATACCACTCACAGCAGCGAGGCCGATGAGCACATGGGAAACAATCAACCGATGCGGAGAAACGGGAAGATGCAAGGTAAGCCGCAGACGCTCGCCTCGCATTTCCGGTAAGAATTGCGCACAGGCGATCAGTACGCCAATCACGGCCGGGATATATTTGAACAGCTCGTAATACATCTGCCCCAGATGCATAACCTGATACCAGACCATCTCTGGTTTGTTCGTCATAAACAATCGGCGAGTGTCGATAAAAATATACCCGGTGATCAGGCACTGCATCAACAGCAGCAGCAACCACGATTTACGAATCTTGCAATACTCTTTCAAAAGGATTGACCTGATCATTTTCAGTATCTCCCGGTATAGCCGATAAACGCATCTTCGAGGTTGATGGGAACCCGCTCTAGTCCTGCTGGATCAACGCCCTGGTTTGCCAGCTCTTCAGCAATAAACGCCAGTGAGGAAAACGAAAAGATCTGATAATGGTCAGAGTGAACCTCAATATTTTTTATACACCCTGCAGCCTGTGGCTGTGCAGGTGACCCGCTGTTCCTCTTGTTATAACGGGGAAGACGATAGCACCTGAAATCCGCCATAAAAGCGTCCAGAGAAGTAGCCATGAGCCGTCCACCCCTTTCCAGAAAGATCACTTCGTCTACAAACCGCTCCATATCCTGAATGAGGTGGGAGGTTAAAAAAACGGTTTTACTGCCATCCAGCAGGTACTCCTGCAAATAGTCCAGAAACAGCCGACGATATCCAGCATCAAGCCCCATGGAATAGTCATCCAGGATAAGCAGATCTGGTTGCTGGGCCATGATTAACCCCAGGACGACCTGGGATCGCTGCCCGCACGACATGGAACCCACTGTTCTGGTATAAGGAAGCTGCAGCAGGTCCACAAGCCGGTAATAATACTCCCGGTTCCAGTTGGGATAAAACGGCGCGTAAAACCGTTCCAGCTGGTCAATATTCATAAACTTGTCATAGGTGATATGCCCCTCAAAGAGCAGGCCGATCCGGCTCCTTGTCTGCGGGGAAAGGTTATGGGAGTCTTCACCAAAAACCTTGCAAAACCCGGATGTTGGGCGCAAAAACCCCATGAGAATCTTGATGAGCGTGGTTTTGCCCACCCCGTTTTTGCCCAGCAGAGCGACAACCTTCCCGGCCGAAACCGTAAATTTGAGATCATCGTAGATGACCTGTTTCCCATACTGGTGCGCCAGCTTTTGGACGGAAATTACAGGCTCCATTGTTATCTACCCACACCAGCCACCGCGATGTCTTCTGCCACCATGCCCACCTTGTTTTCGCTTTCCCGCAGAACCTGCGGCACCACGGTCACAGCCTCTGGAAGTTCTGGCAACACAACGCTGAAATGCGGGTAAATGATTTGCTGATGAAGCCCGTTGCAGGTTCATCATCACACGCTGAATATCGGGATACCCTGCAGTGACCTTGAGTAACCGGTCATACATTGCAACGTTTTCAATTTCAGCCTCCACCCCGGCTTTGCAGGCGTCCATTATTGATCCAGGATGGACAATGCGCTGTTCCCAGGTATCTGGTGGGACGGGAACACCATAGCGGTGAAACAGGGGAATAAGGGCCTGAATATGCCTGGACTCTGCCTCAACAATATGAATAAACGGACGGACCGGCCCAAAGGTGTTGATGACATATCGATATGTTGCGCGAGCTTTATACTCATCGTCAAGTGCTTCAATAAGGGCATCAGCTATCGGGTTTTTCATTATATGCCTCCTGTTATACCCCCAACATATTAAGATATTGTGAAAAATATATTATACTAAAAAATTTCTTGACTTAGAGTTGACTCTAACTTGTAGACTATTTCCAGAAGTTATTAATTTGATGGTAAATAGAAATAATCTAAGTTTGATAATTATTTAATTTACCGGAATAAATCAATACAATATTAAGCAAAAATGCCCGCCGGATTAATAACCCTAAATAATCTACAAGGAGTGATAACATGAAAAAGGAAAAAGAAAAAAGAGTTGTGAGAGTCTGCGACCAAGCCGTAAATTTTTCAATAGTACTTTTGTATTTAACTATTTTCACAGTCAGTTCCGGCGTGTATGCTAAGCCTACTTCATTAACGAAATTATACTCCGGTTTTAATTCACCTGTCGGTATGGGGTTTGACTCAAAAAGGAATTTATATATTGCTGAATGGGGTGCAGATATTGTAACACGCATCAGCCCAGATGGTAAACGCAACACATTTGCTAAAGGCCTAAATGCTCCTTCCG
>PDWI01002317.1_pt1 | contig 30650 bp, 26 predicted proteins | sample 1430891 | NCBI WGS metagenome assembly PDWI01 (sample SAMN01162508, study PRJNA174530) | Oral metagenome, whole genome shotgun sequencing project. | biome: Marine environment; feature: Marine mammal; material: Swab sample of the gingival sulcus; isolation source: swab sample of gingival sulcus... | reverse complement strand
ATCATACACCTCTATATTTTCGTAAATTTTAATCATTTTTGCCCAATAAAAAAACACTCATCATCGGATAGTGTTTGCAGGCAACCTTAGTGTTTATAAGGGTTTGGTGTATTCCTATTCTTTGTTTTAATTCTTCTCCTATAATGCGTGTGCGAAGTCTATTGCTGCATTGAGCGCTAAAAGATTGGTTTGATCTGCTATCTCCTGAATCATTTCACTTGATTTATAAATTGCTTCTGCACTATCATTTGTTTCAATAATAATATTATTAATAAATTCTGCTTCTTCTTTATTTTCTTCACTTAATCTTGTTAAATCACTTAAGGCTGTTTTTCCTTCTGTTTTTTTACTTTCAATATCTTCTATTGCAGTATGTAATTTATTGATAACAAGAACCATATTACTGAGGGCTTTAATATTTTCTTCTACACTTCCTGCTGCTTTTGTGGTATCTTCTGCTTGACTTACTGCACCTTCTGCTATATTAGTAACTGCTGAAGAAACTTCAATTGCTGTTTCATTTGTATTATCTGTTGTTGCAGTGAGCTCCTCTGCTGTTGCAGCTGTATTTTGTGCACTTTCATTTATTTTAGAAAGAATTTCTTTTAAATTTGAAACCATAGTATCTAAAGACTGTATCATCTCACCAATTTCATCATTTTGATGAATGTATTGATTAATCTCATCCGTACTGTCTAAAACCTGTAAATCATAATTGGATACCTTATCAAGAACATGATTCATTACCACAAGCGGTCTTGCTATTTTCTTTCTAAGTAAAATGATAATAAATGCAATCAAAAATACAATAACTAAAATAGATATTAAAACATTTTCAATCGTATCTTTTTTTATTATGGCATTAGCACTCTTTCTTGAACCAATTAATGCAATAAATCCTTCCACATCATCATCATAATTGAGAAATGGTATAAGGATATATTGAGATAAACCATCTTTCGAATTATAAACAATATTTTCATTATTTTTCAGTTTAGAAATAGTATCTGATGTAAATTCATTCTTCTGATTTATAGTAGATGCTATTAATTCATACGCATTCTCATCTGTAATATCATAGATAAAAGCTTCTGAATTCAGCTGATGCTTGATATTACTTAAAAACCTCTTTCCAAAATTCTTGCCATATTCCACGGTTCCGATGTGTTTTTGATTATAAGTAACAGGTGCTACTACCCTGATACCAAAACCTGCTCTTCCTTTTTCAATACCAGAAACTACTTCTTTTTTCTCATTTGCTTTATTTACTGTAAAACGGAAACCTTTTAAACTATCTCCAAATTTTTCTGGTTTATGAAGTCTTAAAAAAGAATCTGAATTTGGTAAATGAAACTGAAACTGAGCAACATCTTTTTTGATACTTTCAAATACTGGCAGTAATTCTTTTAATAATCCTTCTCTATTTCTTTCTGCAAATAACTTTGCTATATATTTATTATTTGATATAGAAAATACAGAAACTTTTGTATTCATTATATCTTCTTCAATAATTGCATTCACTGTTTTAATCTTATTCTCTGCTTGACTTTCTTCATTCATTCTTGCTAAATTAATCATATTATATGTATTAAATAATGCAAAAGCTACAAATACCAATACAATAAATACTACAATATATAAAGTGATTTTCCTAGTTAATTTCATACTTACCTCCATAATTTTTAGAAAAGAATTTACATTTAATAACTTTATCGACTATAAAAAACAAACAATGCAAGAAAAAACATTGAAATTTCAACACTTATATTATCCTAAACAATTTATTGTATACTATAAAAGTACATTTTTTACTATTTTACTATTCATTCAATTTTTTTTTTTTTTTTTTTTTGTTTTTAGTATTATATAAAATCAAACTTCACCCAATATCATTTAAATCATTCCAGTTTTCTTCAAAATAATAAAGTAGTGTGAATCTTATTTTTTCTACCAACTTTTTTGGTTAATAAAAAAGTTTCATGCCTCTTAAAGATAAATCTTTTTCTGCATTTACTCCTTTTTTACAATATATTTTGAAATTTTAAGTGATATTTTTTATTCTTCCTCTTCTTTTTATAATACTTTATAATCGTAGATTAAATATGCACTAAATAATACTGCACCTAGTATATGATAGGAAGCAAAATGACCATTCTTCTAAACCTTATAAGATATATTTATCTTCAATAAACATCTCCCCCAAAATACTTAATATATATTTTTTTCATCTTTCATTAATTTCTTATACCATTTAATAATAAAATAAATGATTGCTATAATAGAACGGTATTAATTAGTTGAAAAAGTAAACTTAAATCAAATGAAATCATAATTTTCTCCCTTCTCTTATTTATTTTAAATATATAAAATATATCACAATCATTTAATCACATCGTATTTATTATTGAAGTTTAAACTATCAACAACTTCTAAATTCATTGTATTAATTATCTTTTTTTTAATGAACCTGCAAAATTGGTCAAGATATGAGCAAAATTGGTCAAAAAAAAACAATCACAAGGATTGTTTTAAAATTATTTTAATCTCTTTACAGTATATCCATCATCTGTAAGAAGTTTAATCACACTATCATCTCCAAGATAATGAGCAAGACCAACTACTACAAAATACGTCTTATCTGTTTTAAGATATTCTTTTATTTTATCTGCCATACCAATATTTCTTTTAGCAAGAAGTTTATTTTCAACGCCTTGATTCATTTTTTCTGAGAATAAATACTCTATTACCTTCTCTTCATCACCTGAAAGATAGCGTTCATATAATTTATCCATTTCTTTTACAGTTTCTTCTTTTGTTCCTAAATTAGAAATGAATGTATCTTCCTGCTCTTTATCACTAAAAGCATTAATTAGTTCGATTTGGAATTTTGTTCCTTCTAGTTCTACAATTTCTTTTCCTTCTTTTTTTGCTTTATTTAAGAAATAAACATCTACACCACTAGTTGCTGCATATTCAGAACCCATAAGCTGTAAACTCATTAAATTAGATCCAAGAACCCATACTCTAAACTTTTCAAATAATTTAGGATTAAGATTGAGTTCTGTAAATATCTTATTTACTTTTTCTTTTCCTTCTTCACTTAAATGATTAAAAACAGTATCTCCCTCTTCTGTATAAGAAAGAAGTGGTGCAAGTTCCATTGTTGCTTTCATATCAGTAATATCAGCTTCTACGCCAAGTACATCTGAACTCTCAAAAGCCTTTTCAGTAACCTCTGCAAATGGATATAAATTTTTAGCCATATGGATTGAACCGAAAAGATATGCTTTCTTTCCATCCTTTTCTACTTCCCATAAGAAACCAGAAAAATCACCATATTTTATTTCTTCATTAGATTCTTCTTTAGATTCTTCTTTGTTTTCTTCCTTTGATTCTTCTTTCTTTTCTACAACTGATCCTGTTTCTTCTTTAACATCTTCTTTTTTATCATTACAAGCAAATAAAGAAAATGCTAAAACAAATACCATTAATAATACTAAAAATTTTTTCTTCATTTATTATCCTCTTTTCTAAATAACTCTGTTTTTGAGAAATTCCCAAAAACGCCACCCGTATGAATAAATAAGATATTTGAATCTTCCTTATATTTTTCAATATCATGAAATAATCCATACATCGCCTTACCAGTATACACTGTATCTAGTATTATAGCATACTTTCTAGCAAAATCAATAATAAAATCCATTTCTTTTTTGGTACTTTTTGCATATCCTAAGCCAACATAATCAGCATTCACATGAATATCTCTATCTTCGATTAATGGCATCTTTTCATACTGCTTTGACATTTCAACAAGATGCTTCACCATCTTTTTCGTATCTGCCTCTTTATTATAAATATTATAGCCAATATGTTTAATTTCTCTCTTTCTTTTTTTACTACCGATAAGAAGACCTGTATATGTAGAGCCTGATCCAAAAGTAGATACGATATAGTCAAATCGAAGGCCTAATTCTTTTTCCTGCTCTTCTATTTCATAAAAGCAGTTCATATAGCCAAAATTACCAATGCCATTAGAAGCTCCTTCTGGGATAATATATACACTCTTTCCTTCTTTTTCTAGCTCCTTTTTTAAATTTTCCATAATAACCTGTCTATTAGCATACTCTTCGATTGATATAATATGTATCTTTGCACCAATCAGTTCATCTAAAAAATAGTTTCCTTGCTGATGCGCTTCATTATCTTTTAAGACTAAATGAACTTCCAGTCCTAGTTTTACTGATGCTATTGCTGCACATCGTGCATGATTAGACTGAATACCACCACAAGTAATGATGGTATCCTTTTTTAAATCAAGAGCCTCTTTTAATGAATACTCTAGTTTTCTTATCTTATTACCAGAAAGCTCAAAGCCAGTTTGATCATCTCTTTTAATATAGATATTTCTATTTTTATATCTCCCTACCTTTTCAATTCTAGTATGTTTATTTGCAAGATTTAATTTATTCATAAGGCTCTCCTTTTTTAATCAATCGCAAGTTTTAATATTTCATTGGAACGTTTAATAAACTCTGTCATCTTTTCAGGTGAAAGCTGGCGGTGAGTAAGAACAGCTAAATCATAGATTTGATTTACAACCATCTCAATATCATCTTCTACATGCTCTAATGTATATTTCACTAATGAATTATTCTTATTGAGAATAAGCGTTTCCTCAGCAGGGAACATACTAGCATCCATTCCCATATTATATTGCTGCATCATTTCCTGCATTCTTCTGCTCTCTTCTGAAAGAATAATCATCCCTGATAGCTCATCACTCTTTAAAGTTTCAAGCTCTAATTTGATATTATCTACTTTTAAATATTTCTTAAAGACTTCTGTTAATTTTTCATTCAGCTCTTTATTATCCTCTGCATTCTCCTCTTTTAATAAATCAATTTTAGAATCGACTCTCTTATATTTAATATCACCTTCTGCTTCCATATGTGAGATAAATGCATTATCAATTGGATGAGAAAGAACAGCAGATTCTATCCCTAAATCTTTTAAGTTCTTAATATACTGCGCTTGCTGAATTTCATCTGTCGTATAATATACTTCCTTATCAAGTATTCCTTCATGTCTTTGAATATACTCTTTTTCTGTAACAAAAGAACCATCTGTTAATTTAAATAATAACACATCTTTTATCTTATCAGAGAATTTTTTATCCTTTAGTACACCAAATTTAATGAATGGATGAATATCTTCCCAGTACTTTTCATATTCTTCTTTTTCTGTTTTATAAAGCCCTGAGATTTTATCTGCTACTTTCTTAGAGATATAATCTGAGATTTTTCTTACAAATCCATCATTTTGAAGTACGGATCTTGATACATTAAGCGGTAAATCAGGACAATCAATAACGCCTTTTAAAAGCAGTAAATATTCTGGAATAACTTCTTTTAAATTATCTGCAACAAATACTTGATTATTATAAAGTTTTACCTGACCTTCAAGTGTATCAAAATTAGAATTTAATTTTGGAAAGTATAAAATTCCTTTTAAGTTAAATGGATAATCCATATTTAAATGAATCCAGAATAAAGGCTCTTTAAAATCCATAAATGTTTTTGAATAAAATGCTTTATATTCTTCATCTGTACACTCAGAAGGCTTCTTTGTATACAGTGGATTAATATCATTAATAGGAGTTACTTCTTCAATAATATCATTACCTTCTTCATCCTTTTTGATTTCTTTATCTTCTACTGTAAAGAAAATCTCATATGGCATAAAAGAGCAGTATTTTTCTATTGTTCTTCTTACTGTGTATTCATCTTCAAAGTCTTTGCCATCTTCTGATAAATAAAGTGTAATTTCAGTACCTCTTGTACTTCTATTCCCTTCTGTTATTTCAAACTCTGTTCCTCCATCACAAGTCCATTTAGCTCCTGTAGCACCTTCTTTATATGAAAGTGTATTAATCTCTACTTTATTTGATACCATAAAGGCTGAATAGAATCCTAGACCAAAATGACCGATAATTTGATCTTTATCTGCCTTATCCTTATATTTTTCAATAAAATCTTCTGCCCCAGAAAAAGCAATTTGATTAATGTATTTTTTAATCTCTTCTTCTGTCATTCCAATTCCATTATCAATAAATTTAAGCGTCTTATTTCCTTTATTCATAATAATATCAATCTTATATTCACTATCAGCTTCAGCTTCTGATATTGAAACTAATTGCTTATATTTTGTAATCGCATCAGATGCATTAGATACTAATTCTCTAATAAATATATCATGGTCTGAATATAACCATTTTTTTATAATTGGAAAAATATTTTCACTATGTATTGATAAACTTCCTTTTTCACTCATTTTCTTTCCTCCTTTTTCACATATCTATTATAATACATGAATTCAATATGTCAATACTTTTTTAGCACTCTTTAAGTTTAAGTGCTAATAATTATGTAAAAAAATAGACATCTACTGATGTCTACTAATCAAAATAATCATAGAACTTAATCACAGAAAGCTTTCCATCCACGAATTCAAAGTCTAAATGAATGCCAAGACCTTCTTTCATCTGAGCATATACAATATGATTATAACTTTTTTCTATTAAATAAAAATCATCCAGTTTCGAATAAACCGTATCCACTGCCTCATAGCTATCTCCTATTTTAACACCATCATAAGTTATAATATCTCCTCTTTTGATATCCACACTTAAAATCGATGTTTTATCTCTTTGTTTATTATAATAACAGGCAGCTGTCATATCTTGATAGAAATAAGTGACCCAATAATCTCCTTCTTCATAAACATTGAAAGAATGTGCCTCTCTTTCTTTTACTTCTTCTAATTCTAACCCCTTTACATCAGAGCCAATACCAATAAAAGTAGAATTATTTGTAAATTTAAATGAAGCATGAATATCTCTTAGATTATATTTGATTTCAATAATATCTTTTTCGGTAAAAAGATAGCCTTCCTGCTTTTTCTCATCATCATAGACCTCAGTAACAAATGCTGTCCAATTTTTTTCTGAATCTGGTCTAGAAAGAACTACTAAAGAAAAATCTTCTTGCCAGTGATTATCATAATACATTTCATATTCTGCTTTAAAAATACCGTAAACTGTACTATCATTTGCAGTTTCTTGTAATTTTTTTAATTCCGTTAATCGAATGTCACCTTCTTTTGGCGCCTTTATTTCTTCTCCTATTGGATACACCTGACCATAATTATATTCTTCTTTTAAATAATTTGATATATAGTATGTTAAATCATGTTCTTCTTTTACTTTAACAATATAATCCTTCTTAGGTGATTCATTTTTAAATCCTCTTTCTACTTTTAAAGTTCCTTCATGATCACTAATATAGAATGAAAACACATCATCAATCCACGAACTTCCATTAAAAACTTTAGCTTCTAATTGATAAATATATACTTTTTCCTCTTCTGCTATTGTTTCAGATATTTTAGTAATTTGTTCTATTTTTAACTCATTATTTTGAGATTCTTTAATCTCATCACCTATAGGATATACTTTTATATAATCAAAGTTTTCTACTAAATAATTAGCTATTAGTTTAGTAACTACTTCTTCACTTACTTCACTATTTGTCAGTTGATCACAGCCTATTAAAAAGAAAGCAGCTACAATACAAATTAATACTACACTCTTTTTCATACGTCCTCCTAGAATTCTTCTTTTATTTTCTGATCTACAATAATCACTTCTTCGTCTGACTCTTCATATATCTCATAAGGCGTCTTTTTATCATATGCCACATAATAAAAAGCATTTTCAGACCAGACTCTAAGTGAATCATTTCCATTAAAACTGATGCTTGCTACTACCTCATCTTTTGTAAAAAATACTAATTTAGATACATTCGAAGCCTTAATATCATCATCCTTTACCTTTTCTCGTATGGTTGCAGAAGTGACTGCATCCACTAATTCACTAATTTCATCTTCTTTTGTAAAAACTTTTGATTTAAATCCATATTCTGGATTTCCTCCAGCAAGTATTATCTGAACCTTATCAATACCTCCTAAGGTCTTTTTGGCAAGTGGAGAATAACTACCACATCCACTTAAAACAAGTGCCACTAATACTGCAAATATAATAAATTTTTTCATTATTCTTTATTATCCTTTTCTTTCTTTTCTTCTATTTTCTTTTCTCTTCTTATTTTTCTATTACCATTTACTTTTTTAAAACGCTTGAGTAAGAGTCTAATGATAATATAAATAATTAAAATAATTGGAATAAAAATAATCAGTTTTGGCATGCCGCCCACTAAATATACAGAGGCATCTTCATAAAATTCACTCACTGCTTCTTTTGAACGATTAAATTCTCTTTTAATCTTTTCACCTAATGTTTTAGGCGCTTTTTCCATTTCTTTTATCTTTTCTACTTCCGTTAAATAAACATATATAGTAGAATAATCTACTAAATGATCTAAATTTTTTAAATCTGTTTGAAGTGATTCTATTTCATATCTAAGCTCTGAAAGCCTTTCTTGTATAATAATAATATCTTGCATATTATCTGCTTTTTTCAAAAGTTCTTTCAGCGTTGTTTCTTCAATCTTTAGATTATCAATTCGTGCCTTTGAATCATAATATCGTAACGTTACATTTTCTGCTCTTTCGCTCTTATTCACTACAGTAGCAACTTTAGATAAATCATTTAAAATAATATCATAATTTTCCTTTGGTATTCTAAGAACAAAATGCGCATTTCTACTTTCATATTCATAATTAATCGGCGTTCCAGAAACATTCGAATTTTGAATATAGCCATCTAGCTCCATCACCTTCTTTTCTATTGCTTCAATCGCTTTTTCAAATTCTAAAGTCTCAAGATTAATATCTGCTGTTTGAATCACCTTTGCATCTTTGAATACATTCTTTCCTTCATTTACATCATCGAAATTGTTTTCAAGCTCACCTTTTCTTTCAATGCTTGCGCCAAAATCGCCTTCTTCATAATCAGGTGCTACAGAATCTTCCATCCTCTGAGACTTCGCATTTGATCCACATCCTGTGAGAAGAAGCAGCATAACCATCATAATAATTAGATATTTTTTCATACATCCCCCTTTTTTCGTATGACGATTTTTATTTTGATTTGTTCCCTATCGAGAGAAGAATGCCAAGTGCTATTGATAAAAAGGCTGCCACTAATACTCTATATTCTCCCGGAAGCATAAAGGTAATCGTATGAGCTGGTATCCAGAATAAGAAAATTGTTTTTTTGATAACAAATGAAACAAATCCGCTCCAGTCCACATTATTTACGACATTAGCAAGACTTAAATCACTCACGCCTTGATGCTTCATTTCAATATACGTATCTGTTATTCTATGAAATGACATCATCGTAGGTGCAAATGTTGTATTCATTAAGAAACTCGCTAAAAATGCAAAAGCAAATGCACTATTTCTGCCTGGAAGAATGCCTTTATCTAAAATAAAACGTACACCCGAAGCATAGATATTAAAGATAAGAACTAAAAGCATACCAATGAGTCCCCAAATGACCATTTTAAAGAATATTCCTTTTGGAATAATCCACTCTTTTTTCGATAATCTTATTGCTAAAAGTTCACCCATTGTCGCTAGTATAAAAAACTTAATAAAGCCACTGATAAATGGGTGATTTGTTGTAAAATGCATAAACAAATCCTTTGTCATCGGCATAAATACAAATGCTACAATAAGTGCTAAAACTATAACAAATAATACATCTTTTTTCTTCATATTTCCCCTTTCAAATAATTTAAAAATCCATCTAATCCAGCGTTAATATCCTCATATGTTTCTTCATAATTACCAGTATACCATGGATCTTTAACATCTCTATCTTCTTTAATAAAAGATAGAAGTTTATACACTTTATGATCTACATCATTTACAATATAGGATAAATTTCTAATATTATTTTCATCCATACAGATAATATAATCAAATTTTTTATAATCCTCTACCTTAAACTGCCTTGCTCTTCTTTTCGTGTATTTAACACCATGTTTATCAAGCTCTCTTTTTGTTTTCGGATGCGTATCTGCTCCAATTTCTTCTCTACTAGTACCAGAGGATTCTACATAGAATTTATCTTTTATATTTAATTTTTCAATTTTATCTTTCAATAAGAATTCTGCCATAGTACTTCTACAAATATTTCCATGACAAACAAACATAATATATATCATATTACTCCTCTATCATCTTTCTAATTTTTTCTATATATTTATATATTTCTGTATCTTCAAAACACGTTAAATCTTCTCTAAATTTTCTTACTGAAGTAGTATCTACTACTTCTCCTGTACTTTTTCTATATTGATTTAAAAGGTGATCGTATTCCTTACTCTTAATGCCGTATAATAATACAATAATTGTCTTTAACTTTTCTAAATCCTTCATATCATATAATATATATCCATACATTATAATCTCATCTATATTATCAAGTCTTAAATTATTAAATAGATTATCCATATATAAATAAATGCCAAATAATTCATCATCTGTTAAATCATATTCTGCTCTTGTAAATATATTCGTAAGAACTTTATTTTTTAGCCATACAAAATCTCTATTTTTAGGAAGAAATTTGTATAAAAATTTCTTAGCAAGCGCATACTCTTTTGCATCGATTAACATATCAATATAAGAACGAAGTAAATATTCACTTATTTTCTTATCTTTTAATATTTTCTTTTCAATAATTTTAAGATTATTATGTTTTATTAGACTATAGAATTCAAATTCAGCAATCTTTTCTTCTTTTATTTCTTTTAAAAATTTATAATTCTTCATCAAATAGTAGAAACTCTCTATAAAGCATTCACCACATTCATTGACTAATCGATGTAAATTAATATTTTTTAATGCATCAATAGCTCTATCATGATGTCCTAATCGAAGAAGTTTATATAATTCAATAAATTTATTATCTTCTTCATTTGTGTCACCTGTAAAACTATCTTCGTCAATAGGAACCTCAGAAAGACCTTGAAAATCCATTCTAGCAAGTTTTGCATATAAATATAAATAATTAATATATGAATCATTTGGAATAATCGTTCTGATTTCATCCATATAGGCTATTGCTTTTTTAAGATTCTTCCCACCTAAATTATTAAGAGCGCAGATATAATCTTCATGTAGTGTTTGATATTTTATTCCTTCCTCTGTTTTCTCTATCTTATCAGCTACATGATGCTTATGAATTAACTTAATAATATCTTCATTCTTCATTAAATAATCTAAATCATCTAAAAGCATTGAAAATTTTTGATAATCTTCTTTATTTTCTAAATCATATATCTTATCTTTATCATATGGTATCAGTTCGAATTTTGAACGATAGGCTATAAATAAATTTAAAATTTGATGAGAAGATAATATCTTTTTTAATGATTTTATCTTATAAGAAAGCATTAGATACATTTCATTATCCATTAAATTAGGCATTGTTATTTCATATTTAAATGGTTTATCTGATACAAAATTATAATCACAATTTATCAAGAGCTCACCCTCTGCTATATCTAATAAATAGGCTAAAATAGTATTATATAAATCTCTTTTATAAATTTCTATCTTATCATTAAGATATATATATCGAATATTTTCCTTTACTTTTATATCATAAGGATTCACAAGAAGAATAATTTTTCTAAAGTATTCATCTTCATAGACATCCACAATTTCATTTGTCACATGAAGATTTTTATATCTTGTTACTGCTTCAAAATCTCTATATTTTTCTGCTTTGCTTATTTTTTCATGGAGCATAGAAAGTTCTTTAGTCATTCCTAATCTTGAATATAAATCGAGCTTAATCTGATCAATTTCATACGTATTAAATAGCATATTCTCATTATCATCTAAAAACTTCAGTACATCATCAGATTCATTAACTTCTAGCATTGCTTTTATAAAAATAACAGATTTTTCAAAAGTATTAATGCTCATTACATCCATATCTATAATTTTTTGATACGCCTTATTATTATAAAGAATCTCAAATTGCTTCAGCGGAATATCATGACGCTTAATTGCAATAAGTCCATCAATGTTATCAATCACCCCTTTTACATAAGATGAATCTAATAACTCACGGTACTCACTATCTTCTATTTTATCTAAAACATATTGATAATTATGCTTACTCTCTACATAACGTCCCATATTTAAAAGCACTTCTGCCTTTAAATAATAATGTAAAATTTCATTCGGATTAATCGTTATGGCTTTTTCAAAACAGAGTAATGCCTGTTTAAAATCATTTGTTGTTAAATAAACAGAACCCAGAATATTAAAGTATTTATCATTATCATAATTGCCTTCTCGATCCATAAAGAGTTCAACAACCGCTCTATCAAACTCTTTATTCTCAATCAATGCATTAATATAATAACTAGTAAGCTCTTCATCAAGTGGTTTAAACATGCTTAAAATTTCAATAATTTTCTTTGGATTAGAATGTTCTGTTAATCTCTTAATTTCCTCAATAAGTTTCTCTCTATCATCAAAGATTAAATAATCAATATCTTCATCAATCTCTCTACTAAGAAGATGATAAATATTAAGTGGTGTAATATCTTCCCCAATCTCCCAATATAAGACCTCATCTTTATCTAAAACACCAATATCTGTAATATACTTATTTTCCTTAATATCAAGTAGTATTCCTTGTTTATCTTCTAAATATACAGTACATTTAAACCCTCCATTAAATGCATCTTCAAAGAAATTCAGACTATACTTTGCTCGATCTGTTTCAAGCTGTGAATACTTATCATGTAAATACTTTATTGCGCTATTAATAGCTCTTCTTGAACGATTAAGAGAGAATTTTCTACCTCTATTTATATGATTGATGATACAGATAGGAAAGGAATTATCATATTCTGATTTATCTTTTCTTCTTTTATAATTTTCATCAATTGGTTCAAATTCAAAATCACAAGAGTCTCCTAAAACAAATTCTTTCTTTATCGGCGCATTTATCAGTTCAAATTGATATGAGACTCCTATTGTAAATAATTTATTTACGATAGAATCAACCTCTTTTAAAATCAGTTCATTGATAATATATTTGAAAAACTGAATTTCATCTAAATCCCCTTTGATTTTTGCTTCTATTTCAAATAAACCGCATCGAAATAATCCAACACTTCGAATTCTTGTACTATCTCCATCATAAAACAATTCATAGCTAGCAATATCTTCTGGTCTAATTAGGAAGATGAAATCAGCTAAAAAATAAGCCTTTTTACCTGGTATAATCTTATCTAATGAAGTATCTACAATAGCAGCTAAATTCATTACTATAGTAGATATTTTGAGCTGTGCTGCATAAGAGGTTATGGGGTTGTTTTCAAATAAAAGTTCTATTTTTAATATTTTAGAAGCATTTTCAATAGCATAATTTTCTTCATCAGAAAATACACCATCAAAAAATAATTCATCATAATAGAAATTAAAATCTTCAATGGTTATTTTACAAAAATAATTTTCATCTAAATACTTAAATGAAAATTCACCATTTAAATTCAATAATTGAAAATCCTTAATATCATCATTTTTAGATAATTTATCCAATAATTTCTGAAAATCACTTAAATCCTCTACATTATATGGAATAGCATATAATGTAGAATATATTCTATGCTCTTTTCGATACTCTAAATCGTAGTAAAACTTTTTATTTTCCATAACTTCTCCTTCATAACAATATTATTATACCATTAATAATATATTATTTCTATTGCTATCTCGTATTTCAGAATATATTTATATAATATTAAAAATAACTAAATATTTCAAGAAGAAATAAAAAAAGCACCTACGTGCTATGTCTATTAAATGAACTTTAATACGAACCAATTAACTAGAAATAGATTTCAAATACCTTTTATTTGATATAAACTATTTAATACACAAATAATTTTAATATGATGATAAAAAGGTAGGAAAAGATAAGTAAAAAAATATAAAAATTCTTAAACTCTTTTCCTTCTTTTTTAGGATTTCTTATTACTATTGTAACAAATACAAATAATGGCACCCCAATAATATAAATTAAGATAAACTCCAATATATCCATAAATCCCCTATCCTCAATTATTATTTTTCATATATAAGTAAAAATCTATAATATAAGTATTTAAACAATCAGCATAACACCATAAATATTTCTCACTATAGTCACTTATATTTTATCATATAGCAATTAAATTTTAATACTTTTATAAAATATTATAAGGTAAAAAGTGCAAAATAAACTACTATTTATAACCTATGTGCTAATTGTCTAATAACTGAACTGTGGTATGAACTAATCGACTGTATAAAAAATCATCTTCTTCAACGTAATAAGTTTCAAAAATACCTTCCACTTCAATCATACTTTTATCTGATATAAACTCACTTGTATCTTCACAAACAAACTCGATTCCCTGTGCGCAGCATGCCATTTCATCTTTAATAACAATATAGTAGTAAATCGTTCCTTCATAATCTACTTCTGTATAAACGCCTCTTATTTTTATTTTTTTCCCTACATAATCTTGAGGTGATAAAACCATTTGATATAAAGTAGAATACAGCATATTAGGATTCATCTCAGTTAAATCCATCGCTTCTCCTGTAGGAAGAACAAAATTTTCTTCTTCCAATTCTATTTCATTCTTTTCTTCTTCTAACGGAATATCCATTTCATCACTTTCTACAGTTTCTACTTTTTTTCCTTCTTCCTTTTCTATTTGCTCTTCTATAATATGTTCTATCTTATTACTATTATCTCTAATGGTCATCGTTTTATCACTAGCGCAAGAATAGAAACTACAAAGGCAGAATATAATTAATACGATTTTTTTCATTTCCCCTCCCTTATAACACTTATCAAACTAAAGAGTATAAAAAAACAAATATTGATAAGCACAATAGAAGAGCCTACTGGAATCGAAAATAATATAGCGATTACAATTCCTATAAACGCTGATAAAATAGCTAATATTCCTGAAATAATAATAACATTTTTAAAGCTATTTGTGAATTTCATACTGGAAATTGCAGGAAATATAATAAGGGCTGCTACTAATAAGGAGCCTACTAAATTCATAGCAAGTACCACAACAACTGCTGTTATAACGGATATCAGAGTATGAAATAAGGATACATTAATGCCATTTGATATGGCAAATTCTTCATCAAAAGTAATTGAAAAAATGATTTTATAATTTGTAATATAAAATAGTATCACGACAAAGGAAAGTATAATACTAATGATCACATCTACTCTTGATAGGGTTAAAATAGTGGTTGCACCAAATAATGTTGTGCAGACATCTCCTGATATATTAGAAGAAGCTGAAAATATATTTAAAAGAAGATAGCCAAGAGCCATACTGCTTACTGACATCATAGCAATAACGGAATCTCCTCTTTTATTTTTATTACTCATTTTTATAATAAATACAGCACTAATTATTGTAATAGGAAGAATAATTAGCATATTATTACTTACTCTAGCAATTGCTGCAATGGCCATTGCAAAAAATGCGACATGGGATAATCCATCTCCTATATAGGAAAATCGTTTTAATACAAGAGTTACGCCAAGAAGAGATGATGATAAAGCAATTAATATTCCTACGATTAAAGCATTTTGTACAAATGGAAAACTTAAATAATATAGTAGCGTTTCAATCATTTATTCCTTCTTTCTTAAAAAAATTGCTTCGATTATATTCCTCACTTACACCAAAGAATAATTGTTTTTTCCCTAAATGAAGAATATGACTTGCATATTTTGATACATTTTCAATATCATGCGAAATCATAATAATGGTAATTCCTTCTTCGTTCAGCCTTTTTATATCACGATAAAACTGAAGGGTAATCACTGGATCAAGAGCCGCTACGGGTTCATCGACTATAAGCATTTTATGAGAAGCAGAGAGAGCTCTTGCTAGAAGAACCCGCTGCTGCTGACCTCCTGATAAATTTTTAAATTTCTTATCTTTTAATTCATAAATACCCATCTTCCTCATATTATGTTCTGCTAATAGTTTTTCTTTCTTTGTATAAAAAGGTAAAAATCTACTTGATATAGAGCATCCTGAAAGTACAATTTCATGAATGGTTGCAGGAAAATCTATTTGAAAATTTTTCACTTGAGGAAGGTATCCAATATCAGATTTTTCTAACCCATCAGAGAATATAATTCGTCCCTTTTTAATCGGAAGAATATGAAGAATAGATTTTATAAGCGTTGTTTTACCAACGCCATTTTCTCCTACAATACATAAATAGTCCCCTTTATTAACAGAAAAATTAATATCACTTGATAAGATTTTATTTTTATATGCTAGAGTAACATCCTTACATTCTATATAGCTCATTACTTTAGCGCCTCTTTAAACGCTTTTAAATTCTCTTTCATTATCTCTAGATAACTTACGCCCTGATCAGCATCTTTTTTATTAATGCTCTCCATGGTCTCAAGTTCCAATATCTTAATCGATGATTTGGATGAATTATCAATTAATGCTTTAGCAATGGAATTAGTTGAACCTTTTATTATCAGTAAAGAAGATAAATCCTCTGTATTTAATTGCTCAGTTAAAAATGCCATTGTACTAAAACTAGCTTCTGATTCTGCATGACAACCGCTAAATGCAGCATAATAATCCATATGATAATCATGCATCATATAAGCAAAAGGAAAGCGGTCTGCAAATAAAAGATGTGTCTTCTTTTTATTTTCAAATGCAGATTCATATTCCTTATCAAGAGCCTCTAGCTCTTTCAGAAACATATTTTTATTTTCTTCATATATATTCGCATTTTCCTTATCGATTTCTTTTAATTCATCTGCTATTTGTATTGCCATTTTCTTAGTAAGTTTTACAGATAACCATATATGTTCATCAAATTCATGATGATGATGCTCATGCTTATCTTCATGTTCATGCTTATCTTCATGTTCATGCTTATCTTCATGCTCATGCTTATCTTCATGCTCATGCTTATGCTTATCTTCATGTTCATGCTCATGTTTATGCTCATGTTTATGCTCTTCTAATACATGGATATCTTTTGTATGAATTAAATCATCTTTTAGAAAATCAAATAAACAAATGGTTTTAGAACTTGTTTCTACATTTTTTAATAAATTATTATCGATCCATCCTTCTGATTCTCCCCCTAAATAGATAAATAGATCACTATTTTTTACTTTTGCAATATCTTCTGCTGTTGCAGTGAAATTATGCATATCAACACCATCATTTACTAAGTATTCTGCAGTAATATGGTCAGTATCCCCTAAGATTTCTTTTGTAATACTAAAAACGGGAAATATTGTTGTTACGACATTAATTGTTGCATTTTCTTCTTTTACATCTTGCTTATTACAAGATACAAGTAATAACACACTTAAAATTACTATTAATATTTTTTTCATATTTTTATCCTCTACAATTTTTACATCTTCCTGATAGATAAGAATTTTTTGAATCTAAAACAAATTCATGCTCTTTAAATAAATGCTCTAATACTTCATTCATAAAATAACAATCAAAATGCTTTACTGCACCGCATTTAACGCATTTCATATGTAAATGATGAAAGCATTTATCATCCTCTCCAATATATTGATACTGAGATTTTTTATCTTCGCTTGGAATATGAATGATTTTATTTTCTTTTTTTAATTTATCAAAATATCGATATATTGTACTTATATTTATTGATATATCTTCTGATAGTAAATACTCATATAATTCATCTGCAGTGATAATATCATTTTTTCTCTCTGATAAATACTTCTCCATCAACTCTCTTTTCTTTGTTCTATATTCTTTTTTCATATCTCCTCCTAATTTGCAAGTCACTCGCATTTTTATTATAACAGTTTTTATTAATTTGTCAATAAATAAAAAAATACATGCGTAGGCATGTACTTAAAATTCTATTTCAATTATTTGTGATAAATTATGATTATCCACGTACCTAAAAATCATATTTGTTATAGCACCATATCTCTTATCTAAATCTCTATAACCTGTCATATAAGGCTTTTTAATGACTTTATTTATACTATCACTCCAAGAATAAATTTCTTTTTCATCCTCTAAGCTAAAATAAACACCTATATTTTTCATTTCGCTAGGTTTTAACCATGTTTTAAGCATCTTTTGAAGTCCCTTTGCATTGGTTGCATCAAATATTATTTTTCCTCCTGGAAACTTTTCAGAAAGCGTTTTAATAAAGAGTTTCACATCTTCTTTTTTAAAATAATAAAACACCCCAGAGGCAAAAAACACAATTCCTTTGTCCTTAGAAAACTGAATTTTATCCATCCAAGAAAAATCCATTAAATCAGATTTAAGATTGTATTCATTTTCCTCTGTTTTAAGTAATTCATTTCTGATATCAATAACATCAGGAAAATCAACATTATATCCCTTTACTTTATGATTATTGATCATTGAAAAACTCGTATCCAAACCACATCCTAGATTCACAACTGTAGCCTCTGGATATCTTTGTATATATTCTTTTGACGCTTGAACTAAATCATATTGTCTAGTACCTGCCATAATAGCACCTAAATTCGCTTTAAATTTACCTGGCTCTTTAAATTCATAATCAATCTTTTTAAATAACTCAACACATTTTCTATCATGAAATAAATCAGGATAAAGCTCTGTTGCTTTCATTTTCCCATATAAAGGAATTAAAAGCGTTTCCATAACGGAATCTTTTTTGATTTTATATTTTTCCATAATCCTTCTCCTCTTCTAATATAGTCTGATTATATCACTCCCTTTATCCATTGTCAATACACTGTATTGTATTGAAATAAAAAAATTTTTAGAGTATAATACAACTAAGGAGACATTATGGCATCAATTACATTTGGAATACAATTAGGTAAAGTAAATGAAAGCATAGATGCGTTTAAAACAGATATGATAACCATACTATCTATTCTTTCAGAAAATAGAATAAATTTTTTAACAGGATATATGTATGATGTTATAAATGATATAACATTTGAAACATATCACTTAGATATTTTATTATATATTATACATGAAAAAAAAGAATATAATTCACTTAAATTTGTATATGATAATAAGAGAATAGATGTTCAAATTATCTTTTTAGAGGAAGAATATGGACTAGAAATCATCTATAATTATGATGATTATAAAAAGGATTTACCTTTTTCTATTACTAGATTACATCGATTATTTGATGATGTAGACTTTGAATATGCATTTGTTGATTATGATCAAAACCTGGAATATAGTACAGAGGATTTAAAGAGAAAAATTAAAACATATGATACTTTATATCCTATTTTAATGTATAAAGAAGGAGATGATTTAATCACTCATAGTGATAAGATAAAGGATTTTTAAAAAAGAGGCTACGCCTCTTTTTTTACATCGAATCAATATTAAAAAGTACATCTGTAAAATTCTTTTCAATCAATGATTTTTTATTAATAAAGAAATTCGCAACGCCCTTTCTAGGCCAGTTAATATTCTGATCAGAATCGAGCTGAAGAAGTAGTATATCATATACATCTTCTGTTCTTGGATCTTCTCTTGTAAAAAAAGGATAGCCCCCTATTTTACTTCCTGTTCCTAAATACATAATCTGAAGGAGCTTTTCTTTCTCTTCTGTTATAAAATCAGGATGTGCTTTTAATCCCATCATATCACTGAATTCATTACAATATAAATTGACGCTTTCTACTTTCTTTTTATAGGAAAATTTCTTTTCAAAACTTCTATCAAATGGCATATGAACCTTAGAAAGAGAATCAAGATAATCATCTAAGAAGCTAAAATCAACGATATAATCTGTAATTTCTTCATGATAGATGACTCTAAAATAATCTGCACGTGTTCTATCATCAAAATCCATTCCCATTAATTCAGAAGAAGAATCAATGTAGAACTGAAGGATTCCCTTTTCAGGAAAATTTTTTAATTTCGGCATTTCTTCAAAATTTATCTGAAGTAAAAAAGTTAAAGGATTCTCATCAATATCCCTTGGATAGTCTTTATCAATAGGAAAATAAGGATATCCACCTATTTTGGAATTATATATTTTCGGCTTACTATCTTCTATTAAGATCTCAAGAGTTCCTTTTTTCGATGCCTCAATTTTAGATTCATATTCAGGAAAAAACTCTAATAATTCATGGAGCTGTAATTTATTATTTGTTTGTATTAATTCTTCAATATTCATATAACCTCCATTCATATAGCATTTACATAATCATCCATTAGTTTTTCTTGATATCCTGCCTTTCTGACTTTCTTCATATAATTTATTATATCATATAATTCCTTACTTTTTATGGAATCTAATGATTTTATTCTTTTCTCATTGATGATAACATCTGATAATGATTTTTTATAACTCATTAAATCCATATATAAAAATTCTAAACGCTCTTTATATCTCCTCTTTAAAATATCTGAAATAATAAGCCCTTCCGGATCAAAATCTCCAGCATAAATAATCTGTATATTATTTTTAATCGCCATATCAAGAAGTAAATATGCACTGATATTAGCATATCCACTAATACATAAACAGGATACTTCTTTTCTTTTTATTATTTCAGCAAAAACAGAAGGATTTTCAAAAACATATATTTTGCTTTTATGGCATTTAATATCAGTTAATTTATTTATTGTATTTAAGGGAATATGATAAGGTTCCTTCATTTGATTGAACCCTTCCATTCCTTTATGCTGAGACTTATTGATATATCCATCCACATGATAAACAAGAACTGAATTGGAAAGAGAATCAATAAGAATCTTATATTTATAAAGTATATACTCTCTTTGCTCTCTTAAAGGGATATAGGATAAATCTTCTTTCAAATAAAATAAAAGCACTTTTTTTAATAGAGTATATCCTTCATTTTTTAAATCAAAATAATGAGGGTCATTCGTAATTCTAGCAGCAAAAACTGGTAATAATTCAAATTCACTTGGCATATTATTTACTGCATTTAAGGTATTATGAATAAGTTTTTTTGTGTGTTCTTCATTCTTAGTAAACTTTTTGATAAGAAATTGATAATCGATTCCTTTTTCCTTTACAATGCTATGTAAATAATCATAAGCAAAAGTATCCTTATATCCCTCTAACAATTCAAAAAAGAATTCCTCTTCTCTTTTTAATTTTATATTTTTTTTCTCTTTTTTTGAAAGTAACTGTCCATTATTAAAAAGTAGAATCAATTCTTTTAAATCAATCGCTTCATATTTTGTGTTTTTAAGTGCCTTTTCTAATGATTTTGCAGAAATAGTAATGACTTTCTTCCCATGATAATTTTTTGAAAACAAACCCTCTAATACCTCAATATCATCATCTGATAAATTATCTAACTGAACGCTTCCTCCTATTTTATTCAGTGATACATATTTCACACTCAATTCCTCTAATAACCTTAATAAAACAGGTTTCGATTTAAAGTATTTTAAACACTCATTAATCATTTTCTACCTTTCTTTGACTTCCATTCCACTTATATTTAATCGTTGATACATATTTTGCATTATTGGGTCTTAATAATTGATAAATAGAAAGTGAATCAATTGTATCCAAATCACCCCATATGGTCTGAGAATTAAGGATAAAATTAAAATCAAAATCCATCATAATCTTTGTTAAAACCTTCATATTCTTATTATCTACACCCGCAAACGCTTCATCTAATGATATTATTTTAGGCGCATCTTTACTTCCTGAAGCACTTCTGGCTACAACAGCAGCAAATAAAGGAATATACATCGAAAGCGCTCTTTCTCCACCAGAAAGCTGTCCGATATTTTTATCTGTTAATTCCTTCTGTCTTTCTCCTGTTTTTTCAAATAATATCGTAAATTGAAACCATTTTCTATAATCTAGTGTATCTCTTATAATACTAAAGAAGGTAGCTGAACCATTTTTATCTTCTAACACTCGTCTAGCTTCTTTTACTTTTGAGCGGAAATGCTCACTCAGCCTATTAAGATCTTTTTCCTTCATCATATTTGCATCTTTTTTAAGTAGATTCACTAAATCTTTTACATCCATCTGAGAATCTGTTTCAGCAATTTTTTCCTTCCATTTCAGCCTTAATTTCAGCCCACTGGAACTTGAATCTGTTGTTTTTAAACTCTCATTCATATCATTAACCCATTTATTAGCTGAAAATATTTTACCTCTTATCTGCTTACTTATTGTATTGGCAAGTATTTCTTCAAATAATTCTTTATCTTTTTCCTCTAAAGCCAATTTCAAATTAATAACTTCTTCTTCTAAACTTCTTACAAGAGTAAATAAATCCACCTCAACACTTTTAAATTTTGCCTTAATAATTCTTCGTTTAAATATAGAATCTGCAAATTTTTCTTCTTTACTAATATTAAAATGAATAAGATACGTACTATTTTCATAAAATACTTTATTAAATTTTTCATTAATATCATCTTTTTTAAGGATTGCAATATCTCTATTATTATCTAAGACATATTTTGCTAATGAAAAAGCATCTTTACTAAGTATCTTATCTTCTTCAATAACATATTTTAATTGTACTTCATTTAAAAAACCTAATTCATACTTTTCTTTATTCTCTTTTATTTTTTCTATTTCTTCTTTATTCTTTTTAATATCATCTTCTAAGTTTTTTACACGAGTTGAATCCTCTCCTAAATGGATATTTAACCTACTTTTTATTTTTGGAATTTCTCCTATTCTATTAATAACATATTCTATTCTATTTTTCTTTTCTTCATATCCTGATAATTTCAGTTGATTTCGTATACTCTCTATTTCAGTATTCATTGATTTTAACGTATATTCCAGGCTCTCTAATTCAGATTTCAAATCATCTATTTCAAGAATAATCTCCTCCTGTTGATTTTTATAAATCTCCATCTTTTTAAGCTCATTAATATATTTATTATGAATTAATCTTATATCATAAATCTTTACAATATACTCATCTACTTCCTCAATAGCAGAAACAAATAAATCAAAATCAGGAGATATGGAAAAGATACTTGCTTTTACTGTAACCTCTTTTCTTAAATCAAAAATCTTTTTTTCTTCTTCAATCAGTTTATTTCTACTCTTTTTTAAATCATCAAAACTAGTATTATATTTAAATTCTGCATTGATGAAATCTTTTAAAGCAACCTCTAAATCCTTATTAGATATAAAAGAATCATTTTCTGATTTTAAACATTTTTTTCTATTACTTAATTTATCTACATCTGATTGTAAATCAGAAATGCTAATTTCTAACTCTTCTATCTGATGACTAAGATAATTGATTTCTTCCTGTCTTTTTCTCCTTCTAGAAAGAACACCGATATAGGAAGATATATATTCTTTCGTGATAGTTCCAGTTAAAACGCCCTGAGTATAATAACCCATTTCATTTATTCCATCACCTGCATCTGAATTATAAGAAATACTGTTTAAAATAGAATTAATTTTAGAATTTATCATTATATCATTGACATCTACACTTAGAGTAAGTACATCCTTAATATTATTTTTAACATTTATATTCGAACTAAAAATATATTTATCACTAACTACATGATTTAAATTTAAAATCTCTATTTTATACTTTTCATCAATAACTAAAGCATCTAATATCCCCATATGTAACAGAGATTCTTCGACATAATTTTTAATCTTATCACTGATCTTATCATTAAATTCTATTAATTTATAAAACTCAGTATAAGGAATATTTTTTTCTTCTAAGATTTTTCTACTCTTCTTAATATCCTCTGTTCTAAAAGGCTCTGCTTCCTTTTTTTCTTCTAATTCTTTTCTTTTATTTTTAAGTTCTTCTAATCCCTTATATAAATCTGCTACTTCTTTTTCTTTGATAACTAAATTCGATGATATCTCTTTATTTAATTCTTCATATGTTTTCCACACATAATTTTTTAATATATTATAATCAGAATGCGCATCATAATTTTTTAGTATATTATCAATTAAAGAATGGAATTCATTATCCAAAACAAGTTCTTTATTCTTTTCCATCCATAAATAAATTAAATCTTTGGTATGAATTTTTTCTTCTTCAAACTGTCTACTATAAGCATCTAATTCTCTTTCAGCATGTGAAGTTATTTTTTCTTTTTCATCCACTTCTATCTGCAGATTATCAAGAATAATATTCTTTTTATTTAAGTCAGCTATAAGCTCTTTAACACCTGAAAGATCTCCTTTAAATTTTTTTGATTGAGAAAGATGTAAATCAAAATTATATTCTTCTTTTAAATGATCATTAAATTCCTCTTTAAAAAACTCATGTTCATCAAATGTAGCAATATTTAATATTCCATCCATCTCTAGTATAATATCTGATATCTCTTTTTCTCTTTGATAATTATCATATTCTGAATCTTCTATATTTTTCTTTAAAATATTCTTTCTATCTGTTTTCTTATCCAAAGAAGTTTTCTTATCCTCTATTTTATTTTGTATTTTATCAACTGCTTCAACTAAAGATACTTCCTTATCCTTTAAATTATAACTATGATCTGATTCTAAAGATTGTTTTTCTTTTAACAAACTTTCTTCTTCTACACTTAAATCTTCCAGCTCATTTTTTATATTTAACATATCATTATGAATATGATGATACTTTTTATTATCTTCTTTTATTTTCTCTATCATATCCGTATATTCTCTATGATACTGGTAAAAATCAGCAGCTCTTTCATATAGAAAATATCGATTATAAGTATCATATACTCTTTTAATCTTATTAGCCGCATCTAAACTGAGTTTATACTCTTTAAGATCCATCTGATATTTATCAATACTCTCAACAGATTCTGCCATAGGTCTTAAATCTTCATCCGATAGAGGCTGAAGGGATTTACTAAGTATTTCATTGAGAAGGGTTGGCTTAAATCCTTTTGATAGCTTTGGCGTTCTTATTTGTATTAAAAGATCAATAAGCTCTTTATATTCTTCATCTCTTTCAAATCCAAAAATATATTTATTGACTAAATGAAGATAATCCTCTGCCTTTTCTAAAACAAAACCTCCTGAGCCCACTCTATTTTCAAGTTCTTTCTTCGATAGAGTGAATTTGTCTTTACCAGATTTATATAAAAGTAAATCAATCCCTATTCTTCTCTCATCTGTTATAAGAAAATACCATGACTTCATTGGCTTTCCGCGTTCCGCTTTGATCCCCATCCCAATGGTTATATATTCATTGGACTTTTCTCTTTTCAGTTCTAAAAATAAATATCCTGTTCTTTCTTTTACATCGTCATTTTCATCCAAAAGATAGGTAATCATCTTTCGGTCACGAGAGCCAAATGGATCTAGCCTCTCTGGTCTCATATTACCATCTAATAAAAGCGGAATAATACTCTGCATTGTTACAGATTTTCCAGAACCATTGGATCCTCTAAGAAGCATTCTTCCGTTTGAAAATTCAAATATCTGTTCATCATAATACCAAAAGTTAATCAAGCCCACTCTATTCATTATCCATTTATTTTTATGATTCATTATTAACCCCACTTAAAAAATTCTTCGAATAATCACCAACAATTTTTGCAACAATAGGAAATATTTTTATTGTTTCTGACACCTCGATAAATCCTATATTTTCAAGTTCATAAGTGAGTTTATTTTTAAATTCTATAAAATTCATTTCTCGGTATTCTTTATTAAAACCACTTATATATTGTTCTCTTAACATAGTGATAATACTTGCATATTGAGTATGTGTTAATTCAATTATTTCATTAACATCTGACTTAAGTTCACCTTTTTTCTGCATGGTATAAATAAGATTGGAAAAAATTAAGATAATATCTGATACCATATTATTTTTAGGAAAAGATTTTCCAAATCTAGCATATTCTGATAAGATTAAATAGGCAGAAGAGCGGTGAAGATCTAATCGAATATCAAAATGTTCTTTAAAATCTTCTTCAATTCGATTTCTAAAATTTTTTAGATAATCAAAATCTTCTTCTACATCTTTTCCTCTAAATAAACCCGGAGAAAATAGAAGTTTTTTATAGACCCTATTTCTTCTAACCTGTCCTTTTAAATCATCGACATCGACCCATTCACTTCCTTCAAAATCAGATATTTTTTTATAAGAGCTAATATCATTGGTGAAATTTCTCATAAAATACTTTGATGCTCCTGTATTTTCATATAATACTTCTCCGCTAATATCACTCTGAAAGGACTCTTCTGTTCCATCATTCACATAGATTAGATGATTCTTAACAGCAAATTTTAATACTTTAATCAATTTTCTTCTATTTCGATATACTGTCCAATCAATTTTTTCTTTCACAATATTTGTTTCAATAAATTCTGTTAATTCAGAAAGAACAAATTGTTCAGAAACATCTTTGTCTTCTAAAAATATTAAAAGTTGACATAGAAATACATATTCCAGCGTAGAATCAAATTCTTTAATTCCCATATAGGATTCCCCATGATATGGTATTTTTTCCATCTTAATAAGAATGGGATTAATAATAAGCCTGAGTCCAAACTTTTCAATTATAAATTTTCTATGTTTTTCAATATCATCCTTCACTTTATAATATGTATTTTTATCATTGGATTTAAGTATCCATCTCTCATTTAAAAGAGTTTCTAAACTATTCATATCTTCTCCATTATTTAAAAACAATCTCCATATCAGGCATAATAAATACCCCATCTGTACACTGAATCTCAATATCCTTCTTACTGATAGTAACTAATCTAAATAATCTACCATTTTCTGTTTTTACCTCTTTTTCATCGGATTCATGAGCATTAGAAATCCAAGAAAGAAGTACTTCTCTTATATCAGAATCAATAATAGGTAATTTTCTAAAAATTATTTTCCCATCATCTTCTAATTCTTCTATTTTTCTATTTAATATCTTAATACGATTTAATTCTTCTTCAATAATTCTTTTTTTATCTTCATGATGATATTTTATTGCTGTTCTCTTTGTCTTTTCTCGGTACGTTCTAATTCTTGGACTGAGCTTTTTAACAAATGGCTCTTCATCATATACGCCACTATTGATATTATCTGTACTTCGATCTGGAATATCTTTTATATGTAAAATTTCTTCTACACCAAATACTAAAGAAGATAATTTATGAGCCTCTTTTATATCATCTAAATCATAGAATAAATCCGATATCTTCTTATATTCTTCTTTTCTATTAGCTCCTTTTCCAACCATTTCACTGATTCTAGAAGCATATCTTGTTACTTTTCTTATAATTTCATTTATTTGGGTAAATAATTTCATGGCCTCTGAACTTCCAAATTCGTCTTCAACAAACCAATCCTTTATATTTTGCCATCTATCTAGATTTTTTACTCTATCTTCCTTTTCATCATAGACATTATTTAAAATAGGTATACTATTTTTTTTATAATTAATATATTTTTCTATAAGCATTTCAATGTCTTCATCTGAAATATTTTTTATTGAATATTCAATAGAACCGATATACATCTGTAAATGCTTTACAAAATTTCTTAAATAGTCTACTAATTTATTCTTAAAAGATAGAAAAGTATTTATTTCTAATAAATCATCTATTCCTATATTATTATTTTCTCTAAGAAAATCTTGATAATTTTGATTTAATTTCACAAAATCATCATTTACTTTATTCCACCATGAATATATTTTTTCATCGGATTGATTTATAATATTAGAAAATTTATTTATTTCATTATTAAAATCCTCTAAAAATGAAGATTCTAAAGAAGCCCCTTCTGAAGAAAGATTTTCCAGTTTTAAGGTGAGTCTTTCTATTTCAACCCCATATTTAGAGAGTTGATAACGATATTTCTTATTTTTAAACTCCTCAATATTTGCTGCATTTTTCGTATCTTGCAAATGAGTAAGATTTTTCCATTCAACAAGTGCTGATAAATCCTGTTGGCACTGCTCCACAGTATAATCTTTAAAATAATCATACTCAATCATTTCATTATAAACATCTTCTTGATATAGATGATATTTAAATTTTTCATAATGTTGGAAAAAAATTTTAAGTATCATTCGATATCTATCCGTATTTTCTACACTTAGATATCTTGTTTCAATAATAGGCCTTATTTTTTTAGGTGAAATATGCATTTTATCTCCTAGTAAAATAATTTATTTCATCTACAGATATTCTATTATCTAAAACAACGCCCGTTCCCATATGAATATCATACTCTCCAGTTAATTGATCCTTTAAAATGTGATAGGTTTCTTTATTCACACCAGAACCAACAATGATATTTAAACCCTCTCTTTCTTTAAGGATTTTATTTATATTTTCAATATTATTATGGGCTTTACCAGGACCTCCTGATGTTAGAACATGAGTGATTTCCTTCATTTCTTTTAGCATATGTAAAGAAGTGATTAAATCTTTACTTTCATCAATGGCTCTATGGAAAGTCAGTTTTAAATTCGTTCCTTCTATAATCTTTCTCATCGCATCAAGATCTGGAAGGTTATCTGTGTTTAGTATGCCCATCACTACCTGCTTTACACCCATTTTATCCATTATGATAGCATCTTCTCTCATTTGAATAAGCTCTGGCTTTGAATAGATAAAGCCGCCTGCCCTAGGCCTTAGCATAATATTGCATGGAAGCTTTTCCTTGATGCTAAGATTTATCAGTCCATAACTCGGCGTGAGTCCTCCGAGTTCAAGTGCACTGACAAGCTCAATGCGGTCTGCTTTTGATTTATTTATTTCCATTACATCATCATAAGATGTTCCAATTATTTCAATCATATCTGCTCCTTTATAATAATTTATGTATCCATTTATCATATGGATGATATTTATATTTTATCTCTATGGAATGACTTCCATCATAGATTGTTTTAGTATTTGAAAAGGAATCAAAGGTATATTTCCCGTGATATCTTCCCATGCCGCTATTTCCAACACCACCAAATGGATCTTTTAAACTTGCAATGTGATTTAAGGTATCATTAATGCAGCCCCCACCGAAGGATATTTCTCTTATTATTTTATCTCTAAATTTTTTATTTCTTGTAAAAAGGTAGAGTGCCAGTGGTTTTTCCTTTGATTTTATAATATCAAACACCTCAGATTCTTCTTTAAAACTGATAACAGGAAGAACTGGTCCAAATATCTCTTCTGTCATAATAGGAGAATCTAGTGCTGGATTATCAATAATTGTAAGAGGGTACTGCTGGTTTTTAAAATCAGCATGTAAGCTCTGATAAAAAATATTTTCATTTTCAATCAGCCTATCAAGCCTTTCTAGTGCCTTTTTACTGATAATAGAAGGATAATTATTTTGAATATACTCTTTATCAGAGAGCATCTCTTTTTCATATTCAATAAGAGTCAACAGAAATTCATCTTTAATATCTTCTTTTATCAGTAGATAATCTGGTGCAATACAGGTCTGTCCTGCATTCATTAACTTACCGAATAATACTCTTTTTGCTGCTCTTTTTATATCCGCAGTATTATCAATAATACATGGTGATTTACCGCCTGCTTCAATCGTAACAGGTGTAAGATAATGAGAAGCCTCTTGTAACACTTTCTTACCTACTGATGAACTTCCTGTAAAGAAAATATAATCATAGCGGTAGGATAATAAATCCTTTCTCTCTTCATGATCTAATCGAAGCACCTGAACATGAGCTTCATCAAAACTTTCTTCTATTATTTTTTCAATAATAGATGATGTATATTTTGTTTTTTCTGAAGGCTTTATAATACATGTATTGCCTGCAGCTACACTCCCAATAAGAGGTGAAAAACAAAGTAAAAATGGATAGTTCCAAGGTGATATAATAAGAGTGACTCCATAAGGCTCTTTATAGATTCTTACTCTACCAGGAAAGCGGAGAAGCCCTGCTGATTTTTTCTCTGGTTTCATCCATTTTTTAAAATTTCTAATCGCATATTTCACTTCATCCATAACGAGATAATATTCAGTAAAATACGCTTCTGTTTTTGATTTATTTAAATCCTTTTTTAAGGCATCTAAAATCTCATGTTCATACTTTTTTAAATTTTTATATAATGCTTTTAAACTATTTAATCTAAAATAATAATCATACGTTGCATTTGTATTAAAATATCTTCTTGCCTTATTTACTGCCTTTTCAATCTTATTCATACGCACCTCCTCTTTGATTTTAGCATATTTTAAACTAAAAAAAAACCTTCTTATGAAGGCTCTATTATGATAAAGATATCCCTAAATAGCTAAGTGCAGCTACTATAAAACATACAGCAAATGCTATCCAAATAAATTTAGAAGGCTTTCTAGAAAAAAGTAGCACCATTCCCATAATAAAAGTCCATATCATGCCCCCTGAAGCACCTACTAAAAGGACAAATAAAAATTCACTTACTATGCTCATATACATTCCTTTTGTAATAATATAATCTATCCTACATTTCATTATATAATATATGAAATTAAAAAACAACAAATTATGTAATACTGTTACTGTCAAGTAATTATTGGCAAATATTTTAACTTTTTTTACATTCAAATTTACCATCTATTAAATTTAATGATTTTACAATGTTTCTAGTCATCT
>PDWI01002093.1_pt1 | contig 30673 bp, 25 predicted proteins | sample 1430891 | NCBI WGS metagenome assembly PDWI01 (sample SAMN01162508, study PRJNA174530) | Oral metagenome, whole genome shotgun sequencing project. | biome: Marine environment; feature: Marine mammal; material: Swab sample of the gingival sulcus; isolation source: swab sample of gingival sulcus... | reverse complement strand
GTCTGATCGAGAATTTCTTCGCCAAGCTGAAACAGTACCGAGCGATAGCCACTCGCTACGACAAGACGGCACGAAACTTCCTCGGGGCTGTACATTTAACCGCCAGCATGGCCTGGCTTAATTGTTGACACGCCCTAGCATTGCTGTGCCAGTCAAGGAAAAGAAAAAAATCGGCGACGAGGATGATTCCCAGAGTCGACTATTTCAAACGGAAGAACAGCTCTCTCTCATCGTTCAGATTCAACTTGTCCAGATAGCCAATGCGTTGTGCTCCTGCCTTCTCCAGAAGCCTCAGCATTGCCTTGTTGCCGGTTTCAGTTGACAGATACATTCTGATGGCTGTTTCCAGTCCTTGTGCGTGGTTCAGAAGAGCAGTGCCAAACCCCCGTCTCCTGAATTTCGTGTCAACACACAAGGCTGCAAGCAGTGGCCAGTCAAGGAATTGATTTCGAGTGATCTTCATGTAGCCAACAGCAGAGCTGTTCTCGGTATCGCATACGTATAGCTCGCCCCTCTGGATGTCGAGTCGCCGGTCACCAAGGAATACGTCATAGCTGATTATTCGTGGGTAGTCATCGAATCTGGCAGGGCGTATGTCGATCATCGAAGAATCCTCGATTTGATCAGGCTTTGCAGGAGCGTTGTTGACATCTGGGCAGAGTGCCTTTCAAGTGCTGCGACAGACTGATGCCCAAAGGCCGCGCTCCCGTCAAAGACTGCCAGCGTAGGCTTTCCTGAAATCGGCAAGAAACCGACGGAATGGACCGGGGCCATAACTGGCTCTGGAGACGCCGAGGGCAGCAACATCCCTGATCGCTTTCAACTCTCCCATCATCAGAACATTCACCGGCAGTTTCGCGCCATCGACAATGCGCGAGATCAGCGATGACTCGGTCAGACCCGGCACGAAAAAGCAATCCGCACCCGCTTCGCCGTAGGCCGCTTCGCGCTCCAGCGCCTCAGCCAGATGCGCCTTGTGAGTTGCCGGATCCGAGTCCAGAAACAGATCCGTCCGGGCATTCAGCACGAGGGGGATACCTTCTTCGGCAGCAACGGATCTGATGGCCCGGATACGTGCGGCCTGCGACGATACGGAATGAAGCCCTTCGCCCCTGACAATTCCGTCTTCGAGATTGATCCCCACGGCCCCGGCGTGGATGATCCTGCGGACGTTCTCGGCAACCTCGGCGGGTTCAGTGGCATAGCCGCCCTCGAAATCCACACTGACGGGCAGGTCAACACTGGCACAGATGCGCTCGGTAATCCTCAGGACGAAATCCAGCGGGATGGCTTCCCCATCCTCGTAGCCATGCGCTGCCGCCACGGACCAGCTTCCGGTCGCCACAGCAGGTGCACCTGCCTCCGCCAGAGCCTTCGCGCCCGCCGCGTCCCAGATGTTGTAAAGCACGACCGGATTGCCCTTCTGGTGCAAATCCGCAAAACGAATGGCCTTTTCCGCTTGTCGCATGACGTTTACCTTTCTTCCTCTTTCGGCAGAGACTGCCGTTCGATTTCCAGCAACTTCTGTTTACACCAGGCAGTGTCGCACCCCATTCGAGCTTATCCCGGGTGAGGCAGCAACTTGCATGAATTGCTGGAGAAAAGCCTACGCGGCGGCGATTGCCTCGATTTCCAGCAGCCATGCCTCGTCATAGATTCCGGTGATGATCACGGTCAGCGCGGCCTCACTGTCACCCAACACCTGCTGTCGAATTTCCGAGTTGGCTTGCTTATGACGTCTGTCACTCAAGAAGGTCGTGTGCTTCACGATGTTCTTCAGCCCCATATCCGCAGCCTGGAGTTGTGCTTCGACATTCCGCCAGGCCAACAAAGCCTGATCGCGAAAGGTTTCAGGCACTCTTCCATCCGCTGTAACCGGAATCTGACCACTGACGAGCAGGATACGTTGCGCACCAGTGATTTCGATTGCTTGCGCATAGCCGCCGGAAGCTTTCGGCGCCTTGTGTGAATTGATGCTGCGTTTGTTCATTGTCATGTCCATTGCCTCAGGCTGGAAACGGCAATGCCCGACACACTGATGGCTGGTGGGCTCGCCATGCTCTCGCTCACTGTCCCGCGCTGTTGCTGTACGGCCGGGACACGCGCGCCGATGAACCGATCATCGCACACAACCTCGAACACCTGTTCGGCAAACGTGCAGCTCTGGATCATCATCAATACAACCCTGTTACCCAATCACCGAACGTGGCTGCCCGCAAGGCAAGTGACTCCCGTGATTTCAAGGAACGACCTGTTGGCCGGGAACTGCCTGGCCAGACCACGCCGTACGCTCGTCGGCTGTGAGCAGCCGACAGTCTCGGTATAATCGAGCGTTCAGTGCTTTCGCGATGACAGGCACCTTGCCCGCATCGTCCGTCAACCAACCGAGAACCAGGTATGAGCTACGACAAGCTGAGTCCGGGCAGTGACGTGCCCGAAGAAGTCAATGTTGTCATCGAAATTCCCGCCAACAGCGATCCCGTGAAGTACGAGATCGACAAGGACAGCGGCACCGTCATGGTGGATCGTTTCATGGCAGCACCGATGTTCTATCCCTGCAACTACGGTTACATCCCGGGTACGCTCTCGGAAGACGGCGACCCCATCGACGTGCTCGTGCATACGCCTTATCCGCTGGTGCACGGTTCGGTGATTGCCTGCCGGCCGATCGGTGTCCTGAACATGAAGGATGAAGCCGGCCCCGATGCAAAGCTCGTGGCCCTGCCGAAGAAGAAGCTCACGCCGCTCTACGACCACATCAACAGTGTCGACGATCTGCCTGCGCTTCTCAAGCAGCAGATCGAGCATTTCTTCACCCGCTACAAGGAACTCGAGAAGGGCAAGTGGGTGGAAATCAATGACTGGGCGGGTGCCGATGAAGCCAGGCGCCAGATCGTCGAGAGCGTGGAGCGCGCCGGCAAGGCCTGATTCACTGGTCGGCGAATGACCGATCGGCAAGTATCGGAAACGGTAGCGGCGCCGGCATCTGGCGCCGCGGCCTCGAGGCTCGACACCACCGCAGACGGTCGCCCCACGGCAAAACCGGGCACCTCACCGGAATCTGCCCCGCATCACGGGAGGCCCGAACCCTCAGGCACTCTCGCTCTCGCCCTCGGCTTCATTCACGGTTTCGCGTTCGCGCAGTACCAGCACCTGCCAGCCTTCCCCGGGGGTGAACTTCTGGCGGCTGCCGTAAACGTGCAGGTCACCTGACGGGCTGACCGCGAACAGAGGGGTATCACTGTTCCGGCCTTCCGCAGCCGAGTGCTCGGGGTCGAGTGCGCTGAGCTGTTCGGCATCGGCCACGCCTTCCTCGTCGAGTGTGATCGTGACGATGTCTTCATTCCTGAGGCGTCGCGCCAGCAGGTTGTAGTTGAAGGTCTTGTCGAAGAGCGGATTGGCGCGGTTGCGATTGGCCGTGTCGAAGCGTTCGTAGGCGGCATCACCGGAAGCGCCTTCGAGCGTGAACACGGCGTCGTAGCCGAATTCCTGACGATAGTGCATGGCCGCGAGTGCATTGGTGTCGCGATTCGATGACACGGCAACGAGCTTGCCGATGCCCTGGAGGTCGAGGTTTTCGGCGGCGTGCCCCGAGGTCGGGTTGCCGTGATAGGCCTCGAAACCCTCGCCGCGGGCTTCGCGCACGTTGCGCCAGGAAGTATCGGCAAAGGCGATGTTGACGCCGAGCCCGCGCAGTGCGTGTGCCAGCGGCAGGCTGATCTCGTTGGCGCCGAAGAACAGCACGCCGTTCGGTTCGGGGTTGCGAATGCCGAGTTTCTCGGCCACCTTCCTTGCCGTCAGGCTCTGGAACACAACCGTGCCGATGATCAGACTGAAGACCAGTGGCACGAGAATCGAGGCGTCGCCCACGGCGCCGGTTTCTTCCAGCCGCAACACGAACACCGAGGACACCGCGGCGGCAACGATGCCGCGTGGCGAGATCCAGCCGATGAAGATGCGTTCTTCCTTCGTGAGATCGGAGCCGAGCGTGCAGATGAAGGCATTGAGGGGGCGAATGATGAACTGCGCCACCACGAGCAGCAGCAGAATCTGCCAGCCGTAGGCCGGAATCAGGCTGATGTCGACGCGCGAGGCGAGAATGATGAACAGCACCGAAATCAGCAGCACGCTGAGGTCTTCCTTGAAGTGCAGGATGCGATCGACGTGCAGGCCACGCGTATTGGCCAGCCAGATGCCCATGATGGTCACGGCGAGAAGCCCCGATTCATGCTGCAGCGATTCGGCCGTGACGAAGATCACCACCACCATGATCAGCACGAGCACGTTCACGAGATAGTCGGGCACGAGGTAGCGCCGCAGTGCACGCGCCGTGAGATACCCTGCCACCACACCGACGATGGTGCCGATGGCCACGAGGCGCAGCAGGATCAGCGCGATGTGAGCCGCGCTCGAACCCGGTGCCGCATCGAGCAGTACCCAGTCGAAGACGAGCAGTGCAAGGAAAACTCCGATCGGGTCGATCAGGATGCCTTCCCAGTGAAGGATGTGTCCGACCTTGTCGGAAGGGCGTACGGCCCGAAGCAGCGGCTTGACCACGGTCGGGCCACTGACCACGGCGATCGAGCCGAAGATCAGCGCCAGTTGCCAGCTGACATCGAAGATGCCGTATACCGTACAGGCAAGCAGTACCCAGGTGATCAGCATGCCGATGCTGATCAGGCGCGTGACCACCACGCCATGTTCGCGGATGTCGCTGAATTTCAGCGTCAGGCCACCTTCGAACAGGATGATGGCAACGGCAATCTGCACGAAGGGAAAGAGGAGATCGCCAAGCAGGGCATCAGCCCTGAACAGGCCGAGTACCGGTCCGACGACGATGCCTGTCGTCAGCAGAAACAGGATCGAAGGCAGCTTGAAGCGCCACGCCAGCCACTGACAGATGCCGCTCAGTGCGGCGAGGCCGGCGATGGCCAGCATCGGGTTTTCCATCACGCGAGAGCTTCGGCGCCGCGGTGAGCTGCGGCTTCGGGGCGAGCCTAGCAGAAAGTGTCGTTGGCCGCGAGCGGCGGCAATGGCATCTGCTGCGCCGCGGTGTGTCTGCCTTCTGCGGCAAGCTCACTCCATACCCAGTCGATTTCCCGTGCAATCGCCGCGGCGATGGAATCGCTGCGAAGCGCCTCGGGCAGCACATCCCAGGTATAGGTTTCCACTTCGAGATGCGTGGTCAGTGCGCGTTCGCGCTGCATCGCCAGCAGTTCCCGAAGCGCGGCCTGGGTCGTGCCGAAGTGCTCGAGTTTCTCGAGAAAGACCGGCACGTGAAAATGCACGCGCCATTCACTGGATTCCTCGAGAGGCCTGAACCAGGCGTTGGCAGCCACGGCTGCCGCCGCGCTGCTCGTCAAGGGCGCACGCAGTCTGGCGTCGAGGTCGGCAAGCTGATCGAGACGCTTGCGCGCCGCACGCATCGCGCGACCGAGGTCGTTGAAGCGATGCAGCTGCCCGTCGCGGCGCTCGACCACCTGGTGCAGGTAGACCGGTTCGTCGAAGTGCGAGAGTTGGCGCAGGGCGGCTTCGTTGACGCGGTCGATACGCAGCGCCGAACTCAGCTGGATCTTGATGATCGGAATGTTCGCGGCTTCAAGCGCGGCGATCGCCTCGCGCGGGCTTTCGTACTCGACGGCGCTGTGGCAGACGTCGTAGCAGATGCCGAGGTGCCGGTGCAGGGCTTCTTCGGCAGCGAGGGTATCGAGGCCAGTGAGTTCGGCAAGTCGCGCAATCGCGGACTCGGCATAGAGATACTGCTCGAAGAAGGTGACGGTTTCACCGACGGTTTCGAGGTAGCAGCAGGGTTCGGGTTCGAGGGCCAGCGCGATCGTGGTGCCACTGGCTGCCTCGAGCGACACCAGATGGGCAACCGCATGCAGCAGATTGTCCGTCATGCTCGCTTCGCTCCCGTTCATGACCCAGTCCTTGTAGGTGCCGGGCAGGGTGCTGATGCTGCCGAAGTGATCGGGCGGTGACAGTGCCACGAGCAGATCGGCAAGCTGGCAGGTGTAGTCGAGACGCGCCTGTTCGGTCCAGTCGGGCTTGTAGACGTCTTCCTTGACGCGTTCGCCGTGAAAGGCACCGTAGGGAAAGCCGTTCAGGGTATAGACGTAGAAGTCGTTGTCGCCGAGCCAGCGCTGAAAGGCGCGGAAGGTCGCGGGCACGGCGAGGGCATCGGCGCTCGATTTCGACAACCGGAGACCGATACCGAGCGGGCCTTCGTACCCCGTTTCGCGGCGCACCTCGGGCAGATGCTGCCGGAGACGCGCAAAGGCGTCCTCCCAGGCGTCGCCTGCGTGGATATTCGTGCAATAGCTCAGGTGCGTCTCGACACCGTCACAGAGAACCTTCATCGACGTGAAACCGAAAGAGTCCAGAACTGGATCGTTGTGGCGCAGACAATGAGAGTTTCATGCCACTTGTGCTTGCGGCACGCGCCGGGAAAGCGCCAGGCGTCGACAGTGTGACCGCGTTCGCAGAAACCGGCACTTTCCGATTCACGTGAACCGTTTTTCGGCTCGAAAGGGTGAACGGCATCACGGCAACCGGCCCTCGTCGGCCAGCAGGCGTCTGCGGTGCCGAGGCAGCTGGGAAGCGGCGTTCCTGCAGTTGGCTCTCGCAGCAATGATCCAGGTGGCCCTGCACAACAGCGCAGCTCGGCACATTTGGCGATAATGTCGGCTTCCCGATCAGCCTGCCTTCCATGGACGCTTCCTCCTCCGCGCCACGTCTCGGCATCATCATCTCGATGTTTCCCGAGTTGCACGAAACCTTCATCCTGCGTGAACTCGTGGCGCTCGAACGACGCGGGCTCCGCTTCGACATCTTCAGCCTCCAGCATCCGCGCGACCCGATCACCCTCGAGGACGCGAAACGTCTGTCCGCGGAACGTACTCACTATTCGTCGCTGTTCACCCCGGCAACGCTGAGCGCCTTTTTCCGAACCCTGGTCCGGCATCCGCTCAGGCTTCTCGCGGCGGTGGGGAAGGTCATTCGCATCGGGCGAGACCGGCCGGCGGAAGTCGTCAAGAACCTGGCCATCCTGCCCCTGGCGCTCCATGTCGGCGAGATCGGCCGAGCGCGCGGGGTGACGCACTGGCACGGTCACTGGGCCAACATCCCCACCACCGCCTGCTGGTATCTGCAGCAGATACACGGCGATACCTGGTCGGCGGCCATTCACGGGGAAGACATCTTCACGCACAATCGGTTTCTTGCGCGAAAACTCGATGACGCGAGCTTCAGCGTGGTCTGCAGCGGTTACTTCTGTCGGCACCTGCAGAACGAGATCGGTCTCGCCGCGCCCGAGAAGGTGCATCTGAACTATCACGGCCTCGACCCGCGCGTGATGGAGCGTGCCGCGCAACCATCTGACGGCACGGAGCGGTCGGAGGTGCTGGAACTCGTCAGCATCGGGCGCCTCGTGCCCACCAAGGGGCATGACGTGGTGCTTGCGGCCTGTGCCAGCCTGAAGGCAGCAGGAATCGACGTTCACCTGACCCTGATCGGTTCAGGGCCACTCGATGCCGAACTCCGCGAGGAAGCGCTGCGGCTCGGTATCCGGGAGTCGGTGAGCTTCGCCGGAGCACTCGGCTTCGAGGAGGTGCTGTCCATTCTCGAGGCGGGTGATGCCTTCTGTCTGGCACCGCGGCTCCTCCCCGGGCAGCCGCCAGACGGCATTCCGAACGTCATTGCCGAAGCCATGGCCCTGGGTGTGCCGGTGGTCACGACGCGCGTCAGTGCCATTCCGGAACTGGTCGAGGACGGGGTCAGTGGTTGTCTTGTCGAGGTCGATGACGTTGCCGCCTTTGCCGATCGGCTGCGCCGGCTTGCCGTTGATCGCGAGCTGGTCGCGACGCTCTCGAGCGGTGCGCGCGAGAAGGTGGCGAAACTCTTCGACCAGAAGGCCAACATCGACGAGCTGCTCGACTATTTCGAGATCCACCGGCCCGGTCTTGTGGCAAGCATCACGGATGCAGCGCCAGGGGCCGTGACCACAGCTGACTCATCGCCGCAGCGGGTGGGTACTGCATGAGTGCGGCGGTGACAGGGAACAGGGTACCGGCCGCAGCGCCGAAGCCACTGCGTATCGCCTTCGTCATCGAAGCGCTCACGGTCGGTGGCGCCGAGAAGATGCTGGTGGCGATGGCGAACGCGCTGGCCGCGCGTGGGCACCATGTACACATGATCTGTCTTTCGACAGCAGGCGAACTCGCCTCCGATCTCGATGAGGCCGTGGTGCTGGATGTGCTTGACAAGCAGCGCGGACTCGACCGGCGCCTTCCGGGCAGACTCAGGCGGAGGATCCGCGAGATCGCGCCCGATGTGGTGAATGCACATCTCTGGGTGGCCAATCTCTGGACGCGTGTGGCTCTCTTCGGCATGCGCAGCCCTGTCGTCGTGGTGACCGAGCACAGTCGCGACAGCTGGAAGCCGACCCTCTATCGCGTCGTGGATCGTCTGCTGGCACGGCGCACGGCGCGGCTCGTGGCCGTGTCGGCCGATACCGCTGCCTTCTATCGCGATGAAATCGGCATCGCCGAACGCCGGATCGTCGTGATCAACAACGGCGTCGATACCGAGCGCTACGCCGCAGGCAACGGCACCGCGCTGCGGCAGGAATGGCTGGGTGTTGCCGCCGAAACCGCGCGCCTGATCGGCACGGTGGGGCGTCTCGTGCCGGCCAAGAACCATCCACGACTGCTCGAGGTCATGAAGATGCTGGCCACCAGGCACCCCGCGTGGCGTCTGGTCATCGTCGGCGACGGGCCCGAGCGCAGCGCCATCGAAGCGCAGGTACAGCGCCTCGGCCTTGCCGATACGGTCATTCTCGCGGGGCAGCGAAGTGATATTCCGGATGTACTGGCCGCACTCGATGTGTTCGTGCTCTCGTCCGATCGTGAAGGGCATCCGCTGACGGCGCTGGAAGCGCAGGCAGCGGGCACCCCCGTGGTGCTTACCGAGGTCGGCGGCGCGCGGGATGCGCTGGCCTTCGATCGCGACTCGGGTGCGACGGGCGGCGAGGTCGTGCCGGCCGACACCAGCGCCCTGGCCAGTGCCATCGAGGCGCTGCTGACCGACCCGGAAGCGCTTGACCGGCGCGCTGCATTTGCACGGCGTTTTGCGCTCGAACACTTCGACACCCGACACATGGTCGAGGCCTACGAGGGGCTGTTTCACGAGCTTCTGCAGGCATGACCCCTCAGGTGATCTCCGGCGTTGCCGCGCTTGTCGATGCGGTCGAGCATTGCCACGCCGCGCGCCATGACGCGGCTTCTTCCGGTGCTGCCGAATGACCCTCGCTGGTCAACTATGAATATCGACAGTCATGACCTATGCTTGCTGCATCCTGTCCTGATGGAGAACAGCGCTTGAGCAGGCAATCAAGTGACACCGATACGACGGAAGGGCTGCTGCTTCTCGGCTGGCGTGAGTGGATTCGCCTGCCGGCGCTCGGCCTGCCGGCAATCAAGGCCAAGGTGGATACCGGTGCGCGGACCTCGGCCATTCATGCGTTCGAACTCGAACGGGTGAGGGATGACGATGGCCGCGACTGGGTCGAGTTTTCGGTGCATCCCCTGCAACGCAACCACGAACTGGTCCGGCGCTGCCGGGCACCGCTCGTCGACGAGCGGCAGGTGACCGATTCGGGCGGTCACACGGAAAGCCGCTACGTGGTGCTGACGCGCATCGAGATCGCCGGCATCAGTCGCGACATCGAGGTCACGCTGACCGCACGCGACAACATGATGTTTCGCATGCTGCTCGGACGCACGGCCATGACACCCGACATGATCGTCAACCCTGCCTTGTCGTTCAACCAGGGTCGCGTCCGCGCGGCAGCCCTGTACACTGGAGGTTCGACCCCGGTGGCCTGAGACATGGCCCCGCAGCTTGAACCGGAGCCTCGCATTCGAGCCGATGCTCCGTTTCCCGAAACCGAACGGAATCTTGAACAACACAGGAGAAGGTCATGCACATCGCGGTACTGTCGCGCAACCGTCGTCTCTACTCCACCCGGCGCCTGATCGAGGCCGCTGAAGAGCGTGGTCATACCGTGCGTGTGATTGATGTGCTGCGTTGCTACATGAACATCGTCTCCGCTCAGCCGGAAGTGCACTACGAAGGTGAAATCCTGAGCGGATTCGATGCCGTGATCCCGCGTATCGGTGCCTCGGTCACGAACTACGGTACCTCGGTCATCCGTCAGTTCGAGATGATGGGCGTATACACGCTGATCGAATCGGTGGCGCTGTCGCGTTCGCGCGACAAGCTGCGCTCACTGCAACTCCTCTCCCGCAAGGGCATCGGCCTCCCGGTCACGGGTTTCGCCAACAAGCCGGGCGATACCCGAGACCTCATCAAGCTCGTCGGCGGTGCACCACTCGTGATCAAGCTCCTCGAAGGCACCCAGGGCATCGGTGTGGTACTCGCCGAGACCAACAAGGCAGCAGAATCGGTCATCGAGGCCTTCATGGGCGTGCAGGCCAACATTCTCGTGCAGGAGTTCATCAAGGAAGCGGGTGGTGCCGACATCCGTTGTCTCGTGGTCGGCGGCAAGGTGGTGGCGGCGATGAAACGTCAGGCAGCCGAGGGCGAGTTCCGCTCGAATCTGCACCGGGGTGGTTCCGCCAGTCTGGTGAAGATCACGCCGACCGAGCGTCGTACGGCCGTGTCGGCTGCCAAGGTGCTGGGCCTGTCGGTGGCAGGCGTGGATCTCCTGCGCTCCGAACGCGGCCCCCTGGTCATGGAAGTGAATTCCTCGCCGGGACTCGAGGGCATCGAGAGGGCAAGCGGCAAGGACGTTGCCGGACTCATCATCCAGCATCTCGAAAAGGAGGCGCGGCCCGGCAACACCAGAACCCGAGGTGCTCGCGGCTGACCTCGCTGCCTTCCGAACCACGTTCAGATCATGCCGATTCGCAATCGAGCCATCACCATCGGTGACGTCACCATCGAACCCGGTAAGCGACGCTACGTCGATCTCACCCTGCCACCGCTCTATACACATACATCGGTAGCGATGCCCGTGCACGTCATCAACGGACGCCAGCCCGGGCCGGTGCTGGTGGTGACGGCGACCATTCACGGCGATGAAATCAACGGCATCGAGATCATCCGCCGGCTGCTCGCCACCAAGATACTCTCACGGCTGTCGGGTACGCTCATCGCGGTACCGGTCGTGAACGTGTACGGGTTCGTCTCGCAGTCGCGCTATCTGCCCGACCGTCGTGATCTGAACCGCTCCTTCCCGGGGTCGGAGCGGGGCTCGATGGCAGCACGACTGGCCGATACGCTCATCAGCGAGATCATCAGCAAGTGTACCCACGGCATCGATCTGCATACCGCAGCTCAGGGACGTGCCAACTGGCCGCAGATCCGCGTCGATCTCGATCTTCACCCCGACATGCGCGACATTGCCGAGGCTTTCGGTGCGCCGATACTGCTCGATTCACCCACGCGCGATGGCACGCTGCGCGACGCCGCGGGTGGCATGCCGATGCTGCTCTACGAGGCCGGGGAAGCCCTGCGCTTCGACGAAGTGGCGATCCGTGCCGGTCACAAGGGCATCCTGCGCGTCCTGCGCCACCTCGGCATGCTGCCGCCGACACGCAGGGCCGAGCCGGAAAGACGCCGCAGCTGGCTGGCCAACAACAGTCACTGGATGCGTGCGCCACAAAGCGGCATCCTCAGAAGCCGTGTGCCGCTCGGTGGTGTGATCGAGGAGGGCGATGTGCTCGGCTACATTGCCGACCCCTTCGGCGAATCGGAGCAGGCGGTGATCAGCCACGTTTCGGGCGTGCTGATCGGCATCACGAGGCTGCCACTGGTGCACGAGGGAGAAGCGCTCTACCATGTGGCCACCATGGGTTCGATCCGTTCGGCCCACGCTGCCGTTGACGGTTTTCAGGAAGAGTACGAACAGCCTGCCATCAAGCGGCTCAAGTGATTGACGGTACCGGCGCGAGACCGGTCTCCAGTTCGCCGGGAATCGGGATATGAAGAAACGCAGGATCGGCAAGGGTGGTGCATCGGCATCGGTTGTCGGCTTCGGTGGCTGGGCCATCGGCGGTTGGCCGCGGGATGGCAGTGACGAGGGCGTGGCCCTGGAAACCCTGCAGGCAGGCATCGACGCCGGCGTCAATTTCATCGACACCGCCCCCGCAAACGGATTCGGTCTTGCCGAGTCACTGGTTGGCAAGGCCATCGCCGGGCGTGCGCGCGACGAACTCGTCATTGCCAGCAAGTGCGGACTCCGCTGGGACAGGGAAAGCGAGCACCTGCATGCCGAATGCGGAGGGCGGCGCCTCTTTCGGACGCTTGCCGCCGATTCCGTGCGCGAAGAACTCTCGCGCTCGCTCGAGCGTCTCGGCACCGACTGGATCGATCTCTATCAGACGCACTGGCCCGATCCCGCCACCGACATCGGCGCCGTGGTGGACGTGATGGAATCACTCCGGCAGGATGGACTCATTCGCCAATGGGGCATGTGCAACACATCCGCCGATACCGTCATGGCGGCACTCGCAACCGGTGAACCCTCAAGTTGCCAGGATCGCTACAGTCTGCTCGACCGCGATCAGGAAAGCGAACTGGTTCCTCTCTGTCGTGAGCAGGGCCTGGCCTTTCTGGCCCGTTCGCCACTGGCGCAGGAGTTGCTCGGCGGGCGCATCGACGGCAGGCGCGACTTTCCCGAGGGCGATCCGCGACGCGACAACCCTCGCTTCGCGCCGCGGGTACGCGATGCGCTGCAGGCGATTCTCGCACCCGTGAAGGCCGTCGCACGTGATCATGACATCTCGACCGCCGAACTGGTGCTTGCCTGGACGTTACAGCAGAATGGCGTGACGCATATTCTGGCGGATGCACGCACACCGGAGCAGGCCAGCGCCAACGCCAACGCGGGCGTCATCGAGCTGGATCAGGAGGAGCTTGACGTGATGCAACAGGCGGCCGACGCCTGGCCGGGCTTTGCGGCACTGCAGGCAACCGACGGTGGCTGAACCGGATCGGCAGGCGGCTGAAGGCATTGCCAGACCCGGCGCTCCTGTCTCATCCGGTTCTCGCATGCAGCACTTGCGAATGCTTATCATTTCATCATTACAAACTGGAGAGAGCTTTCTGTTTCAACACAGTTTTCCCGATCCGAATGCCGCATTGAGTGTCACAATTGCTGATCTGTCCGGACTCTCCACTCCGCGATCTGCCGGGCAGCCCCGTTGTTTCGGGCGCGGATCCACACCGTCTCATGGTCGATGACATACAAGGTTCGATCCATTATGTTGGCACTGATGACAGTGGCCTTTGCGGCTGTTCATGTGCCTCTGCATGCCCAGGAAAACACCGGGCAGAATCTCGAGAACGATGCCGAAGCCAACGCCGACGCCGAAACCAGCCCCGAGGACAACCCTGAAGGCAGTACCGCGGACAACCCCGAAGGTCGCTCGGAAGGCAGCCCGGAAAATGGCGTCGAGGACAAGGCGGAGGAGGGAGCAGGCGATGCTTCCGCTGCAGATGACGCTCGCAACGCCACCGAAGAAGACGCGGACGGCGACGCGGGCAATGGCGAGATCATCGTCGATTATTCGCCGCTGCCGGCGGCTGATGCCGATGAGGACAGGAAAGCCGAAGAGGGTGGTTTCAACTTCGAGACCGTTGCACGCATGGCCGAAGCGCTCGCCGCGGAAGACTACGTGTACGTGGATGCCGAACTCATCGGCACCTTCGGTGATCTGAACTACGATCAGTACCGCGCCATCCGTTTCAAGAGCGAGTACGATCCCTGGAAGAACATCGATGGCTTCTCGGTCGACCTGCTCCCGCCCGGTCTGATCTTCCACGAGCCGGTCGACATCTACCTCGTCCATGATGGCGTGCCGGCCAAGGTCGAATTCTCCACCGAATTCTTCGACTTCGATCCGGCACTCTTTCCCGACGGCGTCGACCCGGACACGCTCGGCGACATGGGGTGGTCGGGGTTTCGCCTGCGCGCGCCACTGAACCGTCCTGACGTCATGGACGAAGTGGCGGTGTTCCAGGGCGCGAGCTACTTCCGCGCCGTCGCGCGCGATACGCTCTACGGGCTGTCGGCGCGTGGGCTGGCCATCAAGACCGGCAGCCGCGAGGGTGAGGAATTTCCGATCTTCCGCAGTTTCTGGCTGCACGAACCCGACACCACCGACGGCATCGTGGTGATCAACGCACTGCTCGACAGCCGCTCGGTGTCGGGTGCCTTCGAATTCCACATCAAGCCGGGTGCCGAGACACTCATCACCACGCGCGTGGCGCTGTTTCCCCGCGTCGACATCGATCACATCGGCATCGCTCCCCTGACTTCCATGTTCTGGTTCAGCCCGGCCGACCGTGCCGGTGTCGACGACTATCGCCCCGAGGTTCACGACAGCGATGGCCTGAAGATCATCAACGGCAATGGCGAGCGCCTGTGGCGTCAGCTCGTCAATCCCGCCACCCTGCAGCTCTCGGCGTTCGTCGACGAGAACCCCGTCGGTTTCGGACTCGTGCAGCGCGAACGCGATTTCACCGACTACCAGGATGCCGAGGCGCGCTACGAGAAACGCCCGAGCGCCTGGATTCGTCCGCAGAACGACTGGGGCAAGGGCTCGGTGGTGCTGGTCGAGATCCCGGTGGAAAACGAATTCAACGACAACATCGTCACCTACTGGCAGCCACGCGAAACGCTGCGGCCGGGTGAACGCTACGAATACCGATATGAGCTTGGCTTCACGGATCAGCCACCCGACGAAGGTGCCGTGGCCAAGGTCATCGCAACGCGCGCCGGGCGCTCGGTCAACGACGAAAACGCCCGCAGCTACATCATCGAGTATCCGCTGGCCAGCCTCGAAGACAAGCCCTTCGAGGCCGTGGTCAACGCCTCGCGTGGTGAAGTGCGTCATGTGCATACCCAGAGCCTGCGCAAGGAAGGTGTGTTCCGACTGTTCTTCGAATTCGTCCCGGGAGACGCCACCTTCGCCGACCTCTCGGCGCGGCTGATCGCCGGCGACGAACAGATCAGTGAAACCTGGGTCATGCGCTGGACGCGGCGTCGCTGAAGGAGTGTTTCGATGACGATTCATTCCTTCGAACGGCGCAGGAACGAACGGCGTCGCGGTGAACGGCGCAGTGGTGAGCGGCGTGGGCCTGATCGCAAACTGCCACCGGCCATTCCCGTACTTGAACGCGAGGCGGCGGCCCTGCCACCGCGTGCCCCTCTGGCGATGCCGCTACAGTCGCTGCGACAGAAGCCCGCGCGGCAGGTGCATGCGCACAGCACCGGTTCGGAGCATTTCGCAACGGCGCTGGCCAGGTTGATTGCCTTCGGCAGCGTCATTGCGCTGGGGTTCTACGGCTGGCGCGAGATGCGACTCGTCTTCGGCGACGACGTCACCCGTCTGCAATCGGTATTGCTGGTGCTGTTCACGATCACCTTCGTGTGGATCGGATTCACGCTGAGCGGCCTCGTTGCCGGCTTGTTTGCGCGGCGCTTCGGCAGGCGCGACCTGCCCCCGGCCGAGGGGATGGCGTCCGGGAACGGCAGCGCGAAAGGCGACGGCAGCGTCGTGCCTTCGCCTGCCGACACGGCGGATGGCGCGACCACGGATGCCGCCGCAGGCAGTGGCCGCATTGCCATCGTCATGCCGATCTACCACGAGGACGCGGCCGAGAGCCTTGGTCTGCTCGCCGGACTGGCCGACGAACTGGCCGGATCTCCGCTGGCCGAACGGGTGGAGTTCTTCGTTGCCTCCGACAGCCGTCGTCCGGAAATGTGGCTGACCGAAACGCGCGCCGTGCATCGTTTCAGGCAGATGACGGATATCCCTGTCTGGTATCGCCGCCGCGAAGCCAACATCGAACGCAAGGCGGGCAACATCGCCGATGTCATCCGCAACTACGGCGCACGCTACGAATACATGCTGGTTCTCGATGCCGACAGCATCGTTTCGGCCGATACCCTGACGGCCATGGTGTCGCGCATGTCGGCCGACCCGGGCATCGGCATGATTCAGACCATGCCAACGCTCGTCGGTGGCGAAACGCTGTTTGCACGCTTCATCCAGTTCGCGGGCTACCTCTACGGGCGGCTGGTTGCTCGAGGCGTCAGTGCCTGGTCGGGCAACAGCGGCAACTACTGGGGTCACAACGCGCTGATGCGCACCGCGGCCTTTGCCGCCAGCTGCGGGCTGCCACAGCTCCGGGGGCCACGGCCCATCGGTGGTTCGATACTCAGCCACGACTTCGTCGAGGCGGCACTGATGCGCCGCGCCGGCTGGAAGGTACAGCTCCATCATGATCTCGACGGCAGCTACGAAGGCAGCCCACCGACGCTGCTCGACAACGCCGTTCGCGAGCGCCGCTGGGCGCAGGGCAATCTTCAGCATACGGGCGTACTGGCGGCTCGAGGTCTCAAGCCGGTGAGCCGTGTGCATCTCCTGCTCGGCATCTGCAGCTATCTCATGAGCCTGGTGTGGCTGGCCCTGATCGGTGTCGGCATGGGTCTGACGGCCAACGTGCTGCTGTCGCGCCCGGAGTATTTTCCGAGCACCTACCAGCTCTTTCCGGACTGGCCCGTGTTCGACAACGAGCGCATGCTCTGGCTCTTCGCCGTGTCCATGGGGCTGCTGTTTCTGCCGAAGATCATCGGCCTCCTCCGAGCGATGTTCATGCCCGGCAACATGAGTCCGGGTGCGCGCCTGAAGCTGCTGCCCGGATGGTTCTTCGAACTCCTGCTCTCGATCCTCATTTCCCCGGTGCAGATGCTGATGCAGACACGTCAGGTGATCGAGATCCTTCTGGGCCACGACTCCGGCTGGGAAGCGCAGGTGCGTGCCGGTGACATGCCACCGTGGCGGCTCGTGCTCTGGCGGCATGCGCCACACTTCATCGGTGGGGGACTGCTGCTCGGCATTCTCTGGATCCTGGATCCGACGCAACTGCTCTGGCTGGCGCCGATCATCGCCGGATTGCTGCTCTCACCACTCACCTCGCGCTGGACCGCCAGCCCGCGGCTCGGTGCCTGCGCCCGTCAACGTGGCCTTTTCGTGACACCCGAAGAGCGAAACCCGCCTTTCGTGCTGACGCAGGCCGCAGCACATGCGGAGCAATTCCGGGAAGGCGCCAGGGTGGATGCACTGCTCGACACGGTGCTTGACGACCCGCAGCAGCTCGCCGCGCATCTCACCTTGCTGCCATCCACCGACGACACCTCGACGTCGGCCCACGCCGATGACGCTCGGCCGATCGCCGCGCCCGAGGAATCCCGGGATGATGCGAGCAATGCGGACAACGACGAAGACCTGAACGCCAGACTTCCGCTGATCACGGCAAACGCCAAGGTGGCGCACGCGACCAGCAGGCACGAAGCACTCGCCATCCTCGACGAGCGTGAGGTCATGGCGCTGTTCGGCAATGCCGAACTGCTGCAGACCTGGGCTCGTCTGCCATCGAAGAAACACCATGACGGCCAGACGTCGCCGACTCAGGCCTCGTCATGAAACGCATCGCGGCACTCGACATGCTGCGCGGCTACGCACTGGTCTGCATCATGATGGACCACATGCCGGTGGCGGCGCTGCGCGACTATACACTGGCAAACTACCAGCTCTTCGATGCGGCCGAACTCTTCGTGCTGCTGTCGGGATTCCTCGTCGGTCTGGTCTGGATACGCATCGAAGCTCGCGACGGTCGTGGCGCGGCGCGGCGGCGTTTCCTGCGGCGGAGTTTCACGGTATGGCGGGCGCTGCTGATCGGCGCGGTGCTGATGGCCTTGCTCTCGGCCGTGCTGCTGGCCTTCGGTTTCAACCACACGGCCATCTGGAACGCCTACGCCGAGATGATCCTCACGCGCCCGATCTGGTACCTCATGGCGGTCGGCAGCCTGTGGATGAACCCGAATCTGCTCGATGTGCTGGCGCTCTACGTGATACTGATTGCCCTGACACCATTCCTGATGCCGCTGTTGCTGCGCTGGCCGGTGCGGTTCTTCGCCGTGTCGATCCTGATCTGGCTGCTGGCGCGCGAGATCAACCCCCTGATCCCGAATCATCGGGCGGGACTGGGCTTCGTGTTCAATCCCTTCGGCTGGCAACTGCTGTTCTTCGCGGGCGCTGCCATGGGCGTCTGGCGCGAACCGCTCATGGCCAGACTGTTGCCCTGGCGCCGCTGGCTGACACCCGCGGCGATCGCCATCGCGCTGTTCGGACTTGCGGCTGTGGTCGCGGAAGACTATCTCCCCCTCGAAGGGGCTTTCCGCTCGGCACTCCGTTTCGTGCATGGGCCCATCGACAAGTGGTCACTTGACGGCTGGCGTTTTCTGTCGATTCTCGCCGCCGCGTGGCTGGTGGCCGTGCCCTGGGCCACCGTGTTCGAGCGCATGGCCGCCACACGGCCGGGGCTGGCACTGGCCGAGATCGGCCGTGGCGGGCTGCTGTCGTTCGTGGCCTGCGTGCTGTTGTCGGTGGTCGGCGATGCCTTGCACATGAAGATGCCGTACTTCGCCAGCGGCGTGCTGATCGACATCGCCCTGATACTGACGCTCTGGGTGATTGCCTCCTGGTGGCTGCAACGCGGGCGTCTCAAGGCCTCGCCACGCGTCGCTGCCACGGCAGGTTCCTGACTGCCGAAGGCGAGATCCGTCTCAGGGATTCGTCACGTAGAAGATCGGTGCGGTCGCGATGCTGCTCATCGGCAACAGTTTGTCGGCGCTGCGATCGTATTGATGAATACCGTCCTTCGCCACCACGACGAGCGTGTTGTCGTTGACGATGAGGTCGACGCAGTCGAGACCATCCTCGGTTGCCTTCAGCGAAGGGTGACGCGGGTCGGTGAGGTCGTAGGTCTTGAGGCCGCTTTCACCGTCGCAGACGTAGAGTCGGTTCCCGGAGACAGCGAGCCCTCGCGGTGCGTCCATCGCCTGTGATTCGATCAGCGTCGGCGCGCTCGGGTCGGCGATGTCGACGACATTCATCTGATCGGGAATGCCGTTCGGCATCGAGGTATCACGCCTGAGCGAAACGTAGGCAATGTCATCCTGCGCCACGACAGGGTCATGAGTACGTGCGTGGGTGAATTCACCGACCTGAACAGGCGACGCCGGGTCGCTGTTGTCGAAGATGAAGACGCCGTTTTCCGCACCGATCAGGAGGTAGTTCCTGTAAGGGAACAGTGTTTCCACACGCGCGTCCATGCTCACTTCGGTATAGGGAAGTGGCGTTGCCGGTTCGCTGATGTCGAACAGCGAGAGCTTGCTGCCGTAGACCGTATAGAGATACTGATCGGTAATGGCCATGCGGGACAGCGAGCCGCTCTGCGAAGTGACGGTGCCACCGCCACCGCCGGCGCCCGTTACCGATTCACTGCAGGCGCCGAGCAGGGTGGTGATGGACAGCAGGCCGAGTGCAGCCGCTTTCGCCATGCGGCGCTTCGGCCGTGGCGCGGATGTGAATGTCTTCAGCATGATCATTGGATCACTCCGTGTAGCTCACCACGACGCCGAGGTCGGGTTCGGGTTGGTTGTGCTGCCAGAATCGTATGTTGTAGGGCACTGCCTGATAGGCATCCCAGGGGAAGGCGTCGGTCTGACGCGCCGATTCGACAATGTTGTCGGTATCCGAAAAGTCCAGCGTCACAAGGTCGACAAAGCTGTCGACGTAGAGATGATTGCCGCGGACGATGACCTGGGTATTGCCCGGTATGCGCAGGAATGCGCGATTCACCGGAGCGAGCGGATCGTGGTTGTCGATGATGTGGATACCCTGGTTCCGTTCGTTGACGAGCAGATAGTCGCCGTAACGATGGACACCGCCGATTTCGGTCGGTGGGCGCGGTGCTTCACGGCGGATCGCGCCGTTTCTGAGATCGGTGTAACTCATGTAGACCGGATCGGCATAGGAGACGTATTCGCGACAGAGGCCGTCGTCGTCGTAGTGGATGCAGCTTCTGACGTAGCTGTCATCGGAACCGGTGGCGAGCCACAGGCTGCCGCACGCAAGGGCAGACAGCGTCAGCATCGTCCGGCGCGGCTGACGGAGACGGTGTGTCGGATGCACGCGTTCTGCGATGATCGACCCGGCAGATGACGGACGAAGCGCCTGCCCCGGCGATTCGTGCATTTTCCAGAAGCCCCATGCCATTGCTGCGCCCATCAGCACGGCAAGATGGTCGAGCGGATCGACGGTGCTGCTTGTCGTTTCCAGGGCCATCAGTGCAGCCACCGCGAACAGCGGCAGCAGGCATCGCCAGCGTGTCGAGATACCGCCGCGCGCCGTCACGGCAAACAGCGCGAACAGACTCATGAAGGCGTGAATGAACGACGGGAAGGTACCCGCGCTCGGATCCTGCCAACCGGGTTTCGCCAGGCTGCCCGAGAGCGCCGACAGGGCAGGTTCGAGTCCCGGCACACCGGCGGCGGACAGCTGCGCGAAGGCGCTGAGCGCGGTGATGTCGCGAAAGAGCAGATAGTAGAGAAACCCCGCAAGCAGTGCGGCGTTGAGGATGAGGGCGGTGTACATGACGCATCCGTTTTTGATTCTGGTTCGATTCGTGTATGCAGGTATCGTGCAATCTTCAGACGATGAGGCTCCAGTGAATTCACGAAACATCCTTCTCATGTTGCTGCTGTTGGCGGGCACGGGTTCGGCCACCGCGGAACAGGTGCTGCCCCTGCATGCACGAGCCCTGCCTGCCGCGCCCACGAGAGTCCTTGGCGAACTCTCGATCATCGCGTCCGGCGGCAACTCGTCGGTTCAGGACGGGGCAGTGACGAGTGCCAATGCAAGTCTCTATGTCGCACCCTTTCGCGGGCGTCGTGGCTTCCAGTTTCGTATCGGAGCAGGGCAGAACGAGAGGCTCTTCGACCTGCTGCCGACCAGTGCCGACGTGCATGCGAAGACCGACGATCTGGAAGCGGGCTTTCGCATTGCACTCGAGAAGTCGATTCTCGGCCACGAACTCTCGGCAGATATCGCGCTGCAACGCTCGGACTATGATGTGAGGGATACCCTGACGCTCGCCTCGCAGGCGGTCAATATCGACTTCACGCGTGACAGTTATCGCTTCGCACTGGTCGGTGATCGTGCCCACACTGGCCGCTACGGCCTCTGGTATTCGGTACTGGGTGCGGGGTTGCGTGTCCAGATCGATGATCTCGACACGCAGATCGACGCGGTGAGCGATGCGCGATTCAAGGGCGACGATTCGGTTCATCCCTGGCTGCAGGCCGGCCTCGTGCGGCCGCTTGGGCAGTTCGAACTGCATGCCGGCGCCGAGTGGTCGGATGATCTCCTGCTCGGACTCGGCATTCGACTGAATCTCGGGCGTGTCTATCGCTGAATGACTGGCCTGCTGCCGGCATCCGGAACAGCGGTCGTGTCCGGCGCGTGCTCAGTGAAAATCCCGCGACCGCGTATCCAGTTCCCCGAGCATCCATGACAGATCCTCGAGCTTTTTCGCAACGAGGTGTGTCACTCCCTGTTCGCGCTGGGTGATGCCGGTGACGGCGACCATCTTCGCGCCGAGCACTTCCCTGCGGTAGCGCTCGAGCACCTTCTGCCAGACGATCACGTTCATCGGCCCGCCTTCGTCTTCGAGGGTCATGAACAGCACGCCCCGGGCACTGCCCGGGCGTTGCCTGACGCGGATGATGCCGGCAAGGCAGACACGGCGGCCGTTCGGTATCTCGGCCCAGCTCTTCGAATCGAGGATGCGGCGTTTCCGCAGGTGCCTGCGAAGGAGCCGCAGCGGGTGATCTCCGAGGGTGAGCCCGAGGCTCATGTAGTCGGCCACGGTGTCTTCGCCGCGGGTGGGCACGGGCAGGGACGCGCGTGGCTCTCTCGCCGAGGCCTTTTCGAGCAGTGGCGGCAACTGCTCCACACCGAGAAGATCCCACTGTGCCTGGTGACGGTTGCCACTCAGGTTCTCGAAGGCGCCGGCGATGGCCAGTGCCTGTTGATCCCTGCGGTGGATGCCGCTGCGGCAGACCAGATCCTCGATGCTCGTGAAGGGGCGTTCGCGTCGTGCGGCGAGAACGGCCTCGGCGCCATCGGCGGAGAGACCCGACACGAGGCGGAAGCCGAGGCGCACGGCCGGCTGCTCGGCGCGTGGTGCGTAGGGCGGGATGTCGGGTTCGCGGATCTCGTGATCGATGCCCGCAGCCTCGAGGCCATGATCCCACTCGCTCATGTTCACGTCCACCGTCCGCACCGTGACGCCGTGGCGGCGCGCGTCCTGCACGAGATCCGTGGGGGCGTAGAAGCCGAGCGGCTGGCTGTTGAGCATGGCGCAGAGGAAGGCCGCGGGTTCGTGGCACTTCAGCCAGCAGGACACATACACGAGAAGCGCGAAACTTGCCGCATGGGACTCGGGGAAGCCGTATTCGCCGAAGCCTTCGATCTGGCGGAAAATGGATTCGGCGAACTCGGCTTCGTAACCCTTTTCGAGCATGCCGCCGACCACCTTGTCGTGGAATCGGGAGATCTGCCCGCTGCGGCGCCAGGCGGCCATCGAGCGGCGCAGCGCATCGGCCTGACCCGGGCTGAAACCCGCCGCCACCATGGCAATTTCCATCACCTGTTCCTGGAAGACGGGCACGCCCAGGGTACGCTCGAGCACGAATTTCAGATCGTTGTTCGGGTAGGTAACGGGCTCGATGCCCTGACGGCGCTTGAGATAGGGGTTCACCATGCCGCCCTGGATCGGCCCCGGGCGCACGATCGACACTTCGATCACGAGGTCGTAGTAGTTCCGCGGACGAAGCCGCGGCAGCATCGACATCTGCGCGCGCGATTCCACCTGGAACACGCCGATGGTATCGGCCGCGCAGATCATGTCGTAGGTGGCCGGATCGTCCTGCGGGAGGGTCGCCATGGTCCACTCGATGCCGCGCCAGCTCCTCAGGAGCGCAAGGCACCTGGCGATGGCCGTGAGCATGCCGAGAGCGAGGATGTCGACCTTGAGCAGACCAAGCTCTTCGAGGTCGTCCTTGTCCCACTGGATGATGCTGCGGTCGGCCATGGCAGCGTTCTCGATGGGCACGAGCGTCGTGAGCGGGGCATCGCTGATGACGAAGCCGCCGACATGCTGCGAGAGGTGACGCGGGAAACCGATCAGCTGCTCGAGGAGCCAGGTGAAGCGTTTCAGGATCGGGCTTTCGGGATCGAAGCCCATCTCGGCAAGGCGTTCGCTGACCATGCCGCTCGCATCCCACCAGGCAAGCGATTTCGAGAGCGTGTCGATCTGTTCGTTCGGAAGCCCGAAGACCTTGCCGATGTCGCGGATGGCGCTCTTCTTCCGGTAGCAGATGACGGTGGCGGCAATCGCCGCACGCTCGCGACCGTACTTTGCGTAGATGTACTGGATGACTTCCTCGCGCCGCTCGTGTTCGAAGTCCACGTCGATGTCGGGTGGCTCGTTGCGCTCCTTCGAGATGAAGCGCTCGAAGAGGAGCCGCGTCTTGTCGGGGTTCACCTCGGTGATGCCGAGGCAGTAGCAGACCACCGAGTTCGCGGCCGAACCTCGCCCCTGGCAGAGAATGCCGCGTTCGCGGGCGAAGCGCACGATATCGCGCACGGTGAGGAAGTAGGGTTCGTAGCGCATCTCGGCAATGAGCGACAGTTCGTATTCGATCTGCTCACGGATGCGTTCGCTGGCGCCGTCGGGCCAGCGCCAGCGCATGCCGTCGAGCGTGAGTTGCCGGAGCCAGGCCGTGGCGTCGAGCCCGGCGGGCACCACCTCGCGCGGGTAGCGGTAGTCGAGCGTGCCGAGGTCGAAGGTGCAGAGTTCGGCGACGGCCACGCTGTTGGCCAGAGTTTCGAGCGGGTAGAGGCTTGCAAGGGTGGCGCGATCACGAAGGCAGCGCTCGCCGTTCTGAAAGAGGCGCCGCCCGGCGGTTTCGAGCGTGCAGCCGTGGCGGATGCAGGTCAGCACGTCCTGGAGCGCTCGGCGCTGGCGGCGGTGCATGTGCACGTCTCCCGCCGCCACCACGGGCAGTCCGTGTGCCGCGGCCATGGCAAGGAGCCATTCGCGGTGCCTGAGGTCGTGACTGCCGAGGTGCAGTTCGAGCGCGGCATGGGCCCTGGGGCCGAGCGAGCGGCACCAGCGGAACCAGCTCTCGAAGCCGGCTTCCGGCACGGCCATGCAGGGCGGTACGAGGATCAGGCAGCAAGGGGAGAGGTCCACCGCTTCGATCATCGCGCGGTTGATGATGTAGTGGCCTTTCTCCGCCTGCATGCGGGCGCGGCTGATGAGCGTGCAGAGCCGCTCGTAGGCGAGTTGATCGGTGACGAGAGCGATGAGACGGAAACCGTCGCCGAGGGCGAATTCGCTGCCGATGATGAGGCGGAAGTGGGCGAGATGCATGGCGCCGCGCACGCTGCCGGGTGCGACGGGTTGGGTGACGTCAGCGTCGGCGGCAAGGCGTGTGGGCACTGTCGATGCCGATCGTGCATCGTCGATGGTGGCCTGCGCCTCGGCTGCAGCCGCCGCATGCTCCTTCATGCGCCCGTAGGCCCGCACCACGCCTGCGAGCGAGCACTCGTCGGTGATGGCGAGGGCGCGGTAGCCGAGCGCAAGAGCGGTGTCGACCAGTTCCTCGGGGTGTGATGCACCTCTCAGAAAACTGAAGTTCGAGACCGCGTGGAGTTCGGCGTAGTCCGGTGGCAGCCGTGACGGTGAGCCTTGCTGGAATTGCTGTGCTTGCATACGCTGTTATCTATAACAGTGTATACTGTTCCTGCATTCGACGAGGATGTCAAGCCCGCCCGTTCCATTGTGTGCCTACACCGCACGGAGGCGGGCGGAAGTGTCGGGCAGGGTGATCGTCACCGTGATGCCCGGTGCATCGTCGTTGTTGGCAACGGACAGCGAGCCGCCGTGGGCCACGGCAATCTGCCGGGCAAGCGTCAGGCCGAGCCCGAAGCCGCCGGTGGTGCGTGTGCGCGATTCGTCGAGGCGGTAGAAGGGTTCGAGTACGGTTTTCAGCTTGTCGGGGGCGATGCCCGGTCCGTCGTCACGGACACGGATGACGTGATGGCCATCGGTGTGCTCATGCGTCAGCGTGATGCCGGCAGGGTGTCCGTCAGCGGCACCTTCGCCCCTGATCGTGCCGGTGGCCTCGGCAAGGCCGGTCGTCGGGTCTGCTTTCGAGTCCGTGTCGCCGGTTGCCGGAGAGTGTGCCGCGGTTGCACCGTGCAGCAGGGCATTGTTCAGGATGTTCCTGATCATCAGGCGCAGGCGTATGGTGTCACCTTCGATGATGTCATGGCCCGCGAGCTGCAGGGGTTCACCGACAACGGCAGTGTATTCCTGTGTCAGCAGGGCCTGCAGTTCGAGGTGTTCGAGTGTCAGAACGGCATGCGCCTGCTGCAGGCGCTCGTTCTCGATCAGGTCGCTGATGAGCGATTCCATCTCGCCGAGTTCGTCTTCGAGGCGTTCACGGTTCCTTGACGGGGGCAGCATCTCGGTGGCAAGACGTGCACGCGTCAGCGGTGATCGCAGTTCATGGCTGATCGCGAGCAGCAGCTCCCGTTTGGCGTCGAGCATCGCCCGCGTGTGGCCTGCCATGTCGTCGATGCTGCGGCCGAGTTCGTCGAGGTCGCTGTGCCCGGCGGGCTTGATGCGCGCGTCGAGATTGCCTGCCGACATTTCGGTAACACGCGCCTGGATGCGCCGGATCGGACTCAGCTGACGGCGGATGAGCCAGTAGCTGGTACCGAGCACCCCGAACAGGGCAAGCAACGACCACCAGAGCTCGTCACGATCACGGTGGTGCCTGGGCGGTTCGCCCGCGTGCCGGTTCATGGCGTGATGGTGGCCCCTGCGCAGATCGAGGTAGATATCGAGATCGCCCCGTCGGAGCCGCAGTACGCGGCCCGGTCGGCGCATGGGCCCACGCGGGGTACCCACACCTGCCTCACCGTTGCCCTGACGAAAACGGTAGTGTCGCGGGTCGAATGGGCGATCGGTCGTACTGGCCAGCAGCGTTTCTCCGCGAAACACGTGTATGTCGAGTGGCAGCTGCGCGGCAAGCGCCGTCATGCGCTCGGGATCGGGAGGGTTGCCGATGTCCTCCTGGATGTAGCGTGCGTACTGCTCGAGGTGCGGCTGGATCGAATGCTGCCACTGTGCGCCGAGACCGCGCGAGAACAGCTCGACGAGGATGGCCAGCACGGCAATGGCCGTGAACAGGAAAATGGCCAGCATGCGCAGCGAGAGCGAGCGCGACAGCGTTCGCGACACTGACTGGAAGCGTTTGCGGAACGACATGCCGATACTGGCTATTCGCACTGCGAGGCGATGAAACTGTAGCCTGCACCATGAATGGTGCGGATGGGTGCGAGCGGCTTGAGTTTGGCCCGCAGGCGGCTCACCAGAATATCGACCGAGCGCGAAAGGAACTCGTTGTCGGTGCCCTTGAGCTGGCCGAGTATGTCGTCTCGCGAGAAGGCGGTACCGGGTTCGCTCGCCAGCAGTCTGAGCAGACGGAACTCCATGGTGGTGAGATCCAGCGATTCGCCATCGCAGCGTGCTTCGAAGCACTTGTCGTCGATCACCAGACGGCCGAATTCCATGCCGTGATCCTGCTGCTCCGCTCGGGTCGGCGTGCCCTCGCGGTAGCGTTTGATGTTGCTCTGCAGGCGCGCAACCAGTTCGCGTGGTTCGAAGGGTTTGGGCAGGTAGTCGTCGGCGCCGAGTTCGAGTCCGACGACCCGATCGGTCAGTTCACCACGGGCGGTAAGCATGATGATCGGCGTGCGATGCTGCTGACGAATGAGCCGGCAGGTGTCGAAACCGTTGCGGTCGGGCAGCATCACGTCGAGAATGATGGCGTCGAAGTCTTCCCGAGCGAGCCGCTCGAGTCCGCTTTCCGAAGTGAATGCCGGTTCGACGGACATGCCGAAGGTGCTGCAGTATTCGGTCAGCAGTTCGGCGAGTCTGCCGTCGTCATCAATGAGCAATACGCGATGCATGGGCCATGCTTGCGGACAGTGAAGAAGGGGTGGGCCGACCGGCCCACCCGTGACGTCGAGCATTCAGGGTAACTCGCCATGTCTGCTGCTGTCAGCGCCGGCTGGCGCCCGCTGCCGGCAGCGGGTCAGCGACCTGCTCAGTTGCTGTCCTGACGGTGTTCGTGATCGCGGCCCTGGTCCTGTCCACGACCGTGGCTGTTAACGTGGTCTTGTCCGGGGTCGTGTTCGTGGCCGTCACCGTGGTTCCGGCCATGGTCTTGACCGTGGTCGTTGCCGTGGCCTCGATCATGGCCGATCCGGTCATGGCATCCCATGCCACGGTGACCATGACGGCCGCGTTCGTCGAACCGCTCTGCCATTTCCGTCATCCTGGCTTTCTGTTCGGCGTCCAGTCCATCGAAGAACAGGGCGGCCGCGGCCACCAGATCGGGAGCATGGGTCTGCACGGCTTCGGCGCGCGTGTTCAGCATGGCGAGTGCCGCGCCCTGGTCGAAGGTGTCGGCGGTGGCCATTTCAAGCAGCGTGTCGCGCATGTTGCCTTCGCCGCGCAGCGCTTCGCGCATTTCCAGGAATTCGGTGCGCAGGCCGTCGAGTGCCTCGCGCTGGTTTGCATCGAGCGAGAGCTGCTCGCTGACATTCTCGATCATGCGTGCGCCGAAGCGCGCTTCTCCGCCGCGAACGGCAAAGGCGGCTGCACTGACGAGAAGTGTGCCGGTGGCAACGGTGACGATTGCGATCCTGACGAATGTGTTCATGTGATGATCCTCAAGGTTGACTGTCAGTAATGCGATTGGGGTTTCCCGGCATGGCATTGGCCGGTCAGGTGAATGACGCGAAATGCGTCACCCTGTCCTGATCCCTGCAGAGCGCTCCGAGCCTTCGCTGCAAGGTGAAACCAGTATCGGCACTCCTCGGGTCAGGGTGGTTTCCTGATCGAATCAGCATGTAACAGGTTGTAACGAGGCGTAACAGGTGTGACAGCGCGTGACGAGCGGGCAACGCCGTCCGGTGGCGGGGGCGTTTCGGCCTGGCACGCAAATCAGTATCATTGGCCTGTCATTGCTGATGCCGGAGAGGGAACATGACCATTCTCGAACCGCTGTTTCCGAACGCGCCCGTCAGGGTCAGGAATCTGGGCATGCTCGGCCTGCTGCCCTTTGTCCTCGGGGCGCTCATGTGCCTGTTCGGAGGCGAGCAGACCGACGCCATGGGCGTGCGCTGGCTGCTCATCTGGGGCATGATCACGATGCTCTTTCTCGCCGGCATGCACCTGGGGCAATCCACCGTCGGTGGAGAGTCCGATGTCCGCATGGGCATGAGCGCAATTGCCCTGGGTTGCATCGTCATGGTTTCCGCGGCAGGGTTCGATGGCAAATGGGCGCTGCTTCCGCTCCTGATCGGGTTTTCCGGCCACTGTGCCATCCGCTTTGATGCGTTGCCGTCGTGGTTCGAGCGCATGAAGCGCTTTCTTGAAACGGGCGTCGTGATTTGCCTGTTGATTGGTCTCTTGTTCGGTTGATGCTGATGAAAAACGACTCCGTCATTCAGGCAATGCTCGTACCGCGGAAAACCAGCGAATCGGTCAATTCGGTGGAAGGGCTGATTCATGAACGGGGGAAAAACCTCGTACTCGATATCGGCAACGTGATCGTGCGCTGGGATCCTCTCCGGCTCATCGGCACGGCCTTCGACACCGAGGCCGACCGGCGCCAGGCGCTCGCCGATACCATCGCCAACAGCGACTGGGTTGCCATGGATCGTGGCACCATGACGCTCGATGAGGCCGTCAGCCGTGCTCAGGCGCGCTCGCCGCTGCCACCCGAGCGCATCCGCATGATCTACGACAACCTCGCGCCGTCGCTGACACCGCTCGAAGACACGATGGCGGCAATGAAGGAAGTCGCCGCGAAGGGCGTACCGATCTACATCCTCTCGAACATGCAGCATCACCCCTGGGTGTGGCTACGCGAGAACTACGACTGCTGGTCGGTCTGCCAGGGCATGGTGGTGTCCTGCGACACGGGTTTCGTGAAACCCGAGCCCGAAATCTACCGGCATCTGACCGATACCTTTTCGCTCGATCCCGACACGTGCGTGTTCGTCGATGACGTCGCGGTGAACGTCGAAGCGGCGCGTGCTGCCGGCTGGCAGAGCGTTCAGCTCACCGAGCGGGAAGCGGGTGGGGCGATTCTGCGAGCCCTGGGAGAGATGCTTGGCAATCAGGCAGCAACCGCCAGCTCGACATGATCGAGTTTCGATGAAAAGCGGGGATATTGATCATGCAACTCATGTCACCAGATCTCACTCTCTACGGTCATCCCGATTCCGGCCACGCCTTCAAGGTGCGCTTCTTCCTTGAACACGCGCAGATCGAGCACGACTACGTCGTCATCGACATCTTCAGCGACCGCGCCACACGCCCGCCAGCCTTTCGCGATGCCGCACGCTATGGCGAAGTGCCGCTGCTCGTTCACGACGGCAGGCCGCACGTGCAGTCGGGTGCGATTCTCATGCATCTGGCCGAACACTTCGGCATCGGCGGACATCCGGGCATGGGCGATCATTCGGCCGGCAGTGCCACGGCCAGTCTGGCCGAACGACGCTGGCGCGAAGCACGCGAGTGGCTGCTGTGGGAGGCGAACAGAATCGGCAACTGTCTTCCCCAACTGCGTGCTGATCGGCGTTTCGAGGGCTCAGGGCTCGAACCCGCAGCGCGCGACTGGCTCATGGCGCGCTACGAGCACGACGTGACCCTCATGAACGACTGGCTTGCCGACGGAAAGTCGTGGTTCGTCGAAGGCGACGACCCGAGCATTGCCGATTTCGCCTTGTCGGGCTATCTCATGCTTACCGACGAAGCCGAGGTGGACGTACCGGTTCACGTGACCGCGTGGCTGGATCGACTCCGTGCCTTGCCGGCCTGGCGTCATCCGTATGACATGATGACGTAATGATTCCGGGATCCGCTGAACAGCCAAGAACCATAATAATAAAAAAAATCTACCGACCGGACGATGAGAAAATCAATTTTAGGGGTGAAATCCATATCCGAAAGTTTCTTCTGTCATTGGCTAGTCAATGAGCAGGCGCATGAAGGCATCGCTGGTGTGCGATGCGCTGCAGATGGCCTTCCTGCGGCGTGATCGTTCACGGTGACCGAGGTAGTTAATACTGTTCGAAGGCCTGCCGTCGACCGCTCGAACAGCATGCGATGAAGCTCACTGGTTGCTCTGCCGTCGCCACGAGCGCACAGCGTTTACGGTATCTGCTATAGGCTGTGCGTCACGCCACCGATCCCAGAAATCAACCGTTGCGCTGTTGGGTTTGAAGCGCGGTTCCGACACGACCACTCGCGTTGGAAACAGGCTGGCATCACCTACAACCAATGCCTCACCGATATCGAGAACAGGTAGAAGATCACCGAAGCCGCCGAGTCTGTCCGGCAGCAACCGTTTGATAACAGATTTATCCTTGGACTCAAGCGGTCAATGCAAAAGTCTGACTGAGTATATCGACAGGTCTTGACCAGTTCAATGTCTTTCGTGGGCGCTTGTTCAGCTTGCACGCCACCTCGTCCAGCCGCTCCGGATTGTGGATCGACAGCACCGTTCCCTTCGGGAAGTACTGCCTGAGCAGACCGTTGGTGTTCTCGTTGCTCCCGCGCTGCCAGGGGCTCGCCGGATCGCAGA
>PDWI01002092.1_pt1 | contig 30676 bp, 30 predicted proteins | sample 1430891 | NCBI WGS metagenome assembly PDWI01 (sample SAMN01162508, study PRJNA174530) | Oral metagenome, whole genome shotgun sequencing project. | biome: Marine environment; feature: Marine mammal; material: Swab sample of the gingival sulcus; isolation source: swab sample of gingival sulcus... | reverse complement strand
TCTTCGAAAACTTCAGGGCTTGTAGAGTTTACAAATGACAAACTTATAGGCAAAAATGCCGGAGGTGAAGTTGTCATTAGCATAGATAATGATGTGGCGCTTGTGAACTATGAGCTGGCTCAAAATAGCTACAATATAAAAAGAAACTTTTACCAAAAGATTAAAAATTTATCCACAAAATCAAAAAGAGAAAAAGATAACGAAAAGATAGCTTATCTAAATGCAAAACAATCTTATATTAGAGCAAAAGATGAGTTAAATGCAAAAACCATAAAGGCTAAAAATCTTTACATAGAAGATATTTTGGTTAAAAAGGGTAGTTTTGTAAATCCCGGTACAGTTTTGATAAAAGCTTATGATATAAGTAAAGCTAAGATAACCATCTACGTAAATAAAGAAGATTTAGACGGAATTGAGAGTAAAAAGATACTAGTAGATGGAGAGAGTGGATTTAAACTCCTAAGGTATTCTAAGGTAGCTGATGGGGTGCAAGTATCTTCATATAAGGTTGAATTAATAGGTCAAGCTCCAAAATATTTTTCAAAGATTGCAAAGGTGGAATTTAAATGAAAAAAATATTTTTCATGGTGCTGATAGCCTTGAGTTTGAATGCAAACGATAAAATATTAAGTGAAAGTTTGAGAAAAAACTTTGACATAAAGCAAAAGCAAATCAATCGCTCTAGTGACAGTTTGAAAAACAGCTGGGTAAGCCCCATAATACTAAATGCCCATAAGGGTAAAAATAAAAACAACTCTAAGCTAGGAAAAGAAGATGTTTTGAGCTTAAGCGCAAGCTGGAATCAAGATATATTTAGAAGTGGGGGTATATTTTACGCTATAAAATATGCTCAAGCAACTAGGATACTAGGTTTAAGTAGTGTTGAAAAAGAGAAAAACGCTCAAACTATAAAAGCTTACCTTCTTTTAAATGAAATTCTTAAAAATGATAAAATGCAGTTGCAACAAAAGCTTAGTATTAAAAATGCAAAACTAGATGTAAAGCGCAAAAAAGAGGAGTATGTGGCAGGGCTTATAGACGTTAGTTTGCTAAACGACGCCATGCTTGCAAAGATTGCCCATGAAAAAACACTTTTAAGTTTACAAGATGCAAAAGATGAGCTTTTGGCTCGTTTTGAAAGCTTAAGCGATAAGGAGTATAAAAGCATTGTTTTGCCAAAGGTGAGGGTGCCAAGCAAAGAAGAATATATAGCTCAAAATATAAGCTTAAAAGTTATGCAAAATGAGTCAAATACTAAAAAATACCTCTCTAAGGTAACTAGAGCTAAGTATTTGCCACGAGTTAGTATAAATGCGTCTTATCACTCAAATGAAGTTAAAAAAAGAGATTTTAAAGTTAGTGATGATTATTATAACTATGGGATTGGGGTGAGTATTCCTATAGATATAAAAAGCTTAGATGATATGGAGTCTTCACGTTTAAAATATCTAGTTTCTAAAAATGAATTGCAAATTCTAAAACAAGAGCAGATAAGAAGATATGATAGAATAGTAAACGATATAAAAAGAATAGACGCGAAGATAAAATTGGCTGAAGAAAATATAAAAGTTTATGATAGCTTGCTTAAGCAGACAAAAGAGCTTGTGGACGCCCAAATCAAAGTTTCAGACGATTTGCACATAATGGGAAATACCCACGACATAAGAAAGCTTGATATGGAAATATATGAGCTTGATAAAAATGCAAAAAAGCTTGAGTTTTATAAGGATATTTTAGCTAGTTTTTAGTTGCAAAGAAGCTTAAAAAATATACTAAAATGTAAAAAAACTTAAAATTAAATTTTTTTTGATATACTATACATCTTAAAATTATGATTAAAAATAGACAAACAATAGGAGATAAGAAGTGAAAAACTTACTAAACATACGAGGGTTTATACCATTTTTAGCAATAGCCTTTTTAAATGCTAGTGTGGATTTGGCTCATAAGATAACCATACAAAATGTACTTTTAAAATCATACTCAGGCGACACATTAGTGGTATTAAGTGCGCTTATAAATGCTATGATACTCATACCTTTTATATTTTTATTTTCTCCTGCCGGATATGTAAACGATAGATACTCTAAAACTCGCATTATACAAAATGCAGCCTTGGTTGGAGTTGGTATAAGTATTTTGGTACTATTTTCTTACTTGATGGGTTGGTTTGAAGTTGCCTTTATACTAACTTTTGCCCTAGCTGTGCAGAGTGCTTTTTATTCGCCTGCTAAGTATGGAATCATAAAAAGATTGGTTGGAACTGAGTTTTTAGGTCTTGCAAACGGTGTGGTTCAAGCTCTTAGTATAGTTGCCATACTTCTTAGCTCCCTTGTTTTTTCTTTGATTTTTGAAAACATGTATGCAAACTCCAACTCACCTGGAGAAATACTAGAACACATTTATCCCATAGGTATATTTTTAGTTATTTTTGCAAGTCTTGAAGCCTTTTTTGCATATAGATTACCTTATTTTGAAGCCGAAGGAGTAGATGGAGTAGATGGAGAGGAAAATACACACTCAGATAAAGATGGTAAATTTAAGCTAAAAAGGTACTTTACTCTAAGTTATTTGATAGAAAATTTTAGGCTAATTAAGGGAGAAAAAAGTATTTGGATGAGTATTATTGGTCTGAGTATTTTTTGGGGTATATCTCAGCTTATTATCTCCGCTTTTCCAGCTCACTATAAGATAGTAACAGGCTCAGACAACGCAGTGGCTATACAGGCTATTTTAGCTGTTAGCACCATAGGTCTTATCATCGGTTCATGGATGGCAGGAAATGCCTCTAAAGACCATATTGAGCTTGGTATTGTTCCTGTGGGAGCCTTGGGTATGTTTGTAAGTCTTTTTATGTTTTCAACCCTAAAACAACCTTTTATGATGGGACTTGCCTCAGTTAGTTTTGGCTTTTTTGGTGGACTTTTAATCGTTCCTTTAAACTCAACTATACAGTTTTTTGCGCCTAAAAAAGATATGGGTAAAATACTAGCAGGCAACAATTTTATGCAAAATATATCTATGATATTATTTTTGCTTTTAAGCATACTTTTTATTCAATTTAGTATATCTACAATGGGTCTATTTTTCTTTGCCTGCATGGTCTCTTTGGCGGGTGGACTTTATGCCATACTTCAGCTTCCTCATCTTTTTACAAGAATTTTACTATTGCCAATTTTGAAGAAAAACTATAAATTTCACGTAAAAAATATCCAAAATCTACCTCAAAGGGGAGGGGTTTTACTTTTAGGAAACCATATAAGTTGGATAGACTGGCTAGTGCTTCAAGTGGCAAGTCCAAGACCTATAAAATTTGTGATGTATAAAGGGATATATTCAAAGTGGTATTTGACTAGATTTTTAAAGTTTTTTAATGTTATCCCTATAGGTGAGGGCGCAAATAAAGAAGCCATAAGACAGATGAGAGACAGGTTAAATAATGGTGAAGTCGTGGGAGTTTTTCCAGAAGGTCTTATAAGTTATAACGGGCACCTTAGTACTTTTCAAAGGGGCTTTGAGCTTGCTTTAAAAGATTGTGATTGTAAGATTGTTCCTTTTTACCTAAGGGGACTTTGGGGTTCATCTTTTTCTAGGGCTACAAAATATTATAAAGAGCTTACAAACAAAAGGGGAAAAAGACATATCATAGTTGCCTTTGGAAAGCCTCTTGACGCACCTATAACTGCCATTGAAGCAAAGATGAAAGTAACTGAGTTATCTTTTTCATCATGGGAGAGTTTTATAGAGGAGCAAAGTCCACTAACCCATCACTGGATACGCGCAGCAAAGTCAAACTTGTTTAAAGAGTGTTGTGTGGACGCTCTAAGTGGTTCGGTTAATAATGCAAACTTTATAACGGGAGTTTTAATTTTTTCAAAGCTATTTAGAAAAAACCTCAGTGAAAACCCAAATGTAGGCATTATGCTTCCATCTTCTGTTGTTGGCTCCATAGTAAATATGGCGTTGTTTATATGCGGAAAAGTACCTATAAATCTAAACTATACCCTAAGTGAAGATGCCATGAGAAGTGCTTTAAAAAAGGCAGATATCAAGCATGTGGTAACATCTAAAAAGTTTTTAGACAAACTAAAAGCTAAGGGTTTTGATTTTGAAGAAATATTGGGCGAAAAGGCTGTTTTTGCAGAGGATTTAAAGGAGATGATTACTCCAAGACTAAAGGTAATATCAGCCATAAAAGCCTATATCGCACCGGCTTGGTTTATAGAACTGCTTGACTTTAGTGAAAAAAGCTTAGAAGATACAGCGACTATACTTTTTAGTAGTGGAAGTGAGGGAGAGCCAAAAGGTGTTGAGCTTACCCATAAAAATCTACTTACAAATATAAAGCAAGTTAGTGAACTTTTGAATTTTAGAAAAGATGATGTGATGCTAAACTCGCTTCCTATCTTCCACTCTTTTGGTCTAACTGTTACAACACTTATGCCTTTATGTGAAGGTATGAAGATAGTTAGCGTACCTGACCCAACTGATGCTGTGGCTGTTGGAAAAATGGCAGCAAGACATGGGGCTACTATACTTTTTGGAACTTCAACATTTTTTAGGCTTTATACTAAAAACAGAAAGCTTCATCCGTTGATGTTTAGTAGTGTTCGTATAGCAGTTGCGGGAGCTGAGAAGTTAAAGCCTGAGGTTAAGCAAGCCTTTAAGTTAAAGTTTGGTCACGAGATATATGAAGGGTATGGTACGACAGAGACTGCTCCTGTGGTTTCAGTAAATCTTCCAAATGTACTTGAACCAAGCACTTTAAAAGAGCTTACTTTTAATAAGCCAGGCTCTGTTGGTATGAGTTTACCAGGAACGGTAGTTAAGATAGTTGACCCTGATACTTTAGAGGAGTTACCTGTAGGAGAAGATGGTCTTATTGTTATAGGTGGTGGTCAGGTTATGAAAGGCTACTTGTTAGACCCTGAAAAAACCAATGAAGTTATAGCTGTAATTGATGGCATAAGATACTATAAAACAGGCGATAAAGGACATATAGACGAAGATGGTTTTGTTTATATAGTGGATAGATACTCTCGTTTTGCTAAGATTGGTGGCGAAATGATAAGTCTTGGAAGTGTTGAGGAAAAAATCGCTCCTATACTTGGCGAAGAGTGTCAGTTTATCACAGCAAATGTACCTGATGATAAAAAGGGAGAGGCTGTGGCGCTTTTAGTAAAAAGCGAGCTTGAGCTTGAGGAAATAGGTAAAAGATTGAAAAACTCAGACCTTAGTCCTTTGATGTTTCCAAGTCATGTATTTTTAGTAGATGAACTGCCAGTACTTGGTAGTGGAAAGGCTGATTTTAAAAAGGCTAAAGCTTTAGCAAATAAACTTGTTTTATCATGAAAACCTTAGATATTCACACTCATCTTCTAAGTAGCGAGGTAAAGTTTGATAGGCTTTTTGATAAGGTTGCACTAAAGCTTTTTGCTAAGAAGTTTGGGCTAGATATTGATGAGCTTAAAAATAGTCCCTATAAGGCCTATACGAATGCTTTAGTAAGAAATGTAAAAAATTCAGCTCATGTGGAAAAGGTGGCGCTTTTTGGGGTGGATGCTAGAGTAGATGGAAGAGGAGAGGAGATACATAGAGATAAGACAGTTTGTGCTTACAATGAAGATGTTTTGGCTTTATATGAAAAAAATAAAGACATAATAGTTCCATTTTTTAGTATCAATCCAAATCGCCCAGATGCCCTTGAGCTTATAGAATTTTACTACGAAAAAGGCTTTAGAGGAGCTAAGTTTTTACAAAATTATTGGGGAGTGGATACAAGAGATAAAAAATATAAGCCATATTTTGAAAAGCTAGTTTCGCTAAATCTCCCTTTAGTGGTTCATGTGGGTAGCGAAAGTTCTGTAAGCTCTTATAAGGAGTATGAAAAGCTAGATATGCTTTATCAACCCTTAGAACTTGGAGTAAATACTATATGTGCCCACATGGCATTAGGCTATGAGACAAAGGACTTTTTTCGCTCCTTATCTCGCAGAGAGAGAAATTTTAACCATGAGTATTTTGCTCTTTTGGAGCTTTTAAAAACCCATAAAAATCTTTACGCTGACATATCAGCCCTGCTAACTCCTGTAAGAGCAAAGGTTTTAAGACATCTCAGTAATTATACGCAAGTTCATGAAAAGCTACTTTATGGCTCTGATTTTCCAGTGCCGTATTCTGCCATATACAATACTTACGATTTGGGACTTAAAAAGCGTATAGATTTACACATGCATAAAAACCCATTTGATAGATACTCTTATGCAATACTTGAGTATTTTGATGAGAAAAATCCCGTTTGGACTAACTATAAAAAGATTTTAAATATAGAGGATATGAAATGAAAAAAATATTATCTTTTCTTTTGCTAATGGTTTTAGCTTTTAGCTTTAGTGGTTGTTTTTTTACTGCGCTTTTATGGAGCGATGGTTCACATACTCGTTCTTCAATCATTGCAGGAGATAAAATATACGCCTTTGCTAAAAATAAAAAGGGAAATGAGCAAATCAAGAAAGATTCTCTTATCATGATAGGTAAAGAGTATTGGTATGTGGTTTCTAGTGAGGATTCTAAGCCATTGTTTGAACTTTTGCAAGTAAAATTGTCTAAACCTTTTGATATCAAAGGTAGGTTTGGAAAAAATGTTTTACCTATTGAAATCACAGAAGATAAGGGCTTGTTTTTTAGTGATTTTTGCCTAAGGTATGATACAAAAAATTTAGACGAAGAGGAAAAATTAATAAATTTAGGTTTTAAAACTGAGGAAAATAACGATGAAAGCTATAAAAAATGTTTAAACATAAAAGGTAAATATTTTGTAGCAAAAAAGATAAAACATTTAGATTATCATTTTGAAAATTCGATAAATGCAACTTTGTTTACATTAAGAAGTGCTGAAGATAGCAAACAACAAAGCACTTTATCGTTGTTGGCTTATACACCAGTAACCTTAATGATTGATTTGATTCTCTTACCTTCGTATATATTTTTTTAGTTACTGATTGCAGTAAAGATATTTAATCAATTTCACAACTATTTTTCTGTAATATTTCAAAATTTTTATAAGGATAACAATGAATAGTAAAAAATACATAAATACTCTAATGATGGCTGGCGGGCTAGGAACTATGCTAAGTGTCGGTCTTGGTGGATGTTCTAGTAGTGAACAAAATCAAAGTTTAGCTCAAAAGCAAAACGCCTTTGTGATCATAGAAGAGCTTGAAAATGGTAGATACGCCATAGCTGAGGAGTTTCCTGCTAAAAAAACAACTATAGTTTTAAGGCAAAAAGATGGAAAAGAGCGGATACTTAGCAAAGAAGAGATAGATGAGATTATTAAAAAAGAAAACGAAAAGATACAAAATGGAACCTCGCCACTTACAAACCCTCAAATGACCAGTGGAAATATGGGGCTTGGTGGAGTATTGCTTTCATCTGTAGCAGGAGCTATGATAGGTTCATGGATAGGCAATAAACTTTTTGCAAATCAAAACTTTCAAAATCAAAGGGCAGCAAACTATAAAAACCCACAAGCATACTCAAGAAGTAAAAACTCTTTTGCTAAGGCTAAGAGGGCAAGAAGCGCTAAAAAATCAGGCTTTTTTGGCTCAAGTTCTAAAAAACGTTCTGGTTCATTTTTTGGCGGCTAAGCATGGAGATAAAAACTTTAAAACCCCTAACAAAAGAGTATCTAGAATCTATTGGCTTTATGTGGCACACAGATGAAGATGAGACGTCTTATGTGGAAAATAAAGCTTTGATTATAAGCGAGGAGGAGGCAAAAGCTTTTTATGAAGCTGGAAATGAGCTTTACGATATGTTTTGCGAAGCAGGGGAGTATGTTGTTAAAAATAATCTTTTTCATGAGCTTGGCATACCCTTTAATTTAGTAGATATAATCAAACAAAGTTGGGAAAATGATGTTCACTGGCATCTTTATTCTCGTTTTGATTTGGCAGGTGGAGTAGATGGAGAAGGTATAAAGCTACTTGAATTTAATGCAGACACTCCTACAAATCTTTTTGAGAGCGCCATTGTACAGTGGGCTTTACTAAAGGCAAATGGGCTTGATGAGGCAAAGCAATTTAATGGCATTTATGAGGCAATAAGAGACAACTTTAAGCGTCTTTTAACCTTAGATGAAGATGTTAGTGATTTTGAGAAAATGTACGCAAAAGAAAGATTTAAAATGCTTTTTTCCTCCATCTCAACAAGCATAGAAGATGAAAATACTACTCGCCTCTTAGAACACATCGCAAAGGACGCAGGATACGATACTAGTTTTGAATTTATAGAAAATGTAGAGTTTGATGATGAGGGCATATATACAAATAACACAGCTCATGAACTTTGGTTTAAGCTAATTCCTTGGGAAGATATAGCCATAGAAGAGGGCGAACTTGCCTTGATGCTTACAAATATCATCAAAAACCAAAAGGCTATCATATTTAATCCTGCCTATACTTTAATGTTTCAATCTAAGGGTATGATGAAGATACTTTGGGATTTGTTTCCAAATCATCCTTTATTGCTTGAGACCTCTTTTGAACCACTTAAAGGTAAAAAACAAGTGAGAAAAAGATGCTTTGGAAGAGAAGGGGCAAATGTCGAGATTTTGGGGGAGAATGGAGAGATTTTAACTAAAGTAGATGGAGAGTATGAAAACCATAAGCCCATCTACCAAGAGTTTGTATCTTTACCAAAGGATGATGAGGGAAATTATTATCTCTCAGGGGTATTTTTTGCCTATGAAAGTTGTGGGCTTGGGTTTAGAAAAGGAGGCATCATTACTGACAATGCCTCAAAATTTGTAAGCCATATTATAGCCTAGTTTACATGTAGTTTAAAAGCGAAAGAGAATTTATTTTCGCAGTCGCTTGCAGTATGGCTTGATAGCTCATGGAGTTTTGATTTAGTTTCATGTATGTCTCGCCATAGTCTGCATCGATGACTTCTGATTGAATTTTTTTGATATTTAGGCTTAAAAGCTCTGCTCTTTCACTTGTTGATTTTAGTGCGTTTGAATACGAGCCAATCTTAGCATGCCTTTTTATGATGTGGTCGCTTAGGTGGTCAAGTCTTTTTAGGGCAGCTTCAATGCCCGGGTTTTTAGGGTCTTCGAAGTCTCCATCTGCCTCATTTAACTCCCCTCTAACTGCCTTTATCATCTCATCAAGGTCTTTAAATATATCCACATAAGGCTCATCAACTACCAATGCTTCATTAGCTGAAAAAGAAAGCTTTGAAGGAGCTTTAGTAAAATCGTTCGCATTTTCCCCATATAAGCTAACTTCTATCTTGCTTTTTGAATTCATAACATCGACAACTTCAATTTTCCCTCTGTAGTCAAGATTTACTTCTACGAGATTTTTTGATGTTACGATTGCGTTATTGTAGTCATTTGGGTCATTTGTTGTGGCAGGGAGATTTCCAGAACTTGACATGGAGATTATATCATTTAGCTGTCTGTAAGAAAATTCATCTGCTTTAGTTTGATTTCCATCTCCATCAAAGATAGTATAAGTATCTCCATCTACTTCGAAGGTTGAATTGTTTGCATCTAGGTTTATGACTATGTTTTTAGTGGTGCCATTTATATCTTTTATGTCTAAGTTAAAAACTTCACCAACTAGGCTAGAGCCGGCAACATCTTTTAGTTTTGTAGAATTTGAAGCAAAATTGTTTGTTCCTTGAACTACCTGTGAGACACTGCCTTTTGTAGTGTTTCCGCTTTTGTCAAAAGCAACTTTATTATAGTTGGAAGGGTTTATTTTATTTCCGTCTATATCTGTTTGGTTTGTCTTGATAAATTCTATTATTTTGGTATTTGCACCAGCTGTTATGTTCGTTGGGTCATCTACGCTTGAGTTATCTCCTGTGGCGGCTATGAGATGAAATTCTAAAAGACTGTTTCCTTTTTGGTTGTCTTTTACTATGATATGCCCATCTTTGTTCATACTTAGATTTACAAGTTCATTGTCTTCTGTGTTTCCATATTTTTTACCTATTATGTCTAAAAGATCTGAGATTTTAGAATCAGGCGTTAGGGAAAATTTTTCTTTTAAGCTTTCGCCAGTTGTTTTTCTGCCTTGAAGGTAAAATGTAGTATCTCCTGTAAACTCTCCAACCATTTGATGAATAGTATTATTTTCCTTAAGAGGCTTGCCTTTATCAGGTTCTATTTGATTGGTAAGTCTTACATTTGTTTGTTGAATATCTTGATAGTCTCTGTCATTGCTTAGCATAAGGTCAAAGCCCGATATATTGTAAGGGAGTTGCACTTTTGCACCAGCCACAGTTTTGATAGTTTCATCATTGCCGTGATAATTTCCAAGCTCGTCCATAGGTTTTTTTGTAAGCGCCGTACCCGAAAAAAGAAACTGACCATTTATAGATGTGTTAACTTGAGCTATCATAGAACTTCTAAGAGCCTCTAAATCATTAGCCAATGCTTCCATACTAGTAGTTGAACTTGCTCCTGAGTTAGCAGCCTGTATGAGCTTTGTTTTAAAAGCTGCAAAGGTATCTGTTACTTGGTTTAGAACTTTATCTGCATTATTTGCAAAAGTTTGAGCTTTTGAGGATGAGGATTTTACTTGATCAAGAGTGGTTATATTGTAATCTAGCCTTAATGTGTCTATAAATGTTGATGTGTCTTCATAGCCATATTGTATTTTTAGTCCAGATGACAGTTGTTTGCTTGCATTATATAGTCCACCCATGCTATTTTTGTAATCATATCGCATATTTGTGTAAAACATTTGGTTTGTTACTCTCATTGATTTCTCCTCAATTTTTTAACTATTTACAATAAGCAAAATTCGTTCCATTTACTAAGTTATCGACAAAAAGGACATTTTCTTTATTTTTTTATTGTTTTTTTTAAAAAATAATAGTACAATACGTTCATACCAAATTTTTAAAGGACGGATACAGATGAAAAAAGCTGAATTTATTCAAGAGGTTGCATCAAAAGCTGGGCTATCTAAAAAAGATGCTGGGCTAGCACTAGACGCTACATTAGAAGTTATTGGTGAAGCTTTGGTAAAAGGCGATAGCGTAAGCTTTATAGGTTTTGGTACTTTTAGTACAGCCCAAAGAGCTGCTAGAGAAGCTAGAGTTCCTGGTACTGACAAAGTTGTAAAGGTACCTGCTACAACAGCTGTTAAGTTTAAAGTTGGAAAGCAACTTAAAGACTTAGTTTCTAAGAAAAAATAATTTTTCAATATCTTAAGACTTTTTAAATAAAGTCTTAAGATTATTTTTGTATAATTTCCCCCTTATTTTACATATGCCCAAGTGGTGAAACTGGTAAACACGCTGGATTCAAAATCCAGTGGTAGCAATACCTTGTCGGTTCGAGTCCGACCTTGGGTACCACTTTTTATATCTAACTTTTAAAAATATCTCAAACCAAGCGATTACTTTATTTTGTTATAATGTAGTAAATTATAATAAAGGCAAAAAGTATGAGCATAAAAAGTAGTGTTAGACTAAAAGCACTTGAAACACAGCTATCTGATGCTAAGGCTAAGAAAAGCATGGTTTTATCACAAATTGAAGAAAAACAAAGGGTGTGTTCTAAGTTAAAGAAAGAAATACGTGCTATAAATTTGTCTATTGAGCAATTGAAAAATAAAAATCAAGGCAAAACTATCATATCTGAACATTGTATGCTAAGATATATAGAGAGGGTTTTGGGTATAAATATGCAAGAGATTGAGCAAAAAATACTATCGGAATCTGATAAAATAAATATCAAAAATTTGGGGCAAAACTGCACTTACTCTAAAGATGGCTTTAAAGTTAAAATAAAAGATGGTGTTGCTGTGACTGTTTTAGTGGATTAGTTAAAATTTTAGAGCAAAAAAACTTCATCTCCGTCTTTTATCTTACCACTTTTTAAAACTTTTGCAAATATACCCCTGTGTTCTTTTAAAAGCTTTGGCAATCTCTTGTCAATACATGTTAAGCTTTTGCACATTGTACAGGGTATTGTGATCTCTAACTCCGTTTCTCCTATGCTTAGCCTAGAGCCTTGTTTTAAATCAAAAGGGCTTTTATCTAGTAAAATATTTTCTCCTAGTTGTCCAAAATTTACATCAATGCCTTGTTCTTTTGCCTTTTGATAGCTCTGTATGGAAGTTAGAAGGACTGAGCGCTCTATATTTTTGCCATAAAATTTATCTTCAACTACTCCATTGGTATCTAGGGTTAGAGTAGGGGAGTAGATGGTGCCTTTTTGGGTATCTTGAAAAAATAGTTTTTCAATTTTTGCAAAAACAACCCTAAACCAACAAACTTGTTCAAAAACTTCTGTGGCTTCTTTTCTTTTTTTAAAGTGAGCACCTATGTCAAAGTCTTTTTTGCCGTATCCTTGTTTGTATTCGTTTATGAGTTCATTGTAGATAGATTTTTTTATGGCTTGTATGGTAAATGTGATTTTTTGGTATCCATCTACTTTATCTATATTTTTTACAGCAGGGTTAATGCCCGCATATTTTTCATCTTCATCTTTTAGTAAATTAAGCTCATAATTTGCTCTCATGGAGGCAAAGATAGGAAAAAAGTCCTCCTCTTTACCTTTAAGATTGTGTACTATAAGAGCAGTACCTTTTGTATGACCCCAATCGCCACTAATGTCTAATTCTACGCCAAAAGACTCTTTTATGATTTGTTTAATCATCTAAAAACTCTGCTTCGCTAGAAAAATCTTCAAACTTCATTGTTTTGTATTTTTCGTGTTTTATGTATTTTAAAATTTTTTTTAATTCATTTGTGTTTTTGTATCCTACAGCAGAGTAAATATTTTTGCCTTTGCTGTCAATAAAAACACTGCTTGGATAAGAGAAAGTGTTATATTTTATAGAAAATTCCCTTTTACTAATAGCCTTGTTTTTGTAAACAATTTTATCTTTATGACTTATGTTTATGTCTATTAGTAAAAAGTTCTTTTTAATGTACTCAATAGTCTGCTTATCTTTAAAGTTGTTTGCTAGCATATCTTCGCAGTATTCACACCCGTTCATATGAAAAAAGATAAAGATACTTTTTTGTTGCTTTTTTGCTTCTTGTAATGTTTTATCAAAGTTTAGCTCTTCACAATAAGCTAGGCTAAATGCGCCTAAAATCATAAGTATTGATAGTAGTTTTTTCATGTAAAATCCTAAAAAAAAGGGGCGTTAGCCCCTTGTGTTATTGTACTTGATTTGGTACAAGTTCGCAGTTTTTGTTCTCTTTATCGCATCTGTAAGCTGCATCAAGAGCAAAAATGCGTTTTGCCTCATCTTCATCAAATGTGGTTCTGGCCTCCATAGATTTTACTCCTGTGTCGCAGTAAAATACTATGATGCCATCTTTTGCAAATTTGCTTTTATCCATACTCTCTTTGTCTCTATCATATGGAGCCGAGATGGCACCTTTTATGTGAGACGCTTCGTATTTTTTGGAGCTTCTTAGGTCGATTATCTGTATGTTTTTTGGAACTTTATCTTCTTTTATCAAAGATGCTAACCAAAACTGGTCTATCATACCATCTTCAAGTCCCTCTTCAACATCATCAGCCAATACATGCACTTGTACTCCATTTACCTCCACAGCGTCAAACTTAGGCTTGTATGCATAAGCTGCCACGCTTAGGGCTAGGATTAGGCTTAATATTTTTACTAATTTCATGGGTTATCCTTATTTTATCTTAACTTTTTTAGTCTCACTCTTGCCTGATAAATCAGTCCAAGTCATTTCAAGCTTTTCGCCTTTTTTACCAGCTTTTGACTTGAACTTAACGATAGGGTTTTTGCTTAAAAACTGGCTTCCTGACATCTCAAATACTACTTCATCGCCTATTTTACCTATCCAACTTGTGATAAAGTTTGCCTTAACACCTTTTTTCTCAGCAATGGCATAAGTTATTTGAGGGTGCTTAGCCATAGCCTTTACTTTTAGTACATCATTTTTAAATTTTGCTTTTATTTTCATAACTTCTCCTTAACCTTCGCATCCACCAAGAGCCACTTCAAGACCCTTAGTTACGCCATATAATTTGCCATCTTTTCCTTCAACAACAGCTGTGATTTTTCCACTTGCTTTCATCTTTAGATTTAAGTCAAAATCCACTATACTGTTTTTATGAACTGTAAATACAGCTACACAACTCTCTGGGTTTGTGTCTTGAAAAACAGCTACCGATTTTGCATCAATGTCTGATTTTACATTTACTGGAATTGCACCACCGTTTGATGCAACTTTAGGAATTTTTAGCTTTACATCTTTTTCTATAAGCTTGTTGTCTCCGTAAAGTTTTTTGATGGCATCATCAACCTTTTTGCTTGTCCAAGCCTCAGGCTTAGTCTTTCTGTAATCTTCAGCCTTTAGCTGTAAAGCACTAGCACCGATTGCCAATGCGCCTAATGTAAGAAATTTTCTTCTTTGCATATTTTTTCCTTTCTGTTTGATTTATTTTTTAAGGTTAATCATATAATCAACCACGGCTTTAAACTCTTTATCGCTCATATCAGTACCACCTTTTGGAGGCATTACATTTATACCGTTTATACCGTTTTTATAGATACCTTCAAGCCCTTGTTTGGCTATCTTTGCATCCCACACTTTTTTATCTCCTGCCACAGGGGCACCCATGCTATCATCTTGATGACAAACTGCACAACTGTTTTTATAAGCAGTTGCTATAGGGTCAGGTTTTTTCTCTGTCATCTCTAAAGATTTTGGCAAATCTTTTTTGCTTGAAAGTGGTGGGTTAAAATCGCTTATACCGCCATTCTTAATACGAACAACCTTAGCACTCTTTTTTTGACAATCTTTCATACATCTTTTATCGTATGCTACCTTAATGCCACCAAAATTTTTAGGGTTTTTATAATATTCTCTAACATTTTTTAAAGCATCTTTACCTTGTATCTTTGGCTCAAATCCATCTACGTTTGGCATCTTTATCTTTAAAAATTTAGCTCTATCTAGCTCATAATCTTCGTCTACAAGCTCTCCATCTACTTCCATCTCATTTATATAAAGTATATATGCAACTAGCGAGTAAACTTCGTCATTGCTTAAGGTTTTACTTCTTGTGTGAGGCATACCATCTCTTATGTACCACCAAAGCGTACTTGCAACTGGCCAATATGAGCCAAATACTCTAGTTGGTCCATCAGCGTCTGGTTGATTTCTTTGGTTTTTAAGGGTTTTTTGCAAACTTACTGCATTTCCTTTTGATAAAGCAGGGTACCCGCCACCTCCAGCTCCAAAGTCTCCGTGACAGCTAACACATTTTTCATCATATATCTCTTCGCCTTCTTCAACTGTACCTTTTCCCTCAGGAAGTCCAGTTCCATCAGCCATGATGTCTTTATCCCAAGCTTTTATCTCATTTTTAGTAGGAATACGACCGGCAAAAAATCCACCTTTAAGTATGCGTTCGTTTATGCGGTATGGTCCAGTTTTTCCATCTTTTACAGGATGATAAACACCACCATCTATGGTAGGATGATTGTTTTGTGTAGATGTTGAAGCCGGTATGTACTCACCTTTTTTATCAGCTAAAGACCAAGTTGCTACTAAACTTAGTGCTACAAATGTTTTAAGACCTAACTTGTACATGATTTACCTCCCCAGTTTTTGTTACTTCCCAAGTCTCTACCGCATTTCTGTGGTAAACACTCTCAACTCCCATAACTGAAGTCTCTTCGTCAATGTTAGGCTGAATGTATCCAGCATCATCCATAGCTCTTGAGGTTAAAAGCAAAGTCTCACCTTTTTTGTACTTGTGTATATAACTCCATCTAGTCCAACATTTTGGAAGCACAAGCCCTTTAAGTTCAGCTTTTTTGTAAGTTTTTCCACCATCAAAAGATAAATCAACCGCTGTGATGGTTCCCATGCCTGACCATGCTAAGCCTTCTATCTCAACAAGCTGTCCATCTTTTAAATCTGTCCATGGTTTTTCAGGACATGGAGATGTTACAGTCGAGTTTACTTCATTTGCGTAAAAATGTTGAATTGCTTTTCCTGTTGGCTTAAGAGCTGTGTATCTTGAAGTTTCTTCTTTGCAGTACCAAGGCTCGCTTGCAAACTCTAGTCTTTTAAGCCACTTAACACATAGGTTTCCTTCCCAGCCGGGTAGTAATAATCTTACAGGATAGCCTTGCTCAGGACGAAGGGCCTCGCCATTTTGTCCCCAAACTATCATAGCGTCATCTAAAACTTTATCTATAGGAACTGTTCTTCCCATCTCTGAGTTATCACTTCCTTCACTTAACATCCATTTTGCTTCGGGCTTGAGTCCTAGGTCTTTAAGTATAGTCTTTACATAAACTCCTGTCCACTCGGCACAGGACATAAAACCTTTTGAAAATTGAAGTGAGTTGTACTGTGGAGCTCTCCACTCTTGACCACCATTTGCAGGACACTCTATAAAGTGTGTTCTTGTAACACTTGGGTATCTTTTAAGCTCATCTAATGTTAAAACGATAGGTTTTTTAACAAGTCCATGTATCATAAGGCGGTACTCGTTTGGGTCTATGTTTGCAATGCCCCCGTGACATCTACTAAAAAATAGTCCATTTGGCGTAATAATACCTGATAAATCTTGAATAGGTGCAACTGCTATGGAGGCTCGGTAGTTTCCAGATGCTAGAAGTTTTGTGTATCTTCTTGTGACATTGTGTTCATAATCTGATGGTAAGCCATAAAGTTTTTCAGTAACTGGCCAACCCCATTTTTGTCCCCACTTGGGGTGTTCCATGATGGCTGCGTCATCTGCCTTGCTTACAACTGGCGATAAAATACCAGCAGCCGCTAAGGCAGAAAAAGTAGTGGTTTTTCTAAAAAAATCTCTTCTACTTTTGTTTGCAGGTAGATTATCTTTGGCAGTTTGTAATTGTTTTGCCATGAAATTTCTCCTTATTTCGTTTTTTTGTAATAATATAATATCAAAAAAAGGTAACAATATCACTTAAATTAATCAATACTAATACAAATATGTGAAATAAGTGTGTATTTTTTATATCTTTGACGAAGTAATATAAAATTTATACATTTTTATCTATATTTTTGTTATAATTTCTAAAATTTACTCCAAAGGAGAACATATGAACTCACTGTTTTTACTTATAGTTGGTCTAGCTGGTTTATTAGGAGGATATTTTGTTTACTCAAAATTTATAGCCTCCCGCATACTAAAGTTAGATCCAAACTTCACATGTCCATCTGCCGAGCTAGAAGATGGCATAGATTATGTTCCAACAAACAAGTATGTTTTATGGGGACACCATTTTACATCAGTCGCTGGAGCTGCACCTATAGTTGGACCAGCTATTGCAGTTATATGGGGTTGGTTGCCTGCTTTTGTTTGGGTTATCGTAGGTACTGTGTTTTTAGCTGGTGTTCACGATATGAGTGCTGTGTGGGCAAGTGTTAGAAACAAAGGTCAGTCCATAGGAACAATAGCTGGTAAGGTCTTAAGTCCAAAAGCAAGAAATCTCATGATGGTTGTTATATTTTTACTACTCCTTATGGTAAATGCTGTTTTTGCTGTGGTTATAGCAAAGATGCTAATAAAAACTCCATCGGCTGTTGTGCCTGTATGGGGTGCTTTGGTTGTGGCATTTTTTATAGGACAAGCTATATATAGGTTTAAGTTAAGTTTGCCCATAGTCTCTTTAGTTGGAGTTGTGGCCTTATATGCTCTTATATTTATAGGGCCATCTGTACCTCTTTCTCTTCCAAGCGAAGTTATGGGGCTTAGTGCAAATGCAACGTGGATTATCATATTATTTGCTTATGCTGGTATCGCTTCCATGCTTCCTGTCTGGATGCTTCTTCAGCCAAGAGACTATATAAATGGTCTTCAGCTTTTTATAGGTTTGTTGGCTCTGTATTTTTCATTTCTTATAACTGCTCCTGATGTGGTGGCACCTGCTATAAATCATAACCTACCTCAAGGAACTCCATCTTTACTTCCTCTGCTTTTTGTAACCATAGCTTGTGGAGCAATTTCTGGTTTTCACGGTTTAGTTTCCACAGGAACTACTTCTAAGCAGATAAAAAAAGAGCCTGATGCTAGATTTGTGGGTTATTTTGGAGCAGTGGGCGAGGGCATGTTAGCTCTTGCAGCCATACTTGCAACCACAGCCGGTTTTGCATCTTTATCTGAATGGGAGGCTGTATATAGTGGTTTTGGTAAAGGAAGTATAGGTGCTTTTATAAATGGTGGAGGAGCTGTGATGAGCAATGGCGTAGGGCTTGATATAGAAATATCAAAAACCATGCTTACAGTTATGGCGGCACTTTTTGCGGGAACGACTATGGATACAGGAGTAAGGCTTCAAAGATATATCTTTCAAGAGTGGGGCGAGATATATGACTTAAAAGCACTTAAAAATGGTGGCATAGCTACACTTTTTGCTGTTGGTTCTTGTCTACTCTTAGCCTTTGGAGCTGGAGGGGCAAGTGGGGGAGGAGGTATGATTATATGGCCTTTATTTGGTACCACAAACCAACTTATGGCAGGACTTACGCTCCTTATAGTAACAGTTATGCTTTTAAGACAAAAAAGTGTTGTTTACTATACCTTAGTTCCTTTAGTTTTTTTATTGTGTATGACTTTTGTAGCACTTCTTATACAGCTTGCTAACTTTTATGATAAAGGGAACTACTTGTTGATTTTCCTTGATTTAGTAATTTTAGGTGCTACTATCTTGGTTTCACTTGAAAGCTTTGCTGTTCTTAAAAAAGAGTGGAACCAAAGAAAAGCATAATGGATTTTAAAAAGAGTTTTAATGCATTTTTAAAGGGGCTTGATGAGTTTTATCACGCCCCTTATAGGGCAACTCTAACAAGGAGTTATAGAGATGAGAGTGACCTTTTTATGCTCTTTGTTTTTGCTGAAAGTCTTGGAGTGCCAAATCCTGTAAGTTTTTACACCCTTGAGACACTTCCTTTTTTACTTGAAGAGTTTCATGAGTGGCATACAAGAATGGGACTTGAAAAATCTCCTATGGAGCATTTTGGATGTTGTTAGATGATTTTTTATATCCTATTTTATTTGTTGGTGGAAAAGGGGGAGTTGGAAAGACAACTATAAGTGCATATCTTGCCTTAAAGATTTCACAAAGTGGTAAAAAAACTCTTATCATATCCACAGACCCAGCTCATAGTTTAGGCGATGTGTTTGATATAAAACTTAGCTCAACTCCAAAAAACATAGCCCCAAACCTAGATGGGCTTGAACTTGATAATGAAAAGATAACAAAAGAGCATTTTGCCTCTATAGAGTCAACTCTAAAGTCATACTCTAAGCCTGAAATGTTTGGCAAGATAAAAGAGCATCTTGAACTTTCCATGCAAAGCCCCGGAGCTAGTGAGGCAGCTACTTTGGAGTTAATATGTAAGTTTTTAACTCAAAAAAGTGAGTATGAGCATATTATCTTTGATACTGCTCCAACAGGTCATACTATGAGACTTTTAGAGCTTCCTAGCCTTATGAGTGCTTGGTCAAACTCTTTACTATCTCGCCAAAAAGAGCAAGATAGGTTTGCCTCATCAGCTGCTAAGTTTTGGGAGAAGAAAAAAGATGACAAGCATAACCCTTTTACGCCCACAAAAATGCAACGATGGGAGAAGGCAATGGAGAAGATAAATGAGAGAAAAGAGCTTTTTAGCAAGGCTAACGAAGTATTAAAAGACAAAAACAAATGTGCTGTTTTTTTAGTTAGCATAGCTCAGAGACTACCCCTTGAAGAGACAAAAAGGGCAGTTTTATCTCTTAAAAAATTTCGTATAAAATGTGGTGGGGTTGTTTTAAATCAAATAATTCCAAATGAACAAAAAGAGGAGTTTTGGCGAGCTCAAGTGAGAAAACAAAGTGAGATTTTAAAAGAGTTTGAAAAAGTAGAGGCAAAAAAGTTTTTTATAAAACTTAGCTCAAAGGATTTAAGGGGAGTAAAAGCCTTAGAGGCACTAGAGATTTTAAACTAAATATGCTATAATCAACAAAAATCTAAAATAGGAGTCAAAATGTTAAGTAAAGAGTTACAAGTTGAGTTAGTAAAACAGTTAAATGCAGAGTATTATTCAGCTTATATATATTTAGGAATGAGTGCTTACTGCTCAAAAGAGGGCTTCAATGGTGCTTCAGGCTGGTTTTTAAATCAGTACCAAGAAGAGGTAGCACACGGAATGAAGCTTTTTAAGTATCTTGAGGATCAAGGTGCAGATATACAACTTCCTGAAATTAAGGGCGTTAAGGTTGAGTACGGCTCTTTACTAGATGTCTTTCAAAAGTCCTTAGCCCACGAGCAACATATGACAAAGAACCTAAACAATCTTAGTGATTTGGCCCTAAAAGAGAAAGATCACGCCACTTACAATCTTTTACAATGGTATGTAAGTGAGCAGGTTGAAGAGGAGGCTAGTGTTGGAGAGATTATTGACAATATTAAGCTAATAGGTAACAATGGATACGGTCTTTATACTCTTGATAAAGAGCTAGGTACTAGGGTATTTGTAGATCCAACTGCTCAATGAAAAAGCTTATATTATTTTTAATTTTTATATCTTCACTTTTTGCTCTTGATATAGGAGATAAACTACCAAATCTTGTGTTTGAAAATCAGCACAAAAAAACTATAAGAGTAGATGGAGATATAAAATATATCATATTTAGTGCTAAAAGAGAGTATAACGATGTGATAAAGGAGTTTTTATCCATAAAAGATACCCAGTTTTTGCAAAATAAAAAAGCTATATATTTAACTGATATCTCAGGGATGCCAAAGATGATCGCATCAATGTTTGCCCTGCCTAAGATGAGAAAATATAAATTTGACGTATATTTTTTAAATAAAGAGGGCAAGGCATATTTTCAAGGTAAAGATATATCCATCTACTCTTTTGAAAATAGTGTCTTTAAAAGCGTAAATGTGGTAAAAACAAAAGATGAGCTAGAAAATTTTTTTGCAAAATGATATAGCATTAGATACAGTACCAAATGAGAGTTTTGACTTACACAAAAGAAGATATATAGGTAGCAAAGCAAAACTCTCTAGCTGGATTTTAAATCTTATACAAAAAAAGTGCAAAACTAAAGATACATTTATAGACCTTTTCTCCGGCACAGCAGTTGTAGCAAGGGAGGCGATGAAGAGTTATGAAAATGTTATCTTAAACGATGTTTTGTACTCAAATTATACTATATATAAAGCTTTTTTTGGGCTTGGAGAGTATGATTTTAAAAAACTAAGTGATATGGCTAAATTTTACAACTCGGTAGATATAGACAATCTTGAGGATAACTATTTTTCCATACATTTTGCTGATAAATACTTTAGCTTAAAAACAGCTAAACTCATAGGTTTTATAAGAGAAGATTTAGAAAAACAAAAAGCTAGTTTAAGTGCTAAAGAGTACGATATTTTGCTGGCTTCTTTGATATATAGTTGCGATAGGGTTGCTAACACCGTAGGGCATTTTGATGCCTATATAAAATCCTCCATCTACCCAAGGATTTTTAGCTTCAATCTTATAAAGCCCACAAAAAGTGCAAATGTTAAAATCTATCGTGAAGATGCAAACACCCTTGCAAAAAAGATAAAAGGAGATATTGCTTATATAGACCCTCCTTATAACTCAAGGCAATATAGCAGACTTTATCATCTGTATGAAAATTTAACCGAGTGGAAAAAGCCAAAACTATACGGGGTTGCTTTAAAGCCAAAGTTACAAAACCAAAGCCCATACTGCACTGTAAAAGCAAAAGATAGCTTTAAAGAGTTAGTTGAAAGTTTAGATGTGAGGTATCTAGTCATATCATATAGCAATACTTATAAAAGCCCATCATCTGCTAATAAGATAGATTATAAAGAGCTTTTAGATATCTTGCAAAGAGTTGGCAAAACAGAAGTCCATAGACGTTCACATAAATGCTTTAATACAACAAAAAACTCTTTTAAAAAGCACAAAGAATTACTATTTTTAACAAAAAAGAACTAGCTTAACTCCCTTAAAAGCAATAATTTGCTAAAATATTATAAAAATTTACACAAAGAGAAGATATGGAAAATCTACAAAGCGTACTTGATGCACACAAGCTTACAAATGAGGACTATGAGCATATACTAAAGATACTAAATCGAGAACCGAACTTGCTTGAGATCGGTATATTTTCTGCTATGTGGAGTGAGCATTGCTCCTATAAATCTAGTAAAAAATACCTTAACGGTTTTCCGACAACTGCCCCTTGGGTCATACAAGGTCCGGGTGAAAATGCTGGAGTTATAGATATAGGCGGTGGTATGGCTGCAGTTTTTAAGATGGAGAGTCACAATCATCCTAGTTTTATAGAGCCATATCAAGGAGCTGCTACAGGGATTGGAGGCATACTTAGAGATGTTTTTACTATGGGTGCAAGACCTATGGCAAATCTAAACTCTCTTCGCTTTGGAAATATCACAAACTCTGATGTTATAGCTAAACATCAACGCTACTTAGTTCGTGGTGTAGTCTCAGGTATAGGCGATTATGGCAACTGTATGGGAGTGCCAACTATAGGCGGAGAGAGCAGTTTTGATGAGTGTTATAATGGAAACATACTTGTAAATGCCTTCTCTTTAGGGGTTTGTAAGGCTGATGATATCTTTTACGGACGTGCTGAGGGGATAGGAAATCCTGTGATATATGTGGGAAGCAAAACAGGACGTGATGGGCTTGGCGGGGCTGTGATGGCAAGTGATAGCTTTACTGAAGAAAATAAATCCCTGCGCCCAACTGTGCAAGTTGGCGACCCCTTTGCTGAAAAACTTTTACTTGAAGCTTGCATGGAGCTTTTCAAACACGACTACATCATTGGCATACAAGATATGGGAGCTGCAGGGCTAACTTCGAGCTCTTTTGAGATGGCAGGACGCAGCGGTAGCGGTATGATAATGCATCTTGATAGGGTTCCAGCAAGAGAAGAGGGGATGGAGCCTTATGAGTTTATGCTAAGTGAGTCTCAAGAGCGGATGTTAATATGTGCTAAAAAAGGTTGTGAGCAAAAGGTACTTGATATTTTTAGAAAGTGGGAGCTGGATGCTGAGATTATCGGAGAGGTAACAGATACTGGAGATATGGAGCTTTTTTGGCATGGGCAAAGGGTGGCAAATATACCAGTAGCTCCTGTAAGTGAAGAGGCTCCAGTGTTAGATAGACCCACTAAAAAACCAGAGTATTTGAAAACTATAAAAGATGTAAAGATTCCAAAAAGTATATCAAATCAAGAGGCGTTTGAGGTATTAGTCTCAAGTGCGGAAGTGGTCGATAAGTCTTGGATTTATGAGCAGTACGATAGTATGGTGCAGACAAATACCATAAAAGCACCTGGTAGCTTAGACGCTAGTTGCATACGCATAAAAGAAAATGGGGTTGGCTTAGCTATGAGCAGTGATTGTAACCCAAGGTATTGTTATATTGACCCATTTATGGGGGCGGCGGCGGCTGTGGCTGAGAGTGGAAGAAATGTGGCTATGAGTGGGGCTAGACCAAAGGCTATAACAGATTGTCTAAACTATGGAAACCCTCAAAGTCCCGAAATCATGTGGCAGTTTGCTAAAGGATGTGAAGGCATAAAAGAAGCATGCAAGGCTTTAAATACTCCAGTTGTAAGCGGAAATGTTTCTTTGTATAATGAAACAAATGGCGAGGGTGTTTACCCAACTCCTGCTATTGCTATGGTGGGAGTAAATGAGGACGCAAACAAGACTTTAAGTTCATTTTTTCAAAAGAAAAATAGCTCCATCTACTTAATAGGCGAAACTAGAAGTGATTTTGGAGGGAGTTTGTATATAAAAGAGCTTTTTGATAGAGTAGATGGAGAACTTCCCAAGCTTGATTATGGCCAAGAACTTGGGCTTTGGGAGCTTGTTATAGAGGCGAATAAACAAGGTTTTTTATATTCTGCTAAGGATGTAAATGTGGGTGGGGTTGCCATAGCTTTGGCAAAAATGAGTGCAAAATCTGGCATGGGCATAAAAGCAAAAAGCAATTTTAGCAATAAAAAAGATATATTTAGCGAGAGTTTTTCTCGTGCAATTGTGGAAGTAAAAGATGAGAAATCTTTTGAGCAATTAGCCCATAAAATAGGCATCAAAGCTATAAAAATAGGTAGAGTAGATGGAGAAGAATTTTGCCTAGATGATATAAGAGTAGATATGCAAAAGTTAAAGAATATCTATTTTAATACTTTTAAACGTATAATTGAGCAAGATAATTAAAAAGGGTTAAGTGAAGTTTTTTATATTTTAAATTTTATAAAGTTTCTTATTGAGTTTTTATATTCGTTGAGTAGATGGAGAAATTTTTATACCTTTTATAGACGTATCTTGGACAATATATAGATGTTTTTAATATTTAATTAAGTGTTTTTTTTGTTCTTACTTTTTACAAAAAAAGTAAGCAAAATTGCCTTGCACATGTCCATTCTCACGATTTTAGTGATTTTCTTAAAAGCTGAGTGTAAAACTCGAAAAGCAAAGCTCATTTAGAGCCTTGCTTTCCTCAAACAGTTGCACTCTTACCGCTTTTCATCAAATTTAAAATCGGCTCACTCCCAAAGCAAGGGTTGCAAGCAGTTTAAATTTTGTTGAGTAGATGGAGAAGAATTTTGCTTAGATGATATAAGAGTAGATATGCAAAAGTTAAAGAATATCTACTTTAATACTTTTAAACGCATAATTGAGCAAGATAATTAAAAAATAAAAAGCCCATTGCCATAATGAAAATCAATAGGCTTGTGATAAATCTACACTTCATAAAGCTATTTTGCCTTAGACATTTTTGCTCTATGTTGAACAGTAAAAAAGATAAGGCAAATATCACAATGATAGTCACAATGCCCTCAAAAAGCCCTATGTCGTTTTTGTGCAAGATGAGATTAAAGCGTACAAGTATGAGAATTATGACTAGTATAATTAGAGTGCTTAGTATGATTTTCATATTTGGCATTGTAGCATAAAATGTAAAAAAGACTATGAATTATTCCGCTTCTAACTAGACTTTTAAAACATTTTTCATTTAATAAATTTTAGTTAAAACATAATATTGTTTTAAGGTTATAGTGATATAATTTCAGCACTAAAAGATAATTTTTATTGTTTAGTAAAATTTATCTTAAAATAAAAAGGATTGAAAATGGCGTGCGATTCAGGTTCGAAACCAATCGAAACTAAAGAGGTTTTTCAAGAAGAAAACAATATAGAAAAAAAGGAAGAAAAAATGAGTTCAAGTCTAGTACTAAGAAAAGCACCAGAGTTTAAAATGGAAGCTTATGATGCAAAAACAGGTCACTATGTGGAAGTAAATAGTGAAGATTTTAAAGGAAAATGGCATGTGGTTTGTTTTTACCCAGCTGATTTTACCTTTGTTTGCCCAACTGAAATAGCGGCTATGAATGCAAAATACGATGAGTTTCAAGAGCTTGGTGTGGAAATCACAGCAGTGTCAACTGATACAAAATTTTCTCACAAGAGATTTGTAGAAACTGAGCCTATATTAAAAGATTTAAAACTTACCATAGGTGCAGACCCAACAGGAACTGTGTCAAGAGCATTTGGCGTTATGATTGAAGAGCAGGGCGTTGCTTTAAGAGGTAGATTTTTGATCAACCCAGAAGGTACAGTCGTAGCTCAAGAGGTTCAAGCTCCGATGGTTGGAAGAAATGTCAATGAATTTTTAAGACAGGTTAAGGCTTGGCAACATGCTGAAAAAACAGGTGAGGTTTGCCCTGCAGGTTGGGTACCAGGAAAGAAAACACTTCCTGTAAATACAGACATGGAAAAGATGACCGGAAGGGTTGGAGACTATGTTACTTTAGAAGATATTTTATCTTAAAATTTATCAATTAAACACAGAAGAGTTTAAATCTTCTGTGTTTTTCGCCCCATATCGCTTTTTGCTCCACTTTATTTATATAATTTTTTTAAAAGAATACCAATGAAAGTTATGTTTTGTGTTAGATTTAATTTTTCTGTAACTCTTTTTGGGTAAAATATTGTTTAATTTTTAAATTTTTAAGGAAATTTATGCAAGATATAAAAGAAAAGGTTTGGTGTTTTGGCGATAATATCGACACAGATTTGATAATCGCAGCAAGATATTTAAACACTTCAGACCCCAAAGAGTTAGCAAAGCATGTTATGGAAGATGCGGATCCGGACTTTTTTTCTAAGATGAGTGAGGGAGATATCATAGTCGCAGGGGAAAATTTTGGATGTGGTTCTAGCAGAGAGCATGCCCCAATAGCCCTAAAAGCTGCAGGCATTAGTGCTGTAATCGCAAAAAGCTTTGCTCGAATTTTTTATAGAAATGCATTTAATATGGGGCTTCCTATATTTGAGCTTTCCAAAAGCGATGAGATAAAACAAGGGGACGAGATTTTGATTTGCCCTGATAATGGCAAGATAGTAAATGGTGATAAAACTTATGATTTTTTACCCATTCCTGAGTTTATGCAAGAGTTGCTTGATGAAGGTGGGTTGATAAATTATGCAAAAAAACAGACTGCGAGGAAGTAGATGAAAACTTACAATATTTCTATTATAAAGGGTGATGGCATTGGTCCTGAGATAGTCGATGAGGCTATAAAAGTCCTAGACGCTGTCGCTGCAGTTGAAAATTTTAGTTTAAATTATAGTGAATATTTGATGGGCGGAAGTGCTATTGATGTACTTGGCATACCTCTTCCTGAAGAGACAGTAGATGGATGTAAAAACTCTGATGCTGTTTTATTTGGGGCTATCGGAGGAGAAAAGTGGGACTCTTTACCAAGAGAGCAGCGCCCTGAGACTGGACTTTTGCAGCTAAGAAAAGAGCTAGGGCTTTATGCAAACTTGAGACCAACTAAGGTATTTGACGCTCTTATCAACGCTAGCACGCTAAAACAAGAGGTGCTTGAGGGTGTTGATTTGATAGTAGTAAGAGAGCTGACAGGTGGTATCTACTTTGGGGAACCAAGGGGAGTAGATGAGCAAAAGGCTTTTAATACTATGTCATATAGTAAAGAAGAGATAGTTCGTATAGCTAAAAATGCTTTTGAAGTGGCTATGAAAAGAGATAAAAAGGTTTGCTCTGTGGATAAGGCAAACGTTCTTGAAGTTAGTCAGCTGTGGCGCGATACCGTAGAAGAGGTTGCAAAGGAGTACCCAGAAGTTACTCTTTCTCACATGTATGTGGACAATGCAGCTATGCAACTTATACGCGACCCTAGACAGTTTGATGTGATACTTACAGGAAATATTTTTGGAGATATACTAAGCGATGAAGCTAGTATGGTAAGTGGTTCTATCGGACTTCTACCAAGTGCGAGCATGGGTGGAAAAGTGGGTCTTTATGAGCCTATTCACGGTTCAGCTCCTGATATAGCTGGGCAAGGTATAGCAAACCCAATCGCAACCATACTAAGTGCTGCTATGATGTTAAGATACGCTCTAAACGAGCAAAGTGCAGCGGAGAAAATAGAAAATGCAGTCGAGAAGGTCTTGCAAGAGGGATACAGAACAAAAGATTTATCTTCTTATGATGCAAAAGAGGTCTGTACCACAAGTGAGATAGGCTCCATAATAGCTAGTTATATAGAGTCATGAGTACCTTAACAAAAGCAAATATATACGAAATTCAAGGCTACAAGGCTGAAGCTTTGGAGATATATAAAAGCATTTTAGAAAAAAACCCCTACAATGCTCAAGCCAAAGAAGCCATACAAAGACTCATAGGGGTTAGAAAAAAGTATGGAGATGTAAACGAAGAGATGAGAGACTTTTTTGTAAATATAAATAGTCAAATCGAAATAAATGAATTTGAAAGGTGGTTATCTAAAATATGGAATTAAAAGATATGGTTTTATCTACCCTAGCCGAGTTTGATAACGGAGAATTGAAGCAAAAACTACCTATAGAAGATGACTATACTGAGCCAAAAAATCTTAAGGTAAAAAACTACATTGGTAAAGAAAATCAAGAAGCTAAAGAGTTGGAAGCTAAAGAAGACTCTAAGTTGGAAAAAGATGAAGTTCCTACCGATGAGAAAATATTTTTAAACAATATCCATGAGCGAATTTTAGTCCTTTTTGAAGGCTTACAAAACCCACAAAATGAAAACCTAGATAAAAAGCTAGATATTACTCTTAACTTCTTAGAGTATCTGCTAGCTAGCATAGAAAAGAGACTAGACCAACTACAATGAGCCTTCTAGCACAACTGCAAACCAGTGCTAGTTTTAAAAATATCATAGAAAAATTAGCTCCACACACCAATAAAGCATATTTGGTGGGCGGTAGTGTAAGAGACTTGATACTAAAAAAAACACCAAAAGATTTTGATATAGAAGTTTATGGCTTAAGCCCTAAGGACTTTTGCTCCATTATGGAGGGCTTTGGTGCCATTGGAGTGGGGAAGAGTTTTTTTGTGTATAAGCTAGGAGATATTGATCTATCTTTGCCTAGAACTGAAAGTAAAATAGCCTCAAGTCACAGGGGTTTTGAGGTTGAAGTTTGTCAAGATGAGCTAAGGGCTAGCAAAAGACGCGATTTTACCATGAATGCTTTGATGTTAAATATCTTTACAGGAGAGTTAAAAGATTTTTATGGTGGAGTTGAGGATATAGAGCAAAAAACCATACGCCTTGTAGATAAAAATAGCTTTTTTGAAGATAGCCTTAGGGCTTTAAGGGCTGTTAGATTTAGCTCTCAGTTGGGGTTTGTTATAGAGAAAAACACAGCTAAACAGATAGAAAAAATGGACTTAAAAGAACTTAGTTGTGACCGTATATTTTGGGAGCTTGAGAAGATATTTAACTCGCCATTTCCTGAGCTTGGGCTTTTGTGGATGTATAAGCTTTGTATTTTAGAAAGTGTATTTGGGCTTAAGGCTTGTTTTGAGGATATATTTGATATATCAAAACGCATAAGAGAGTTTAAAAGTAATGAACTTGAAGAATTGAAAACTTTTATATTTCTTTTTTTATTGGTCAATGGACTAAAGGCTGATATTAAAAAGGTTTTACATAGTATTAAAGCACCAAATATTTATCATAAAATACTGCTTAAATCGCCATATAAACTTGCTCCATTAAAAGACAAAGAGCTTTTGCGTATCGCTTTGGATATACCACTTAATAAATGGGTCGGTATTTGCCAAAAAGGTTTAGTAAAAAGGGCAAAGAAACTAGGAGTTTATGAAGAAGTTTTTAATGGGGGAGTGGAAGCAAAAAAGCTTATAGACTTAGGTTTTAAAGGAAAAGAGCTAGGAGATGAGTTAAGAAGGCTTAAACTAGAGGCAATAGATAAATATGAATAAAGAGAGTTTTGTTATAAAACAGATACAAAACGCTTTCATAGGAGATGATGGAGCTGTAGTAGATGGATGGGTTTATAGTAAAGATATATTTGCTCAAAATGTCCATTTTAAGCTTGATTTTATGAGTTTGGAGCAAATCGCAAACAAAGCCATGCTTGTTAATATTTCTGATGCTATTGCTATGAATGCTGTTCCTAAATATGCCCTTTTAGGCGTTACTTTGCCAAAAAGTTTTAGCCATAAAGAGCTTAAGATTTTAAGTAAAGCCTTTTTAGATGTTTGTAGTGAATATGGCATATCGATAATTGGCGGAGATACCACAAGTGGAGATAGCCTAGTAATCAGCGTGACCATTGTGTCTAAAAGTAAAAAGCCACTACTTAGAGTAGGGTTAAAAGAGGGTGATTTGCTAGCTTACACAGGAGAGCTTGGGCGAAGTTTAAAGGGTTTAAAAACTTTGCTTAGGGGTGGGGCGATTGGCAAAAAGCATAGATTTATAGCTCCAAAACTAAGAAGTAAGTTTATCTATGAGGCTTCTTGTTTTTTAAACTGCGGACTTGATATATCTGATGGTTTAGGAAAGGAGTTATTGCGACTCAGTAAGCTAAATAATCTTGGTTTTAGTTTTTTAAAACCCATAAAAAAAGAGATTTTATGTAGTGGCGAAGAGTATGAAATGCTCTTTAGTTTCAATAAAAAATATAAAGCTAGGCTTGAGAATTTGGCTAAAAAACATAAGGTAAGATTAAATATCATTGCAAAAGCTGTAAAGGGAAGATATAAAAACCCTTGCAAAGAGCATCATTTTTAAAGGAAAAATATGATTTATATATTAAAACACTCACCACTAAAGGATGTGGTTTTTACAAAAAATTCAAGTGATTTTGTTGTAAATGAAATACCCTCTTATGAGTTTAGTGGCGAGGGCGAACATCTGATACTTTTGGTTAGAAAAAAAGATTTGACCACTTGGGATATGCTAAAGATATTTAGCTCAGCTAGTGGGGCAAAAGTGCGAGATTTTGGTTATGCTGGACTTAAAGATAAAGATGGTATGACAACTCAGTATATTAGTATAAATAAAAAATACGAAAGCTCTTTTGAAGATTTTAGTCATGAGAGGATAAAAATACTTTCTAAAACCTACCATAGCAATAAACTAAAAATAGGGCATCTTAAGGCAAATAGATTTTTTATACGCTTAAAAAAAGTAAACCCCATACAATCAGCCCAATTGTCTAGTGGAGTAGAGTTTTTACACAAGCAGGGTTATCCTAATTTTTTTGGATATCAGCGTTTCGGAAAAGAGCAAAATAACGCAAAAGATGGTTTAAAGATTT
>PDWI01002090.1_pt1 | contig 30715 bp, 16 predicted proteins | sample 1430891 | NCBI WGS metagenome assembly PDWI01 (sample SAMN01162508, study PRJNA174530) | Oral metagenome, whole genome shotgun sequencing project. | biome: Marine environment; feature: Marine mammal; material: Swab sample of the gingival sulcus; isolation source: swab sample of gingival sulcus... | reverse complement strand
TGTGTTTTCCTGCCATAACATTGAAGTTTTTCAAATCAATTACTTTCGCAAAGATAAGTTTTTTTTTGTTAATTGATGAAAATTTATGGGAAGTTTTTTGGTACTATTCAAAAAAGAGGAGATACCATCCAATAATCGCGTAGCGATGGAATGTTTTTAGCCATCGATGTAAATCGGGCGACACGAACATTATTTGCTTTTTGTCGAATATCGTTTGTATTTTCCGAATACCTTAATTAAACAAAGCCTCACTGTCATAAAAACAGTGAGGCTTTAAGAATTATACTTATTCTATGATAATAATAGTTCGTTATATTTTTGTAATAAACTGATAGTCAAGAATTTACGAAGCGTAAAATTTATTTTCGTAATTATCTGATTATCAGTAATTTAACTCGCTATTCGCAATTTATCATTTTCCATTCATCATTAACCATTTAATAAGCCTATTTATTAAAATCAAAAGCTAACGTAAATCTTAATGTTGAAGCCAAAGGATTATTAGACTGGATAGGAATCAAGTAAGAAAAATCAATTTTAAACACATTGAATTTGAATCCAACTCCGGCAGTAGCATATCTGCGCGAACCTTTGTTCGGATGTTCGTAAAATACACCACTTCGAATAAAAAATGTATTGCTGTAAGTGTATTCCAATCCGGTTCCAATCATAATTTCGTGCAATTCTTCCGAAACTCCGTTGGGTGCATCGTAGAACGAGCCAAATATACCTTCCGGTACCGATACGCTGGGTGGCAATCCGGCAACGATATTGTCGTCGCTCAAGCCTTTTCCGTCATAAATAGGAGGCGCCGGAACCATCAATTTATTTAGGTCGAGTGCCCATTCGATGGTGTTGTATTCATCAAAACTGTATTTGAAGCCAACGCCGGTTCTAAAATTGGCGGGAATAAAAAAGCCTAAATCTTCGGCGTATGATATTTTTGTACCAATGTTAGATAAATTTATTCCCCATTTGATTGCGGCATCATTTCCTTTTATTTCTATCGGTTTGTTCATAAAAAATGCCAAATCTCCTGCCACTGCAAGCCCTGCGTGGGTCGATTGCCCCGTAGAAAGTCCGCCGGTCAGATTGGAGTAGATAAATTTTAAGCCTACAGCTCCCGAAAATATGTCTGTCAATTTCATCGAGTATGCCGTACTGAGGGCAAATTCGTTGGGCTTAAAGGCTTTCAAGTTTTCGCCTCGGTCGTTTGTAAATTGAATTTCACCAACTGCAAAATATTTCAACGAGGCTGCAAAAGCCTGTGTTTCGTTTATTTTAAAAAAACCGGCTAAGTAATTGATACTCATATCATTAGCTATTTTTTGTAGCCAAGGGGAATACGAAATTTCCACTCCTAACTTTTGTTCGGAAAAACTATATTTTGCCGGATTGTGAAAAATAGAAGTTATGTCAGAACTAGTTGCAACGCCAATGTCTCCCATTCCGGCGGCTCTGGCATCGGGTACTATTGTTAGAAAAGGTACTCCGGAACTTACTTTGTTTTCGGCGTAAGGTGGTTCGATGTCTGCTTGCGACTTCAAAGAAAAACTTGCGACCAAAACAAGGGCTATTAAAAAAAATTTTTTCATTGTTTTATTTATTAAATTATTACTAAATTATTTTTATTTATAGACAAACTTTATTTGATTAGGTTGTTTTTTAAAATCTAAAAAAAATTAAAAAAATGATATACGGGTTTGTCTGAAAACCGTATTTTTTTGTTTTTTAGATTTTTTGTTCTCCTCAAATCCGAAAGTTTATTGGAAAATTTTGCGAATTTAAGGTTATACAAAATATGTTTTTTACTAACATTTCTTATTCTGAAACGCGTTAATTAAATTATTATTTTAAAATTAAGATTTTTTCATATTTCTCTGCCTTTTTTCCGTCTTGCGAACGAATTTTTAGGCGATAGATATAAACGCCGCTTCCTATTCGGTTGCCAAAATCGTCTAAACCGTTCCAATTGATAGGTTCGGAGCGAAATCCGCTTGTCAGCATAGGTTGATGTATGGTTTTTACCAATTTTCCCGAAACTGTAAAAATCTGCAACAGTACGTCCAGCATCACGTCGGGTTTGTTGTGTTCAAAGTAAAAATCGGTGTTTGTGGTAAACGGATTTGGATAATTCAACAAATGTTCTATCCGAAGTTCGTCGTTTTGCGCAACCACAAATTCTATCGACTTTTTAGACGAATTATTGTACGTGTCCCAAACCGTTAGCGAAACTGTGTGGCGTCCGGGTTTTATTTTGAACAAATTGTAACTTACGCTACCTTTTTTGTAGTTGTCCACATCTGCTTGGTAATATTCGTTTAGGCTGTAAGTGGTGTTTACCGATTCGTCCAATATTGCCGTAATGTCGTGTCCGATTGACGCCGACGAAGTGTTTATGCCGCTTTCATCGCTCAAAATAGAATAAATTATCGGGTTTTCGTCGGTTATGCTGCCCGAAACAAAATTTGAATCGTTCATAAAAAGCCGAATTTGAGGGCCTGTTTTGTCTTCGGGGGCATCTTTGTTTAGTCCGCCCAAAATAAAATCGTAGAAATAGCCGGTTGCCTGAACGTTATTGCCACTGGCATAATAACTCAATTTGGGTTTTCCGTAGGAATAAATTATGTCTTTTGGCACGATGAGTTTTATTTCAAATTTCCCATTTTTCACCGATGCACGCCCTCTGAACAGCTTATTGTATTGGCTCCAATAATCCCGCACGCCGTTACCGTCGTTGTTTAAGGTTTGTAAATTTTGTTTTTTATCAAACAACGAAAGCATCAAATTGCCCGAAAAATCTGTCAATAAATTATCGTTTTTGTCGGTTATATAGCCTCCAATGGATATTTTTTCTAATGCTTTTACTGTATCTGTAAAACTTGCTATCGGAATGTTGTTTATCTCTGATGTATGTACTTTATTTTCAGGATATTGTAGCCTGATTGCGGGGTCGCCTAACAGGATAAAAAACAAACAACTATATTGGTTGCCATCGGCATTTTTTGCCAAATAATAAGCCTCTCCAACCGTATAACCCTTGCCGTTTTTTTGTACCAGCAAATAATTGTACAATTTTTTATTCAAATTAAAACTTGGTGTTGTATAGGAAACCCTTGTGGTTGTTATCATAATAATAGCTCCGCCGTGAGGATTTAGTATTACCGTTTCGCCCGCCGAGGTTTTGTCTTTTCCTATTGCCGAATTATCAAAACGACTAAATTTACACGTACTGGTTATGAACAAAGACAAGCCGTTCATATTTTTCCAGTCTTTTATCGTTTTTCGGGTAACCAAGCGTTCGCCCGACAAGGCTTCTTCGCTTCCGTGTCCAAAATAATTTACGATAAGACTTCCGTTGTTCACCCTATTGTTAAAATCAATCACTGCATCGGGGTATTCTTCGCCATTGGACGAGATTTTTTGTACATAAGAATCAAGATATACTTTTTTGATATTTATAAATGGTGATTTTTGTCTTATCGAATTTGCTAATATTTCGGAATTATCCGTAAAAGATTCATTTTCATCATTATCGTCGGCAACTAATGTTACTATATTTCGCCAATCGCCATAACTTTTTTTGCTAAAATAAGCATGCAATTTATTTACCATCGCTTGGGCTTCGTCAATCGTTTTGACCGGCAATCGCCCTACGGCAATGTCTAATTTTCCGAAATATTCGCTTTCGTTATCATCTAATAATGCAAAAAAATCATCGGTAGTCGTTGAAGCGCCCGCGTCGTTCAAACTTTGTCGGGTTTGGTAGGTTGGTATGTAATTGGGATTAAACTGCTCGGTTGCACCAAAATTGTTGTACGACCCGTCGCCAAACAACAGTACAAAATTGAAATGTTTGTTAGTTTTTTCGTACAACATTCGAACATAATTTTTTATAGGCACAACGCCGGACATGCCTGAGCCAAATTCATTATAAATTTGTTCGGTTGTAGCCACTATAACTATCATGTTGTCGGTGTTTCGGTGATGTTGCGCAAATTGTTCTGCCTGAGCTTTGAAAATTGGAGGCGTAACGATTAGCATATCGGTTTTGGGCGAAAAATTATGCAAATTCTGATTGGAAATTTCGCCGAGTGTTTGTCCCTCATAAACCGGTTCAAGCCCTCCGGCTGTCGAAAACGCCACAAATTCCTTTATTTTGTCCGTCTTTGTTTTGAACGTTCCGACGCTTCCCGACAAATTGAAGTTTATTTTTTTCGGACGTGTAGGGTTGCTGACGTCCCAAATTATCACCTGCGAATTGACCGCCGACAACTTAAATTCCGAATAATTGTTTTCGCCAATGTTTTCGAGACTTCTGAAATCAAGCTGGTCGCTAAAATTTAATTTTCGTACTCCGTTTATTATAATTTTATCCAACCAAGCATTAGACGAATTAGTTGGTCTATCGTACGATAATTTTATATTAATATTTGATGAATTTTGAGTAAAATCATAATAGCTAATTAGCGAATCGGCGTAAAACTCATGCGTTGCATTACCACATTTTTTAAATTTTTCGGTGTAGTTAGTGCCATTTATTCCATATTTAAAATACGAAGGAATGCCGGATCTTACAGCCACCGAAATTGCCACTTTTCCGGTTGCTCCTGCTACATAATCGGGTATTTCAAAGGTTTTTGTTTTTTCTTTGGCATAATCAAAATCTTCGCCCAACCAAAATCTACCCGAATGGATTAAATTTTCTAAATTTTCTTCAAAATAAGTTCTATAAATATAATTTGAGATTGTTGCCGATGTTGCTTCGGTGGGCGTAGCCACTGTTTTCACGTTATTGTCAAAACCGGTATTTACGTCCGACAAAAAATAATATGCCGTGTCGCAATAAATGTTTTTCGTTATTTCAAACATGTTTGAATTGTTAGAAAAAGTCCATTTTTGGGCAGCTTCGGCAAAAAACATAATATAATCACTGCCTTTGTAGATTGTATTTTCAACCAAATCGTCGGGGTGGTATCCGTTGTTTTTGTAAGACGCCTCGCCAACATCATTCCCAAAAACTCTAACGGCTGACGGGTTAGAAAATCCTAAGTCTTTCAATTTTTGATGTGGTATTTTGTAAACTCCACGCGTCGGAATCCCAATTTTGACCCATTTCCCGGAACTCAAAACCGAATTTTCCGCATAATCTCTTTCTTTTGTGATTTTTTCGGATTTTTTTTGCGTTACAACTACCTCAAATCTGTTTATTTTTTGGATTAGTCCGCCGGTTTTTACAATCGGTATAAATTCAAAATTAACGTAAAGTTGCTCACGACCATAGTACACCGAATATTGCAATGATAGATTGTCGGCAATATTTTCATCTTCCGACAAACTAATATTTTCGGTTTCGAGAGGTACTATTTTCAAATCGACATTGGTGCTTGAAATTTTTAGTTCGGAAAGGTTTATGCAATCTACATAAAGTGGTAGATTTCCCGAGTAAACAGCCTCTTTGAATTGCAAACCGTTACTATTTTTATCATTTTTTCCGGTTTCCCATTCAATTTTTTTCTCTATTTTTACGTTTTGAGAAAAAATTGCCGAAAAACTACACATTAATATAATAATAGGTAATATTTTTTTCATTTTACAAAGTTAGTTATAAAGTTTAATTTTTTTATAATCATTTTTAATTATTTATAAAAAATAAGGAATTAAGACGCAAAAGAACATTTAAAAGGTTATAATTGCAAAATATTCGGTCAAAAATATGAAGAAATTTAGTTATATAATAATAGTTTGTTTGTTTATCCCACAAATCTCAATAGCACAACGTTTTGTTCAGGTTTTTAATTATCCGCTATTTTACAACTCGGCTTTTGCCGGAACTGAATCTTGCTCAAACACATTATTAATTAATGAGCTACATCCAATGGGAGGCGGTTTAAATTTTTATTCAAATAATTTACTTGTCGATTTCAAAATAAATTCGATAAACAGCGGACTGAAATTTAATATTTTGCACAAAGCAACTCCGCAGAAAGTATTTGTAAATCAGAGCTTTGCGTTTGCGTATGCGTACAATAACAAAATTACTCGAAAAATAAGATTTTCGTTGTCTGTGCAAGCCAAATATCATACGTTCAAAATTTCTCAATCAAATTTGATTTTTCCGAATATGCTCTCGGTCTATTCAAATCAGGTGGAAAATAATACAGAAATTTTGTCTTTGGCAAAAAATAATAACATTTATTTCGGTGGAGGCGGGCTAATTTATGGGAAAAATTTTTATTTTTCTGTTTTTGTGGATAACTTTTTTGCAATATACCAAAAAGAAGCTCCAAAAACACCTCTAACTATCTGTTTTATAGGTGATAAGAAATTATTTTCGATAAAAAGAAATTTCAAAATAAAATTTAATACCGCTTTATTTTATTCCAACAAATTTATAAACTCCATAAACACCATTTTATTAAAAAATAAACAATTTTCGGTAGGGCTTTTGTCGCTCCAAAATTTTTATAATAATCAGTTATCCAATGGGTTAGGGGTGAGTGCCGGTTATTCTGTGAAACGAATCAGCTTTAATTATTCGTACTCATTTTTTTATGGTAAATTACTTTTTAGCAAACAAACAAACCACGAAATAAATATAAAATTTAAGATAAATTGTAAAGAAAAAAAACGAAATAATACAATAAATTGTCCAACATATAAGTTATAGAGTTAAATATTTCATTTTAAAAAATAAAGTTTATATTTGCAAAATATCTTGATAGATAAACCTTGCAATTTAAACTTTTAAGCGTTAAAAAGAATTCATAAAAAAATTAAATCAATGAAACTAAAAAGAAATTTGTGGTTATTGACCTTAGTAGCTCTTGTGGTAGTTCTCGGTTCGTGTAACAAAAATGCTGTAAAACAGCTGAATGGAGCAGACAGCAAAACCGGCTGGATTTACAACGATCCTGACTGGGGTGGATTTGAAGTTGTAGAATATGTCGAACAAGAAGCTGGTCCGGACCAAGTGCTTATAGAAGGTGGTGTTTTTACAATGGGAAACACCGAACAAGACGTAATGTTTGATTGGAGCAGTACCCGAAGACGTATATCTTTGTCTTCGTACTATCTTGACCAAACAGAAGTATCAAACTTAAACTATCTTATATATCTTGATTGGTTGGACAGAGTTTTTGTTCAATATCCAAGAATATACAAAAATGCACTCCCAGATACATTAGTTTGGAGAGAAAGATTGGCCTACAACGAACCTTTTGTTGAGTATTATTTGAGACATCCTGCTTTTCAAAATTATCCGGTTGTTGGTGTCAGTTGGGAACAAGCTAACGAATATTGTTTGTGGAGAACAGACCGCGTAAACGAAAAATTGCTTATCGACGCTGGTGTTTTGGACGTTGATCCGCAACAACAAGGTGGAAACAACTTCAATACAGACGCTTACATTGCCGGTCAGTATCAAGGTGCTACCAAAGACGGATTGTTAGACGCCGAAGGTAATCCGCGTAGTGCAAGAGTAGAAGACGGTATTATGTTGCCAAAATTCAGACTTCCAACCGAAGCTGAATGGGAATACGCCGCTTTGGGACTTATCGGAAATTCTGAATCTGAAAGAATTTCAAGTTATAGATTTTATCCTTGGGACGGAAAAGGACTTAGAAATCCCGAAAAAGGAAGTCGAGGTATGTTTATGGCTAACTTCGTAAGAGGTAAAGGCGACTACATGGGAGTAGCCGGACACCTAAACGATAACGCCGCTCCAACTGCTCCGGTTGATGCTTACTGGCCAAATGATTACGGTTTGTATTGTATGGCAGGTAACGTAAACGAATGGGTATTAGATGCTTACAGACCTCTTTCTAATGTTGATTTTAACGACTTTAACCCTTATAGAGGTAACGTATTTAAAACATTGGTAAGAAATAGTGATGGTAGTCTTGTTGAAAAAGTAGATTCTACCGGACGTATGAGATACCGTAAAATGGGTGAACTTGATAGTTTGTCGGATTTGACAAAAAGCGATGTTGAAAAAGAACTTGACCGATACAACTACAAAGTGGCTGACAACATAAATTACAAAGATGGTGATATGCGTTCGATGCTAACCGGTTGGACCGAAGAGGCTGACGGTAATGCTACCCAAAAAATGTATAACTATAACGGTAATAATGCTGAAACTCACGAAGGCGCATCATCGTTGGTTACCGACGAAGTGAGAGTTTACAAAGGGGGAAGTTGGAAAGACAGACCATATTGGTTGGTTCCCGGAACTCGCAGATTCTTAGACCAAAGACGCTCTACTAACGACATCGGATTCCGTTGTGCTATGATTAGAGTTGGTTCGCCAGGTGGTTTTAACTAAAAATAATAAAAATTTAGCCTGCAACTTTTGCAGGTTTTTTTTTGCTGTTAGTATTCATTTGTCAATAAAAAATATACGTCCGTAAATAATTTTAGGAGGTTTATCATAATTTTTATTTATTGTTAAACAAAGTTTTTAACTTCGTACCTAATAATAAAATTTTAAATAATTCAAAGCCATCTTTCGGGGTGGCTTTTTTTGTTATCAATAATTAACTTTTTTTTTCAGACAAGTGAATTGCCGCCAAAAAAATGATAGATACCACCCAAAAATAGTTTGGTTTGCCCGTAGTTAATGTGTTGATAGTCTGTGATTTAGATTGTTGTGGCTGATGTTTTGTCGTATGTTTTTTCAACGTTCAATTTAGAGAAGAATTGAATAAGAAACAAAATTGAAAAATATTCGTTTATCAATTAAAAATATCTACTCGTAAATATTTTTGCTATATTCATCATAAATTTTATTTTACATTAAGTAAAGTTCTTATCTTTGTGCCAGTAGTAAAATTTAATTTTTTAAGAGTTAATAATTTTGGGAAAAGCTATCCTCTCCGGATAGCTTTTTTTTTGATTAATGTTTGGACAGAATTGATGCTGAAAAAGATAAATTTTTGGCTTGGGTCGAAAAAGAAACAGAAATAGACCCTGTTCTAAAATCGGCAATTGCTCATTTATGGTTTGTTACAATACACCCTTTTGAAGACGGAAATGGCCGAATTACAAGGGCTATAACAGAAATGTTGCTCGCTCGCTCCGATAGCAGCGCAAAAAGATTTTACAGTATGTTGTCTCAAATAAGACGTGAAAGGAAACAATATTATGAAATTTTAGAAAAAACTCAAAAGGGTAGTTCCGATATTACGGATTGGATTTTATGGTTTTTGGAATGTTTGACAAATTCATTAACAGCGACTTTTGAGTTGTTGGCAAGCATTATGATAAAAGCCGATTTTTGGACAAAGCATTCGAGTACAATTCTTAATGAACGACAAAACAAAATGCTGAATAAATTATTAGCCGGTTTTAAAGGAAAATTGACTACGTCTAAGTGGGCAAAAATTTGTAAATGTTCGCAAGATACAGCGTTAAGAGATATTCAAGATTTAATAAAAAAAGATATATTACACAAAGAAGTTAGTGGCGGAAGAAGTACCAGTTATCAATTAACTGCGCTAACAGGCAACACACTTCGTTAAATTGAAAGTTATGACGCTGATTATCAGTAAGTTATGGTGAATTTCATGGCAGGTAAAAGCTTGATTATCAGTTCGTTACGAAAAATACCGAGCTGTGAATAGGAAACAAAAGTAAATAAAAGTTCGTTTATCAATTGAAAGTATTTATTCGTAAACATTTTTGCTGTATTCGTCATAAATTTTACTTTACATTAAGTTAAAGTTGCTATCTTCGCAACAGTAGTAAAATTTAATTTTTAAGAGTTAATAATTTTGGGAAAAGCTACCTCGCCTTGGGGTAGCTTTTTTTATTACCTTAAATCCGCAGAGCTTTTCGTTATGAAAAGTCTAAATGCTTGTCAGTAAAAGGTGAGCGCAGGTTTGAGGCTTATGGTGATAATCGAAAAGCGAGCATTGCCTTTTATGATAGGTCGGCGGTTTGGGGAGTGGATATAGAGCTTCGGATTTGAGGAATTAATCAATAGTCAGGTAAAAAAAAGTGAATTTTTCACTAAAAAAAATGCCATTTTTGATAAAAATAAATAAGAAACAAAAATAAATAATGGTTCGTTTATCAATTAAAAATATCTATTCATAAATAATTTTAGAATGTTCATCATAAATTTTATTTCGGTTTAAGCAAAGTTTCTATCTTTGTGCCAGTAGTAAAATTTAATTTTTTAAGAGTTAATAATTTGTAGCTACCCCGCCTCGGGGTAGCTTTTTTTATTTTATTAATGCGTATTCAGAAAACACAAATCCCCCGATTTACATCGATGGCTACAAAAATATCATCGTTACGTGATTGAGGTAAACCCCGTAGTGGTGATATATTTGTAGCCTCGTATGGAATGAAATGGTAGGCGGGGATTAAAATAATAAACCCCGTTTTTTTGATGTTTTTTGCAAAAAACAAGGTTTTCTAAATCAAAAATAAGCTGTAAGTTGCTGATTATTTGAATATTAACATTTTCTGAATGCGCCTATCAAACTACTAACATTCCAACAACATAATAATTAATACTTAGTCAAATTGAGAACGGCGTAAGCCATTACGACAGTACTTGGAAATTATGATGTTGATTATCAGTGAGTTAGGTAAAATTGCTGTAAAAATGTAAGACGTTGATTATCAGATTATTATAAAAACGAACTATTGATATAAAAAAGTCTCTTTTTGGCATTAATTTTATAAAAAAAGACAAAAAAAACACTATTCTGTCCTTAATTTTATAAACAAAAAAAAATCTATTTAAAATACTTTTTTAGGAACTAAAATTACGTTTTTGTCTGTAAATGAGCATCTTAAAGTTGTGAATAAAATTCAAAATTCGATTTTGTACAAATTCGACAATAACTATGTTGTAAAATAATTTTTTTATGTCAAAATTATTTTATTTTTGCCTTATGTTATGAAACGAAACTTATAGAGTATTTTTTGTTGGCTTTTGCACAACACCAAATATTTTTTACGATAAGAAAACACATTTTTAAAATATAAAATAAAAAACAACTAAAATTAAACGTTATGAACGAACAAAAAGCTAAAATTACATGGACAAAAATTGATGAAGCACCTGCTTTGGCAACTTATTCGCTATTGCCAATAGTAAATGCTTTTACCAAAGCCGCAAATGTTAGCGTTGAAACCAAAGACATATCGTTGGTCGGTAGAATTCTTGCTAATTTTCCGGACAACTTGAAAGAAGACCAAAAAGTTGCTGACAATTTAGCTTTGCTCGGAGAACTTGCCCTAAAACCCGAAGCAAACATCATAAAATTGCCAAATATTAGTGCATCTATCCCACAATTGAAAGCCGCTATCAAAGAATTGAAAGCCAAAGGCTACGACTTGCCGGATTATCCCGAAGAACCAAAAACAAAAGAAGAAAAAGAATTGGTTGCAAGATTTGCAAAAGTTTTGGGTAGCGCTGTTAATCCTGTTTTGCGACAAGGAAACTCCGACAGACGAGCCGCAAAATCTGTTAAAAATTTTGCTAAAAAAAATCCTCACAAAATGATGAAAGAGTGGAACAAAGATTCTAAAACTCACGTGGGATTTATGAGCGATAATGACTTTTTTGCCAACGAAAAATCTGTTGTGGCAGAATCGGATTTTAATTTTAATATCGTTTTTGTTGATGAAAATGGCAACAAAACTATGTTAAAAGAAAATTTGAAAGCCGTAAAAGATGAGGTTTTGGACGGAACTTTTTTGAGCAAAAAAGCACTTTGCGAATTTTACAAACAACAAATTATTGATGCAAAAGAAAAAGGTGTTTTATTTTCGTTGCACCTAAAAGCAACAATGATGAAAGTGTCTGACCCTGTGTTGTTTGGGCACGCTGTTGCTGTTTTTTACGAAGAGGTTTTTGCTAAACACAAAGACGCTTTGGCCGAAATCGGATTTAACCAAAATAACGGTTTGGGCGACTTGTACAACAAAATTTCGATGCTTTCGGCCGAAAAACAAGCCGAAATCAAAAAAGACATCGAAGAATTGTACAAAAAACAACCCGAAGTTGCAATGGTGGATTCTGACAAAGGAATTACAAACTTGCACGTGCCAAATAATGTGATTATTGACGCTTCGATGCCGGTTGTTATCAGAGACGGCGGCAAAATGTGGGCGCCTGACGGAACTCTAAAAGAGGTTAAAACTGTAATTCCTGATAGATGCTATTCGCGTATGTATCAGGCTGTTGTGGAGGATTGCAAAGCTAACGGTCAATTCAATCCGGCTACTATGGGAGCTGTTTCAAATGTTGGACTTATGGCTCAAAAAGCCGAAGAATACGGCTCACACCCAACTACTTTTGAAATTCCGGCCAAAGGAAAAGTTTTGGTTATAGACGAAAACGAAAAAGTATTGATTGAACACAATGTTGAAGAGGGCGATATTTGGAGAATGTCGAGAGTGAAAGATATTCCAATTCAGGACTGGGTTAGACTTGCAGTCGAAAGAGCAAAAGCTACCGGAAGCCCTGCTATTTTCTGGCTCGACCAAGAAAGAGCGCACGATGCAATACTTATCGAAAAAGTGAAAAAATATCTGCAAAGTTACGATACTAATAATTTGGAAATCAAAATATTAGGCACCGTAGATGCAATGAATTTCACTTTGGAAAAAGTAAGAAAAGGACAAGACGTGATAAGCGTAACCGGCAATGTATTAAGGGATTATCTGACAGACTTGTTCCCAATTTTGGAACTTGGAACAAGCGCAAAAATGTTGTCAGTAGTACCATTGTTGGCTGGTGGCGGACTGTTTGAAACCGGTGCGGGAGGTTCTGCTCCAAAACACGTTCAACAATTTTTGGAAGAAGGACACCTTCGCTGGGATTCGTTGGGCGAATTTTTGGCGCTGACAGTGTCTTTGGAACATTTGTCAAACAAATTTGAAAACAAAAAAGCTATGGTTTTGTCTGAAACTTTGGACAAAGCTGTTGGACAGTACTTGGAAAACAAAAATTCGCCATCAAGAAAAGCCGGCGAACTTGATAACCGCGGAAGTCATTTTTATTTGGCAATGTACTGGGCTGAACAATTGAGATTGCAAAACAACGACGCCGAAATGAAAGAAAAATTTACAGGCGTTTTTGAACAATTGTCGCAAAATAAAGAAAAAATATTGAACGAAATAGCTGCCGCCGAAGGCAAACAAACCGACATTGGTGGTTATTATCTGCCGGACGAAACAAAAGCTGAAAAAGCAATGCGTCCAAGTCAAACTTTAAATTCAATAATTGATTCAATTTAAAATTTATGAAAGAGGCTGTCGTGAAAAACTGCGGCAGCCTTTTGTTTTTTTATGAAAATACTCCACACCTCCGATTGGCATATAGGCAGAAAATTAGAAGACAAAAATCTTGACGATACTTTGCCGTATTTTTTTGATTTTTTGATAGAAACTATCAATGCCGAAAAAATAGACGTATTGGTGGTGGCGGGCGATATTTTCAATAGTCCTTATCCAAGTAACAGCTCGCTAAAATTGTATTACGAAACGCTTAACCGATTGAGTAATAGTTGTTTACGTCATATGGTTGTTGTTGGAGGCAATCACGATTCGGTATCGACCTTAAACGCTCCTAAGGAGTTGCTTGCCACGATGAACATAACTGTTGTGGGTGGGGTTGCTCCTCAAAAAGAAGACCTAATTGTAGAAGTCAAAAACAACGAAAATCAAACCGAATTGGTTGTTTGTGCAATTCCGTTTCTTCGCGAAAAAGACGTCAGAAACTCCACGTCGGGCTTAGATTTTGTGGCACGCATAAAACAAATCAGCGAAGGAATAGAAGAATTTTACGGCGAAATAGCCAATTTAACGGCAAATTTCAAAAATACTCAAATTCCGGTTGTTGCAACCGGTCATTTGTTTGTGAACGATACCTCAAAATTGAAAATAGAAGAAAAAGAATTGTTTATCGGTGGGCTTCAGCAACTTAGCCTTTCGCAATTTCCTGCCGATTTCGATTATATTGCGCTGGGACACGTGCATAAACCGATGCGAATCGGGAAAAAAGAGCATATCAGATATTGTGGCAGTCCGATTCATCAGAATTTTGGGGAAATAAACAACAAATGTCAAGTTGTAATTGTTGATTTTGACGGAAAAACGCCAAATGTTGAGATAAAATATGTGCCGATTTTCAGAGAATTGTTGCCTATAAAAGGCACTTTGCAAGAAGTGGAAACGAAACTAAAATCTTTTGTTCGCAAATCGGAGCTAATGCCGTGGGCTTCGATAGAAATTATCGAAGAAAAAATTGACCCGCTGATGGAAATGCGAATTGATAATTTGAGAAACGAAACATCAAATATAGAAATCATAAAGTTCAGATATACAAATAGTTATATCCAAAATGATATAGAAAAGAAATTTGAAAATAATACTTCGATAGACGATTTGCAACCGGAAGATATTTTTGAAAAAATACTTGAAGACGTTGAAGATAACGAAAAAAATGAACTCCTCGCAACGTTCAAGGATTTGATAAATAATCATCTCGAAGAGTAAATGATGACGAAAATATTTATTATTCTCGCCATCAATTTTTTATATAAAGATGAATTGTAATAATCTGATTATCAGTAGGTTAATCAATCGAAAGCTTTTTTATTTATCGCCTCCTCCTCCTTGTGGATCCCCACCTTTCAAATCGTCGTTACTAATAGTTTTTTGGGTACGTTTTACGCTGGCTTTCAGCTCGCCAAATCTGTAACGGATAGTAAAAGAAAAAGCCCTTTGTGGCGAATAACTAATAGCTTCGCTAATAAAATTAATATCATTAGTTGTGCTGGTAAATTTTCTATTTTTTTTCAAAAAGTTCCTTGCCCCTACGCTAATTTGTAGTTTATCTTTAAATAATTTTTTATTAATACTTATTCCGTAATAATAATATCCCGAATGTTTTGATTGCAGGTCCTTGCTGGGCGCAGAGCCACCAAAATAACTCGACAAATTAAACCCTTTTCCGATGGTGTAACGCGCTTGTCCGTAGAAAAAGCCGGAAATACTTTGGCTTTGCATTTTTGTATTTTTATTGTTTTTTACGTCCGTATAATACACGCCGCCATTTACAAAAAACATAAGTTTTGAGGTTGGATAAATATTGATATTTTCAGAAATTCCGGCTGTGTACGTATTGCCATAATTTCCGTAAGTCGAATGCACTACGTCGTTTGCTCGCAGCTCCATAATGTCCGTAATTTCGTCTTTCCCGTAGCTGTAAAAAATGCTGGAATTTACATTCCCTTTGTTCATCGTCCAATTCCAATTTAGGTCGAAAGAGTGAAAATGTTCGGGCAATAATTTCGGATTTCCGTAACTTATGTATTTGGGGTCGAGGTCGTTTACTGCCGGATTCAAATAATAAAAATCCGGTCGGCTGATTCGCTTGTTGTACGAAAACGACAAGCCGTGAAAGTTGCTGATTTGGTACGAAATAGACACAGACGGCACAAATTCTAAATTAGAATTGTCAAAATTGATGCCTCCAATTTTGTATTTTGCATCTAAAAAAGATTTTTCGCATCGCAAGCCAACTTTATAATTTATTTTTTTTATGTTGCCTCTCAACTGCAAGTACGCCGCCCCAATCTGATGATTATACAAAAAATCCATCAAACGGGCAGAATCGGGCAGGAACTCATTTCTCGAGTAATCTAAATATTGTGCGTCCAGTTTATTTTTATGCAAACGCATAATGTATTTCAAACCTGTTTCAATCGTAAATAATTTTTTTATAGGAATCTGATAATCAATCTGTCCGGTATGTTCGGCGCTGTTTTTTTCTTCTTCTCTTATCTTGTTTGAGCGGATAAAATTAACAATCGGATTTATGATTTGTGCGTTTTTTTGGTCGCCAATTTGTGGCGAAGCATCTAAACGATACGAAATTGTTAAAATTTGTGCTTTGTTCTTTTTTGAAATATTTTGATAATCTAACGAAAAATTCCCGTTGCCATGAGGTGAACGGATATCTTGCTGAGTTTCATACTGTTGCATAATGTCTCCGTTGTTATTTTTTATTAATTTGTTTGACGTATTCAGACCGGAATATACACCGGAATAAAAATAAAATGAACCGGTAATTAGATTCAAACTGTCAATTTCGTAACTCATTGAGCCATAGCCTCCTAACGACTTGTTTGTATTTTTTCCGTTATAATTACTTTCTGTGAATTTAAAATTTTCGTCAAGATAATTTTCACGTTTTCCGGAGCCAAAAGAGTTTTGGTCAAGCGATGTATAACCCCACAAATTTGTAGAAATCACAAATTTATTAACAGCAGCTTTTAGCGAAACGCTTGAACTGTAGCGTCTTAGAGTTGTAACTCCGGCAGATACCGAGCCTGCAATACCGCTTATTTTTTTTTCTTCGTTCATAACAATATTTATAATCCCACCAACCCCTTCGGCGTCGTATTTTGCTCCGGGTGAGGTAATTACCTCAATTTTTTTAACCTGATTTGCCGGCAACGAACGCAAAATATCTTGCGGATTGTTACTAAATAAAGGTGTCGGTTTCCCGTTCATATAAATTTTGTAATTGCCTGAGCCTCTTAGCTTTATGTTGTCTTCGCCATCAACACTAATCATCGGAACTTTTCGCATCAATTCAAGCACATTTGACGCCTGAGCTTCCGGGTCGGCATCAACGTTGTAACTGATTTTACCTGCCTCAGTTTTGATTATTTGTTTTTGTTTTGATATAACAATTTCGTCGATTTTTTCAGATTTAGCATATAATTTTATTAGTCCTACATCAATTGAATCAGTCGCTTTGGGCAAACTAATTTTCTCTTCGTAAACGTCAAAACCAAACATATTTGTTCGCAACAAATAATCTCCCAAACTATCAATTTCTATACTAAATTTGCCGTTTTCATCAGTCAAACCCGAATATTTGACACTATCCGGCGAACTTGCCTTGCTAATCAAAACCGTTGCATAAGGGACTACAACTTCACTTTTGGCATCAATAACTTTTCCTTTAATCTTAAAATTTTGTGCATTCAAATTCAACACAAATACAAGGAACAAACATAAAATAATAGATTTTTTCATAATTTATTGTTTTTGTGATATTTAAAATTTAACACTCTTATTTACAGAGCTTTGCGTAAAGTAAACCAAACATTCTCCAAAATTACTTACTTTCAATTAATTAACATTGTTTTTTTTTGTTAATTATTTATAAAAAAATATAAAATTCTTGTTGGGGTGTTTAAAAATAATGCTCCGTTAGATTATGAACGTTGAATTACGACCAGTAAGTTAAAACCCTAATAATAAGACGGTTACGTTAATAATATTTTGTTTTGTAAGCCTCTGATAATCAGTGTTTTAATTTTATATTTAACGAAGATATTGCCCTGAAAATTAGTATATTTTTTTTGAAAATGACAGCATAACTTTTAAATCAAATTTAGTTTTTACTTAGTGTGTTACAATACTAATACACCGCAAAGATATGACACATTTTTTTAAATCCAAATTTTTATTTGAAAATAATTAGGTGTTTTTTAGTAATGGTTTGATAATCAATATATTATGTGTTGAAAAAAAACTCTAATTAGCTGATAAAAAATTTTGCAATTTTCAATTACTGTCTTGGAGGAGGCTGTTTTCAGTTTAACGAAGTATTGGAAAAAATAGTGCAGTGTTTTTATGTAATAATCTGATAATCAGTTGGTTATTTGTTCGTGGAGGTGTTGTAATTTACTGACAATCAGTGTTTTAACTTTTAATTTTTAACTTTTAATTTAACAACGTTGATTTTTAACCAAAGAATTATAATTTTGCAAAGTTTTAAATATTTAGATATATGGATAAAAAAGTTTTTCAGAAAAAAATTTATTACCCCAAATTATTTTTCAAAGATTTAAAGTTTTTGTTGTCGAATAAGAAAAAAATTTTGGCAGCAAAAAAGAACGAAAATATTAGTGATGAATTTTTTGAAAGAATAATGACGGTTGTTTCAGCCGTAAACGGTTGTGTTTATTGTCAGTGGTATCACGCCAAAAAGGCGGTAGAAGTAGGGATTGAAGACGATGAGGTGAAAAATTTATTGAATTTGCAATTTGAAACAAATGCAAACGAATATGAAGTTTTGGCTTTGCTTTACGCTCAACATTTTGCCGAAACCAACCGAAAACCGGACGCCGATATGACAAAAAAATTTGTCGATTTTTACGGCGAAGAAACTTCTGACCACATAATGTTGATTATCCGAATGATTTTTTTCGGCAACTTATCCGGCAACACTTTCGATTCGTTTTTAGCTCGCTTCAAAGGCTATCGTCCGCAAAAAGGTTGTTTGTTTTTTGAGTTTATTTATTTTTTGCTTGCCGCTCCAATGCTCTTGCCGGCTCGAATTTCTAATAAATCTAAAAAAAAGAAATCACATTAATAATATACAAAATTGTGGACTCTGAACCTACATTTAGGAACTTGTTAAATGTTGAACTTGATGTTTAAGTATTTGATTATTAGATTGTTATGTGATTAGTTTAAGAGGGTAAAAGTTAGAGAAAATAAGAAATTTCGTTTAGGCATAGGACGATACAAAACTGTGTGATAAGTTTCGTTAAAAAGGTTGTAGATAATAAATTCGGCAGAAATTTTGACCTTTGGCAACATAAAAGTTTTTCCGACAATCAAATCGTTCATAAAATACGGATAAAGCCAATCACGCTTGGTTGTTTGGTTGCTCGAAGTCGTAAACCGTTCGCTATACGAATTGTGCTGGTAGGTTATATGAAATTTTTTGTAGGCTACGTAAAACATAAGATTGCCGGAGTGTAACGGCACGTAAACCAACTGTTTGCCATAAGATTTGCTCCCCCAAACGAGAGTATCGCCATAATTTTTTGAGCTTGTATAAGCATAATTTCCTATAAAATTATATCTTATTTTTTTTATTTTGCCTGAAATTTTTATCTCAAATTCCAGTCCTTTTGCTAAAACTTGCCGAATATTTTTAGGTTCCCAGTAGCCCTTGAAACTCGGCAACCAAATTATCCAATTATTTATTTTTGAGTAATAACCTGTAAGTTCCGTACCAAATTTTAAATTTTCAAAAATAAGCTGAAATTTTGTCCCAAGCTCCCCGCTATAGCCACTTTCGGGTTTCAAATTAGGATTTCCGCCCGGTTGCCAAAACAATTCGTTTAAACTCGCTTGATGATAATTGCCCGAAAAATTTCCTTTCAGAAAAAAGTTATATTTTTTTATGAGTTTATAATCAAATCCGATAAACGGCACGGTCGGGCAAAATTTATTATCAATAAAATCTTGCCGAAGCATAAAATTGACATTTAGTTTGTTGGCAAAACTTTTAGATAAATTCAAAAAATATGAAAACTCATTTCTGTGTTTTTTGTAACCTGTTTTTGCCACAGTGTCAGCAGTTTCGACCCAATGAAAATTAGCATCAACAGAAGTTTTTAATTGAAAATTCTTATTGAACTCAAAAACAAATTTTGCTTTATTTACGCTACTGTATTGCTTGCTTTCGGAAAATACAGCCGGCACACTACCATATCCAACTACTTGATTTAGAAGTATATATGTGATGTTTTTCTGTGCAAACCCACTGCTGAAATAAAATTTGCCGGTTGGTAATATTTTTTTATAATCAGCTACAATTTTATTGTCCAAATCGGTCAAATTATTTCGGTTAGAATTGTCCGGCCCTTCGTAGCTTGTGGTTCTCGGAATAGTTCTGTCCGAATTTTGCCCCCACCATTTCAGCGAAAAAACATTTTGCGAATTTGGTTTAAAATAAAATTCTTGCAAAACACCAAAAATTTTATAATCAGCATTATCGTTGGTGTCTATCGGATTCGTTTTTTTGCCTGTAACGCTGTCTATATCAACAATTCCACGATTTATGAACTTAAAATTATTTTTAGAATAATTGTGAAAAACACGCGTTTTGCTTTGAAATTTCTTATTTCCGACCGAAAATTTCAAAAACTCATTAAAAGTGGAAAAACTGCCGACAGCTTGTGTGTATTCTATTTTTAGTTTGTCGTTCCAATTTATTGAATTACAGATATTTACGCTTCCTCCTATTCCTCCGCTGTTCTCCGAAATAGAAGCCGAGCCGTGATTTAGCTCCAAATCGTCAATAAAAAAAACAGGAATCAGCGAAAAATCCACCATTCCGGTCATTGGCGAATTGATATTTACGCCGTTCCAGTTTACTTGTGTGTGCGAAGCCGCCGTTCCTCTGAAAGCCGCCGTAGCCAAAGCTCCCCGCCCATAATTTTTTATAAAAACAGATGTGTTTTGCGACAAAACGTCAGACAGCGACAAGTTTGTTTTTTCTAGCAAAACAATGGTATCGACGCTTGATTTTTTCATTCCGGCACTCTCTTGGGCAAAAATTTTTTGATGAAAAATATCCACTTCGGAAATTTTAATAATTGTATCAGCAGAATTTTGAGAAAGTAAATTTCCAAAAATAATTAAAAATATAATGGTAAATAATAATCGGTTTTTCATTTCAAAACAACTATTTTTTTATTATAAATAATGTTATCGGTTTCTATTTTTACAATATAAATACCTTCTTTTAAGCTACTTATATTTATTCGTTCATTATTTGAACAATTGTTTTTTCCAAAAAGCAATTCTCCGCAAAAATTATAAATTTTTATGTTATATTTTTTTATAACATTTACGAAAATAAAATCAGACGTAGGATTTGGAAATATAGAAAATTCCGAAGTTAAAATTTCGTTTGTCCCAAACGGCGTATTTACGGTCGAATATACCGTTTTTTTGACCGTAGGATTTTCGTTAAGAATTGCTGTAAGTTCCAGATTTCCATTCTGATACAGATGTAAAACGTTTTCATTATCAACATAAAATTTTTCGTTGTTGGTTTGCCACGAAACTGTTTTGTCTGTTTGTAATTTTCCATTTTCAAAAACAAAAACTTCCAGCTGTAAAATGCTGTCAGTTAATAATTTAGGAATATCTTTTACGGTTATTGTTAAAAAATTTTCAGAATTTTCAGCAGACGGCTCAACAACAGAGGCACCCGTTATTTCGGTTGAAATTTCGCCCAACCAACCGGCATTTTCGAGAATCGCATTTTGAACTTTTACAAAATCTATGTGCGTCAGTTCCACGTAGTTACCGGCCGTGTCGATAGCCCAACTGATGTCAAATGCGTCTCCGCCGGCGTTTTCGACCTCCTCCGTATATGGATTGTCGGGCAAACTATAAGGCGCAACGCCTCGAAATTGGTTGTCGGCATACCCAAAATCACGTTTGTAAGATTTTACGTCGTCAGTCTTTTGTTTGTTAATCCCTCCGGCGATGTAAGAGCCTGATAATGAGTAATTTTCTTGCGGAATGTCGGGGAAATTTTCCGCCAAAGGATAATAATTTTGCAAATGATAAGAGTTTGTCAAAATGTAGCCCGAATTGCCCAGATTATCAGTCCAAGCAACGTTTTGAGCGTTTTCGCCACCCGGATTTGTATAAGTAACTTTGTAGTTGTGATTTGAAGACGAAAAAAAGTAGTCGCTTCCGGCAAGTTCGTACCACGTATCGTCCGGCAATCCGTTGTTATTAGCATCTTGCATCACGTAAACTACGGCCGGTTCAGCCCAGTCTTCGAGCGGATTTCCGAAAATTGTAAAATCGACACCAAACGGATTTTTAGGATTGTTCGGCACCGGATTTTCAAATCTGAAAACCACATATCCGCCAAAAGCCCCCAAATTGAGCTTGCCGTTTATCGTGCCAACAATCGAATTTGCCGACTGTGGCATGCCCCAAGGCGACGAATTTATCAGCTGTCCGGGAGCCGGCTTGTACTCTAAAATTTCCGAAATATACTGCGATTGAACTGTGTTAAAGACGAAAATAAAACACAGAAATAATAATTTTTTTTTATTCATAAAAACAGCTTTGTTGAATTTTAAATTAAAAACTATAATTCTGATTATCAGAGAGTTATGAGTGTTTAAGGGCGTTTTTCATAAGTTGCTGATTGTCAGTTTGTTATGCGAAAATGACGAATTGTTGTTTGTTAAATTTTACGCTAATTTGTTATTTTTACAATTTTAGCACAAAGAAACATTTTTTTTATTTTTTTACAGAAAAAAACTAATTTTGTAACGATTTTTTATACGGGTATAAAATATATTTATGGAAAAATTATACGAAAGCAAATTTGTTGAAATTTTGTACGACAAAAATATAAAATTGATGAAAGCTGTGTGGTTTGAGGTATCTAAGATTATGAAAATCAGCGACATGTCCGAAATTATAGAAACGATTGCAAATTTGATAAAACAGAAAAAACCAACCGCATACTATACCGACAGCCGAAACCGATTTTTTAGTTACCCCAAAGATTCGCAAGAATGGATTTCAACAACCTTGACGGAGACTTGCATTACTGCGGGAGTGAAAAAAATTGCAATCTTAAATTCCAAAGACTTACGAGTTGAGCTTTCGACCCACCAAGTTGTAGAATATGCAAAAGATTATGACCAAATAAAAAAAGTACATTTTACAAACGACGAAGATGCAATGGAATGGTTGTGTGGTTAGTTTGTAATGCGTTGTAAGATAGCGTGTTATATTGTGTTTCGGCGAAAACTTTTTTTATTAGTCGTTTGTTTTCAGTTTTACATCAACAAAATTATATTTATTCTTTTTATTAAAAATTACGTTCACAATAATTAAACCAATTGTTTTTAAATAATAATATAACTATTTGATTTATAATAAATTAGTACAGCGTTTTTCAATGACAAAATTATGAAAAAAATTATTTTTTTTACATTATTTTTATTCATATCGACAGCCTCAAATTCGCAAATTTTGGTGGTCAAAAATGCCATAACAAACGAACCGTTGGACTTGGTTTTGTTTTACACCAATAAACCCAAAAATCAACTTACAACCAACTCAAAAGGCGAAGTTAATATCTCCACATTAAAAAAATCCGAAGAGGTTTTTGTTTATCTAAATGGTTATAAATCAGAAAGTTATAAGTATTCGGATTTAAAAGATTCCACGCAAATTTTATTATATCCCATAAATATCAATATCGATAAAATAGTAATATCGGCAAACAGATTTAACCAAATTTCGTCGGAAATTCCTCAAAAAATAGAAACCCTTTCGGGCAAAGAAATTTCGCAGTACAATCCGCAAACGGCTGCCGATTTGCTCACATTGACCGGAAATATTTTTATCCAAAAAAGCCAACAGGGGGGCGGAAGCCCTATGATTAGAGGCTTTGCGGCTAATCGGCTTTTGTATTCGGTCGATGGCGTGAGAATGAATACGGCGATTTTTCGTTCGGGCAATATCCAAAACGTAATTTCGCTCGACCCGTTTGCGATGGAAAACGTCGAAGTGCTTTTTGGACCGGGTTCGGTAATCTACGGAAGCGACGCAATTGGCGGAGTTATGAGCTTTCAGACGCTTATTGCAGAACTTTCGGCTTCGGACAAAATATTTGTTACGGGCAAAGCAATTTCGCGCTATTCGACCGCCAACGAAGAAAAAACTTTTCACTTTGACGTGAACTTGGGCCGGAAAAAATTTGCGATGCTAACAAGCATCAGCACAAACAATTACGGCGATTTGGAAATGGGAACTAACGGCCCCGACGAATATTTGTGCAATTACGTTGTAACTCGTCAAGATAGTGCTGATGTAATTGTCTCAAAATCAGCGCCTTTGCGTCAGTGCCCGACCGGATACAAGCAAACTAATCTTATGCAAAAATTTAGATTCAGACCCAACAATAAATGGGATTTGAATTACGGTTTACACTACTCGGAAACCTCAGAATACGGGCGTTACGACCGATATATCAAGTACAAAAAAGGGCTGCCAATCTATGCCGAATGGAATTATGGTCCGCAAAAATGGTTAATGAATAATATTACTTTGAAGCAAAATAGTAATATTTTTTTATATGACCAATTAAACATTAACGTCGCTCAACAACGTTTTGAAGAAAGCCGAATTACTCGAAAAATCAATTCAAACAATCGCAAAATAAGAGAAGAAAAAGTTGATGCGTATTCGGTAAATATTTCGTTTTCAAAATCTATAACTAAAAGTAACACAGTGTTTTACGGTGCTGAATATGTTTTTAATGACGTAAATTCGACCGGCACCAAAATAAATATACTGAACAACGAAAAACAACCTGCAAATTCTCGTTATCCGAACTCAACTTGGCAGTCGTACGGGGCTTACATTACCGATAAATACAACGTTTGCCGAAAATTTGTGCTTCAAAGCGGCTTGCGATACAGCCAATATGTGCTAAAATCTGATTTTAATTCCGATTTTTTTGCGTTTCCCTTTTCCGAAGCCAAAGTAAACGACGGAAAACTGACCGGAAGTATTGGTTTTGTTTTTTATCCAACCGCTAAGTGGTTGATAAACAGTAATTTATCGACGGGTTTTCGCTCGCCAAATGTTGATGATATTGGTAAAGTTTTTGATTCGGAACCCGGTTGGTTGGTGGTTCCGAACCCGTATTTGGAGGCCGAATACGCCTATAATGCGGATTTTAGCGTTACAAAATTGTTTTTGGACATTCTGAAAATAAATATTTCGGCTTTTTATACGATTTTGGACAACGCTTTGGTGCGCCGAGATTTTATGTTCAACGGGGCTGACTACATTTTGTACGACGGCGAAATCAGCAGAGTACAAGCCATACAGAACGCCGCCGAAGCAAAAGTTTACGGAGTTCAAGCAAAAATTGAAATAAAATTACCCGAAAATTTTGCCCTAAAATCGGATTTGAATTTTCAAAAAGGTTACGAAGAATTAGCCGACGGTTCGACAAGTCCGATGCGACATATTGCGCCGTTTTTTAGCATCACAAATTTTTCGTACGATACAAAAAAATTGAATTTTAAAATATATGTAATATGCAATGACAGAGTTAGTTATGAGGATTTGCCCGAAAATATGAAACACAAAGATTTTATTTTTGCCAAAGATAAAAACGGAAATCCGTATTCGCCCGAATGGTACACGCTGAATTTTAAGGCTATGTACAAATTGAGCGATATTTTTTCGTTACTCGTGGGCTTGGAAAATATTACAAATCAACGATATAGACCATACAGTTCGGGGCTTGTGGCTGCCGGACGAAATGTTGTTTTTTCACTAAAAGCTAAATTTTAAATTAAAAAAAATGATAAAAAATAAGAAATTTCCACACACTTATGTAATAGTTTTTTACATAATAATAATAGCCGCCGTTTTGACTTGGATTGTGCCGGGCGGAAAGTATTTGCAAGAAACTGTGCTGAACGAAAACGGTAAAGAGGTGCAACAGACTGTTTATGAGCAGGTTATGGTGGGCGGAGTAGAGAAAGATGTGCCAAAATTTGAGTACGTGGAACATAAAGTGCAAACGTGGGAAATTTTTGCTGCGATTTTCAAAGGCTTTGAAAAACAGGCCGGTATAATTATTTTTATTTTGATGGTGGGCGGTGCTTTTTGGATAATGAACTCCACAAAAGCTATCGACATCGGGATTTATTCGTTTCTGAATTTTACTAAAAAATTAGAAAAAAATAAATTGTTAGAAAAAATTGGCGTAAACAATATAATAATCGTTCTGATAATGCTGATGTTCAGCATTTTTGGGGCTGTTTTTGGAATGAGCGAAGAAACAATTGCGTTTATCGTGATTCTTGTACCTCTCTCAATTTCAATGGGTTACGATTCGATAACGGGCGTTGCGATGGTGTTTTTTGCAGCAGGTTTGGGATTTGCCGGCGCCATTCTGAATCCGTTTACAATCGGCATAGCGCAAGGCATAGCTGAACTTCCGCTGTTTTCGGGCATCGAGTACCGACTGTTTTGTTGGGTGGTGCTTAACATTGTGGGGATTGCGTTTGTTTTGTGGTACGCCAACCGGATAAAAAAAGACCCGAAAAAATCGCCGGTTTACGAAGAAGACAAACAATGGCGAAATAAAACAAAATCGACCGAAGAAAAATCCGAATATCACACGCCAAAGTCGGCTTGGTTTGTATATGGCTTTATATCAGTTGGTTTGGGTATTTTTTCGTATCTGAACCCAACTACCCAAATGACTATCGGAAATAGTACTTTTTCGGCAAATATTCTTCCGATTGCGACCGGTATTTTTGTAGTTTCCAGTTTTTTTGCGTTGCGAAAATCTGTGCATTTTTTTAATCTTAACTTGCTGGCTTTCACGGTGATATATCTTATTGTAGGGGTGATGGGCTATCAGTGGTACATTATGGAAATTGCAAGTTTGTTTTTTGCAATGGGCATTTTTTCGGGTATAGCAATGAATTACGACCCAAATCAAATTACGAAACATTTTTTGGACGGCGCAAAAGATATTATGTCGGCGGCTTTGGTGGTCGGATTGGCCGGCGGAATTATAGTTATTTTGCAAGACGGCTTGATTATTGACACAATTTTGCATTATCTGTCGAGCAAAATGGAGGGGTTTGGAAAAGTGGCGACCATCGGTATTATGTATGTTATTCAAACAATTATCAATATTTTGATTCCGTCCGGCTCGGCAAAAGCCGCAATAACAATGCCGATTATGGCACCTTTTTCGGATTACATAAATCTGTCGCGACAGGCTACGGTTATGGCGTTTCAGTTTGGCGACGGGTTTACAAATATGATTACGCCAACTTCGGGCGTGCTGATTGGCGTGCTTGGCGTAGCTAAAATACCTTACAACAAGTGGGTTAAGTGGATAACGCCAATTATGATTGTCTTTGTTTTATTGGGATTTTTATTGCTTATCCCAACTGTTTTGATGGACTTAAACGGATTTTAGGGTGGGGGGTATGTCGAGATAATTGGGAGTGGATTAGGTTCTTATGATGCTGATTATAAGTAGGTTATGAAGGGTGCATTAACAAACTATTGTGTTTTTCTTAACCAATTTTTCAATCTTGTTCCCAATTTCTCAATTTTTTTATTCAACGATTTTTCGTATTCAAAACCTATATCAATTCCCAAAAGTGCTATTAACGGTAAACTTATTTTTACCTTAGTTTTCCAGTCTTTCGACGGTTTCTTCAATGTGTCGTAAATTTCTTTGTTTTGTTCTATTATTTTTTTCTGTTTGTCTGTTAATTTATCTTCTACATCGTCGATATATTTCATTAGTGCATCGGCTATGGCTTCTCCGTTTTCTTTGCTTTCGTCTATTATCAACTTTTTGATGTTCTCAAACTCTGCTTTTAGTTCAGGGCTTAGGGTAGAGGTAAAGGTGTTTTCGAGCTTTGTTATTTGGTCTTTTATATCTTCAAAATCAGAATCGTGTTTGTCGTGGCGTTTGTGTAGTTTTTCAAATTCTGCAATTAAAAATTGTAAAATATCTTGTAAGGTATAATTAATTTGCGATAAAGATGTATTTATATGGTGTATTTGTGAATTATAGTCGTTTTTTGCTTCATTAAGATTGTTGAGAATAAGAGAAATATCTTTATTTCTGTATTCATCTATTTTAGAATTAAAATCTTCTAAATGTTCGGCAATTATTTTATTTTCAATTTTATTACTATCCCGAAATTCTTTGATTATTTTTATAATTTCCTCGTTACTATTGTAGTTGATTGTAATATTTTCGCCATTAACATTTTGTAATGAAAGATTGCCGTTTCCATCAATATTCATTGTATTGTTTATGGAATTCTTAATATTATTGCATATCAAATCATCAAATTCTTGAAGTTGTATTTTCCTATCTTCTTTATATGATTTGAATGCCATATTTATTTCTTTACAAATAAGACTTTCGTCGATGTTAAATAAAGCAAATTTCTCAAAATGATTAATGACATAATTCGTATATGCACTAAACTCATAAAAAGGCTCTTTAAGTTTAAATAATTTTTGAAAACTATCTCCAATTTTTTCAATGTAAATATCTTTAGAAATATCTCTTTCTAAATATGCCAACGTATCAATTTTTATCGAATTAAAAAAGTCGTTAATGTTTTTATTTCTTTTACTGAACAAAGAATCTTCGTCTAATCTTAATTCTTCAATAGTGTAATCACCGCGAGCATCATCAGATTTTAAAGTACCATTAACTTCAAATTTAAACATTTTTTCAGGATTATCAGTTTCCGGATTTACTAATTTCGGAATTTCATTTTTTAATGGTTCATTATTCGGTAATCTTTTCTCTCCTTTTCGTAAAATTTCATTTTTATATAAATCATTTTCGTTCAAATTCTTATCCAATTTGAATTTATCCCCTTTCAGTTTTTTACATCTTGGACAGACCAATAAAAAATTACTCCACTCATAGGCAAGCGATTTATAGGCATTACAAGCGTCTTCTCCTTTATAAGGACGAAAATGAAGAATCTCTAAATCTTTTAGAGCAATTTTTTGTTCACAAAATGCACATTTTTCATTATATGCTCTATTTAGTCTATGTTTTATATTGTCGTAGTCTTTGATTATTTCCCACGAAAATTCACTTTCACCAGAGACTATTTCCTTAATTTTATTTTCAACAATTTCATTATCAATAGAATCTGGAATTGCTCCGTATGTTCTTTCTATTTTAATCATATTGAAATTTCTAATTATTTGGTTGTCTTATTTCTTTTTACAAAATTTTTCAATCTTCTGTCAACTTCTAAATTATCCTGAACAGAACTAAAATAATTCTCTGTTCGTAAATTATCTGAATTTTTGTCAAATTGCGTACTCAAAATCTCCTGAAAATCAAAAAGTGGCGATGTAAGCAAAGAATTAGGCAGAAGATTTTTTATATCAATATCTATTCTTTTAACAGTAATTCCTTCCTTTACAGTTCTATCAACGTGCAAGAAGATAGAGTTTTTGGGTGCGCCCAACAACGGAATGGCACTATGCGTGGATACAATAAATTGTATTTTGGGAAATTCTTTTGTCAGTATTTCAACAAATTTCTTTTGCCATTTGGGGTGTAAGTGCAAATCAAATTCATCAATAATAACAATACCGCTTAAATCATTTATATTTTCCAAATTAGGTTGATGTTCCAATAGCCGAATTATCATATCGCCAATCATTGCAATGATACTTTTGTAGCCGGCGGCTAAATCTTTGAATGAAACAGGGGCATAATTTGGTTTGTCATCTTCTTGCTTTTTTTCTGTATCTGTTTTGGGTTCTTCTTCTTTGTCTTGTTTGCGTTTTCTTTCTTTTTCTAATTCAACGTATTTTACTGTATATTGATTACCTGTTGATTCAATTTTAATATCTTTGAGAGTCGGTAATATATCAAGAAACATATCTTTTACCATTTTAAATTTATTCTCTTTTTTCTTATTTTCTTCTTCTTTGTCTCCTTTGGTATTCCAAAATATCAGCACTTCCTCAATATCTTTTAAAATACCGTCTTCTCTGAAAATACTTGCCGTTTTTTGCACTCTTATTTCGTCTGCTTCAGATATTTGTCTTTGCCCTTGCGTAAGCAATCTGGACGAACCATAAGCCACAAAATTATCAAAAACCCTGAAACTTAAATTATCAATATTATTAATCATTGGCTCTCCTTTATTCAAATATTCAATGGTTATTTTTGACTTTTTAATTTTAACATTATCATCTTCTTTGCCAACAAAACCGGCTACAATTGATTGAAGAAAAGAAGTTTTGCCGTAACCATTTTCTCCGGTAAGAAAAATCCATTGGGCATCAACAGGGATTTTTTCCAAATTTATTGTTTTAATTCCCTTAAAGTCTTTTACAGAAATTTGTTTCAGAGCGTAAGGCATTTTAGAATTAGCCTCATCAATAAAAGTATTGTCCGTTGTGTTTTGTACTACATATTTTTGTTTTATGTCAATCTTAGTAAAACTGCTATTTATTCTATCTAATTCATAACGAATGATATTTAGCAAATATTCTTGATTTTCGCCCTCCACTTCAATGCTTATACCTTTTTGTTCTTTTTCTTCAATTAAGGCAGAAGTACCATCTTCTAATTTTAACAAAACACCATACAACCAATAAGTATTATTATATATTTTATCATACATTCTTACAATAAGTTGCGGAACTATTCCTTGTGGCAAAAATTGATATTTGTACTCATATTTCAGATTATTTACACTCGTTTGCCATTCAAAAGCAGGTGCTTTTTGAGAAAATAAGTGCGGAATAAGGTAGTGCCCTCTTTTGTATTCAAATAAAAGTTTAAATTCTTCGCAAAGACTAATTAATTCGGCTTGCTTATCGGCGTATTCAGTGCCTCTGAAAATTTCAATTAAATCCTGTTCTTCAAATTTACCGTTATTGTCTTTTACCGTGTCATTTTTTAAAATTGTTGTAATCCCTTTTGTTATATATTCAGGATTAAGAAAAATAGTATTGCTTAGTTTTATATTATTTTGAAAATAAACAAACACACCTAAGTCATTAAAAACTTGACTTAAAGAATCTATTTTTTGAGAAGATAAACCATAATTTTCGCAAATGTTTTGATATTCATTCCAAGTAATATAGTGTCGCTCGTTTTCCTGTAAATCATTTATTTCTTCGCTAATTTCCCCCCAAGTTTTAGGCAAATCTTCCCCTATATTTTTTATCTTATTGCTTTTTATCAATAGTTCGTTAAAAAATCAAGCCGCAATAGTCCCAAAACATAGCAGTTCTTTTAATTGCTTAGTATTTTTTAGTTTGTTAGGCTTAACAG